>OGCG01000981.1_pt1 | contig 15282 bp, 17 predicted proteins | sample 1570061 | NCBI WGS metagenome assembly OGCG01 (sample SAMN06268698, study PRJEB24515) | hot springs metagenome | isolation source: Joseph's Coat, Yellowstone National Park, Washington, USA | place: USA:Joseph's Coat, Yellowstone National Park, Washington, USA
GCTATTTCGCTTTAATGCTTAATGTAGTTGTGTTGATCATTGATACGTTGAGGGAGGATTATGGGAGGGGGCTTGAGGGGCTTAGGGAGCTTGGCTTCGTCAAGTATGAGAACGCAATTGCGCCGGCACCATGGACACTACCAAGCCACGCAAGCCTAGTCACCGGCATGTACCCAAGCCAACACGAAATACATGAATCAAGGAGCGCAAGGACAAACGAGGAGCTCACAAACATTGCCAGGGTCAGAATGAGGCAGTTGAGCTACGGAATAATTGGCGAGTTGGAAAATGAGGGTTACGAGACGGTCATTATAACGGCGAACCCATACATAACGGAGACATTCGGGTTCAGGGCAGGCGAGGTCATCCTCGTACCAGGGAGATTCTACTCACCAGACCACTTAAGACTCTACAGATTATGGGTCGAGAGATATGGTAGGGATAGGGTCGCGATGTTCAGAGACCTCGTAAGAAGGGGCAAGTACATAGACGCAGCAAAGGGCATCACCTATAGCCTAGCCAACCTCATGGAAATGGCACTACACAGGCTCAGAATCCATGACCTAACCATGGAGAAGGGCTCAGAAACAATAATGAAGATGCTCAGGCAAAAACAACTCAACCAACCATTCCTACTACTCATAAACATAATGGAAGCCCACAGCCCATACCTACACAACGACCTTGGCGATACAGCCTACAACAAAGCCATCACCAAGTGGATGCTTAACGACGGAACTGACGACCCAATAATCGAGGAACTAAGAAGAAGCTACTCAAAACACGCAACATACGCCGTCAAAAGAGCCATCGAAGTAATTAGGGTACTCAAGCCATACCTAGACGACGCACTCGTAATAATAACCTCAGACCACGGAGAACTACTAGGCGACGGAGGACTAGGTCACGGATACTTCCTAAAAGACGGACTACTCAAGGTACCACTATGGATCAAATGGCCCAGCTGGGCCAGGGCACCAAGGCAAATGGGGCCATTCATAAGCCTAGCGCAGGTACCATCAATAATAAGGGCAATAATCAACAACGAGGAGCCCAAAATAGGCGCAAACACAGCACTCGCCGAAGCTTTCGGAATAACACCAAACCACGCAATCGACACCGCAAAGCTCAGTTACGAAAAAGCACTAAAACTACTCACGCATAGAGTAAGGATCTACACAAGGCACGGCACAGCAACATACAACACAGACCTAGACGAACTTGAGGAAGTAAATGGTGACGAGAACGAGCTAAGAAAAATCACGAAAGACACAATAAACACACTACAACACTAAGAACAATACCTCTCACTCAGCACGTTAAACACAGTACCAGGTAATAACCATCTAAGCCTGGAATTACACAGGTACAGCACTAATCTTCTAACCAACGGTGCATCATCCAGCGTTACTAACTCCTTAACTCTTCTACCCAGTACTACCGAGTATAGGGCTATGTCGTTAAGGTCTGCTGGTCTCCAATCCATCGGCTTCCTAACCTTAAGAAACACGCCGGGCCCCTCCCAATCAGTCTCAAGCCTTATTATCTCGAAATCCCTGAATATCCTAACCATATCACTGGGTTCATAACGCCAGTAATCATGTGGGTATGCGTGGTATGGGAAACCCTTAGATCGTGTTGTTAAGTATATGAAGCCACCACGCTTAAGTACAGACTTAATGTTGTTAATTATAAGTCTCCAATCAAAGACATGCTCCATGACTTCTGTAGATATTACAACATCGAAGGACTCAGGACCAAAATAATCAACAAGTCTCTCGGCTGGTAGCACAACATAGACGTACTTACCAGGCTCAATATCAACACCTATGTACTCCCTAGGCTTGCAAAATCTCTTAATCAAAGGCCTAACGCTGCCATTAACAAACTTACTACCAACCTCAAGAACTCTCCTACCATTAAACTCCTCACAATCAACGGTCCTCATGAAGAAATCCAGCACGGCTGCATTCATCTAATAACCGCCCCATCCCCCTTAATGCAGGTCATTGTTCCATGCCTGTCCAGCCCTATTTTAATGGCTAACTCATTATGTGCCCATACCCTACATCTAAACCCCAATTCCTCAAGCTTACCCATTAGTTCGTGGTACGTCTTGTTGACTAGGTAGCCACTGTACTCAAGCTTAACTATGTCAAATAGCCTAATGGTCTCGTCATTCACCAACTCATACTCACAACCCTTACAATCAGCCTTCAAGACCTTAACCTTAAATTTACTAAGGTTTATGTCCGCACCGCTGACTTCCTTAATCAGTGTTGATAGTCTCATGGACCTAACTCTGGTCGTGAATCTACCACTCCCATAGGCCGAGGCACCACCATCAACATCAGCGTTATACCTGAACTCCATGTAGCCAGCCTCACCGGATACCGTCACGTTTATTGGCAAAACCCTACGCCTGAGCTCCGGGTTTAGGTCCAAGTTCTTCAACATCAGCCTGTAATTGCTTAGTAACGGTTCAACAGCAACAACAAATGCACCACGCCTCGCGTAATATAATGCTGTATCACCAACAAAGGCACCAATGTCCAATACAAACCAATCGCTGAGATCAAAGTCCAGAAAGTGTATATCGTAAAGCCAGGTCTCGGCAATAATTAACGGGTCGAAGGAATCAATGGTTAATAAGATGCCATCAGGCATCCTCAACAAGAACTCACCATCCCTATGAACCAAATCAATAACGTCAAAGAACCTACCAACCAACCCACCATCACATACCAACTTAAACAAACCATCATAATAAGCACTAACCATATAGACATAGACCCGTGGGTTCAGCACATACATCCTATCGTCATCACATCCAAACCCGACAGTAATCTTTCCATTGATAAGACCGTACTTAATCAAATAGTACTTAATACCGGAGAAAAACCAATTACGAAACAATCCCCTACTTGAAATGAAGACCTTGAATTCGCGGAGAACACCCATAAGGGGAAGTTAATACATAATTTAAATGCATTACGTAATCGCCTTCGGCTCTATATAACCGAGCTCATTGAGTACGGCATGGATTATGCCCAGCCCCAGCGGCTTAATGAGCTTCCAAGACCCATCAGCGAGCAGTATTCTAACGCCCCAATTGATCAATTGCCACATGTAAAGGGCAAAGTCCATCCTACCTTCAAGCAGCAACCTTGTAGAGTTTCTAATTATGTAATAATACCTCCATGGTGGTTCATAACCAATTGATCTATGAAGTATATCCTAGATTATAGGCACCCAACGCCTCACACCTAACCTATGACCAACAAGCCTACAATCAATTTTAACTGTTAAATAACCTAAATCTCTTATTTTCAAACCTAGATCATAATCGGCTTGGTCGAGAAATAAATCGTCTCTACAACAAACTTTAGAGGCTATATCAAATCTTATGAACAATCCCGAAAACATTACATATCGTGTCTCCTCTACACCGCAAGAACCATTTTCACTTCCTAAATTAATCGAACCAATACGCGACTTAATAGGCCTAAGGGCAATAAGATTTAAGGCTGTTTTTATGGCATTATTCATTAGTATCGTATCATCATCAAGAAACAACAACCAGGCCGGCTTATATTTACCTGCATGCTTAGTGCCAATTCTCAATGCGTGTGCAACTCCCGAGTTGAAGCAAACCTTAATGAAGTCACAATTATTAGTCTCACTACATAATTTTCTTAATATATCCTTAATTTTTAGAATCATTATCAACAATGATAACATGATTAACTTGCTTGGAAGCTTGGTTGAGGACATACCTAAACCTACTTAGCTCTGGATTGTAAGTCACTATAATGACAACGACGCTCATTAAACGGTTGCTGTACTAATTCTTTTAAAACAGCATCCTTATTCTGCTTTAATGGTTAAGGCCTCGCTAGTTTGGCTTAATTACAACAGCTTAAACTTCATGGATATAGCCTTAAAGTCAATAGAATCCGTTCTCAGTCTCGACTTTGATGGTTATGAGGTGGTCATTGTCGACAATGCATCCAGCGATGGTAGTTTCGAGAGGATTAGGAGATTTGTCGAGGAGAAAAAGTCAAGCAGTGTTAGGGTTAAGTTCGTTAGGAGCGATGCGAATAGAGGCTATGCAGGAGGCATAAACCTAGGCTGGGAAGCAAGAGATCCGCTGGCGAAGGCCTGTGTAGGTTCGGATCTCTCCACCAGAAATTGAGTGATTAACGAGTCGTGCCATGCATACCACCATGACCCACCCTGCATACCACCCACATGCTCCACGATACTGAGACAATGTCCAGGTTAGTAAGGGATAGTGCTAAGATAATGTGTTATCGGAAGTATGTGATATCAGAAAATTATTCAGGGCATGGAATGTCTCACGATGCCGAGGAACCTCCACGAGACCCCCACGGTTTGGGGCTAATTTACCCCGGGCTTCAGTTACGACTGACAGGTATGAGGAACACGGTTGTCATGAGTGAAGACGGTAGTGTTGCGACAGTCGTGAGAAAAGTCTCACGAGTAGCAAGCGGGAGGTACGCTGTTTATTTACCCATCGGGCTTAATGACTTGTGGGAGGATTGGAACAGACATAATGTCAAGCTCCTTGTGATACTCAAGCCAATCAAGGGGTGACCTGAAAATGACTAACCCAAACTCAAAACCAATGTTTCAAGGGGCTGACGGGCCGGGCCCCGTTACAAGCAGGCCCGCCTCCCTACCCATTCTCCCGGGGTTGGCGGTAAAGCCCTGGGGAATGAGGGTAATGGGGGTGATGGTTAATGATATCTCCATCATTGTCTAACGATTCAGGGAGGTTTACGACGGGCAGGGGCGGGGTCAAAGAAAGTACTAGTAATAGGTTTGTCTCCCCGGCTAATGGCGGAAACTCGCTAGTCTGCGCCAGTGTGCTTAATAACGTGGATAGTGGTACCATTAACAATGCCATCGAGCATCTAAAGAGGCTTGGTGCGAAAATCGAGGGCAATACATTGCAGGAGCCCATCAACTGTGGTGGTTTGGTGCTCATGGCAATACCACAACAGCACTTCACTGAGCTAGCCAGTGCCCTTGGTGTTGATATAATATGCACCTGGAGCGTTGGTGGCAAGTGCATTGCCTTGATTGACGAGGGCCTGGTAAAGGCTCTAGGCCTAGTTCATGAGCCTGTTGAACTAACATGCCCAAAACTACCGTGCACTGTCAGGGTCCTAGCCCCAGAGTGGAGGCTCATTGGTGATGCAAAACTCGCCAAGGTTGGGGATTATTACTTATTATGTTATAAGAATAATTGCGCCAAGACTGATGAGCAGTCACTACACGGTGTGTTGCAAGGGTTGGGCGTTCCTGATAGTATTGCCATTGAGGTTGAGGACTTGGTTCTCCCCAACACGCCGCTGGGAGTGTTCATTGGCTCGTTCAGTGATGGTTTTAACGAGTACCCAGTGTATAGGACTAGGGATAAACTCGTGGTTAGGGCCACCCGTGTTGTCTATAGGGATGGCGAGCCTGTCGAGGAGATCAGGGAGGGCATACTCTACGAGGGGCCACTCTAAGCAATAATTGCGAGGGATAGGCTAACCAATCTCGTATACTACATTTTAAAGACAAAGTATCAAGCGTACGTTGGCTTCGACTTAGGCGACGTTGTTGATAACGCGGTCGAAAGAGACGACCCGGGTATCGCAAATACAAGGAAGGAATGGGTGAAGGCGGGATTGCGATTATTATTCAGGAGGGCATTCGAGAAGGGCGTTGAGGTTACAAACGTATATACAGGACCGTACCCAGACGGTTGGCACGATGGTATTATTGACTACCCAGCTGTGACCTGGGACTGCGACCCCACGGTACTGGAGGGCCTCATTGACTTCGTAATCAAGAACTATGATGCCAACAGGAGACAGGCCCTGGCTAATGTTGGTCTGTCCCTCGGCGCGGTCTACGCGCCAGCCCTTAAGTTCCACTGGGGCGTTTTTGAGAATAAGATCGTGGTAAACAGCGGAGAACCGTGGCTAGGTAAGACAACTCTGATGCAGGCGATAATGAATGCCCTTGGCATTTACGGCAGGATTTACGGCACGGATGAGCCGAGTCGTACAACCCCACGAGTAAGGAACCTACTGACAAGCAGCATGGCCCCCGTGGTGTTTAACGACGTTGATGAGCAGACCTTCGAGGCCCTCAGGAACTACGGCCTCGCGAGCACGACCGATGCGGTGGTCACAGGAGTCCAGGCAGCGTCGGCTGGCAGGGGTTTTCGTGAGGTCTTCATTACAGTGGCTAACGCATTCATAATCACAAACCTCAAAATCGGTAAAATCGCTGAAATCATGAGTGGAAACACCAGGAGGACAGCATGGATGAGGCGCTTCCTCTTCATAACCTGGGAACCACAACGCCTCAAGCCAAACGTTAAGGTTCCATCATTCAACAACCACCCCGGCCGCCTGATTGGTTGCCTAAGGGAGCTGTGGAACAATGAGGACGTGAGGCGTGACCTCCTAAACTCCAGCGATTACCTTGAACTCTCGGCGAAGGCTACCAAGTACTTCTTCATAAGGTATGGTATTGAGGTATCGCCGATTATTGAGGCTTTAATCTACACCAAGAACGAGTACGCGAAAACGATAGAGGAGTTCGAGGCGGCGACGACGCCCGAGAGGGAGGTAATCAAGAACATGGAAAATGTAACAAAGAACCTCGGGTATGTTGCCGACGCCTACGGTATAATAAACGCCCTCGTGAACAACCCCATAGCCTTCGACGCGAAGATCACATACAGCAGGAAGCAGGTTGATTTGAAAGAGTGGGAGGAGTTAGCAAAGGCACTGGGTAGGGACCCGAGCAGGTACCCACTCAGTCCCGATGATAGGAGGAGTGCTGATAGGATTGACCTGTTGTTGGACATGCTCTATGGCCTGTACCAGAGAGGCCTTACGAGGGTTGTCTTATTCGCAAAATCACAGGACGGTGTTGTCAAGTGGACACCGAGGACATTATTCAACGCCATCAACTCAAACTACCCTGACAACAGCGGTAAGAAACGACCAGGCTACTCAATAAGCCTAGTAGAGCTCGCTCGGCAACTACTACCAACAACGCCCGAGGAGGACGAACAAGGACAAGAGCAAGGCGGGCAGGAACAACAAAGACAGGGGTAACCCAGCGCTGGTAATTGATTAAAACAATCAATAAGACACCCCCACACTCCTGTTTTTCAAAAACCGTGAACCATGGCTACACAACACGGTGTTGTGTCCCATGCCCCCACGTGGGATCACGTACCGTGAAACCATAGACACAACAACACAACAGGAGAGCATTAGTAGTTAGTAGACCAAGGGTGGAGGGGGTATTTTCAGTTCCTCTTTCTACATATGATATATATGTATATTAAAGGCATTTATCATTATAAATCATGATAAATTAACCAGCACTCTTAATTATAAACACTCCCTCTACTAGAGCCCCACCCCTGTTGTGTTGTTGCGTCTCGTGGGGCACGTTCGTGTTTTCACGAGGTTGTGTCCACGTGCCTCACGTCGTTTTCACACAACATATACACACACTTACATTTGTCAATAATGATTGAGGCAAACGCTGAACGACTTGTGAGTCGTTTGGTTCCCCATCACATACCACCCATCAGGTCAAAACCAACACCAACGTTTCTAGTCCTAGTAATCCTATTTGTGCTGTTGCTTCGGTGTTGGTGTTTATACCCTAGGGGGTTTGGCTTGCGTGGTTTGGGTATTGGGTGTTTTTCAATTTTAGGCACTGTTTTGGTCCTACGAATCAAGAGACTAGGCAGGGTAAATCATGGAGCACCAAAGCAGCCAGAAATATAATGAACGCATCAGTTCATTTCCTAATGCAGTGCATTATTCCGAGGTCTTCATCACCGCGCACATCACATCTATAGTCCCTGCCTAGCACATTCAGCAAATCATCCAATGACTTATTAACAAACCTTGGATGGTACTCGAAGATCAACTCCCTGAATAACCTAACATGCTCATAATCATTTAGTATTACATCATACTCGCAACCCTCACAATCCATCTTGAGAACCGCATCGTTAGGATCAACACCAAACCTACTGATTAATTCACTGAATGTTGTTGCCGGGATAGCATCAGGACAATCACCAAGCCTGTGATATATGACATTGGCAATATTAACATCAACGTTCTTAATGCATGTTTTGCCCGGCTTACTGGCTAAGCCGGCGTTGATTGGGATAATCACATTCTCCATGTTATTTAACTTAATGTTATCGAGCATCTCGGCAAAGGCACCAAAGTGAGGCTCAATTGCAATCACCTTCCTCGCACCTTTTAAAGCAAAGTATATGGCCGAGTTCCCTATGTAGGCGCCAATATCAATAACAACTTTACCCTTAACATCTAATTGCTCATAATCACCCTCATTAAAGACTTGAAAAACAGTACTACGCATATGCCTAAATCTAACATTGCCCTTGAGCCAAAAGCCGTTAGTTAAATCATATACCCAGCCGTTCTTAACAGCGAAATCTATAGCATATGCATCACTTTTTCAAACTCCTCAATAGGCACTTGAATCTCATTCGTATAAATCACAAACACGTCACGATCACCACACCTAATCAACTTAATGAGCCCACGTGAAGCCCTATTTACAAGGTACCCAAAGACCTCAGGACCTAACTCAAAGGCGCAACCATTAACCTTAGCCATTAGTTTAACATTGAAACCAATCTTAATCAAGGCGTACCTAATCAACAGCGAGAACCAATTATCGAATAGGCAACGACTAGCCAAAGCCCTCCTAGCCTTCATTAACGCCTTATTAACACGTGATGACATTTTTGATTGTTTAGGTAATGAGCAAGGTTTACCTTAAATACTTAATCTCACTTCCCTAGTTAATGAACATAGTCCCTTGAACCCTGTCCATATTTTACTTTAGCTTCTTGTTCTATCTCGAGCAATCTCTGTCTTACCTCCCTTGGCTCATAATCATTCTCAATAGCCTCTATGGCTAGGTTTAGGCCTATCGCGTGAGCCCTCCAAGTAGTAGCTCCACTGAGCTTACCGTAAAGCTTGACTAGTCTTTCATACAGTTTTAACTTTCTCATGTTAATTTTAAACCCGTAATAATACACACCATAAGGAAACAAGATATACTCGATAGCTATCATAAATTCTGATACTTTACTTTTTGGTCTCGATAACGACCCCCTCTCAAGATGCTCGACAAAGCCTCCGTTGAATATTGCTGAATGAAGACCCTGCCTTATAAAATGAAGGGCTAGAAGACTTTCATTGCCAAATCCTCTCTTTGTGTACCCTGGAAGCACGAATCCATCAATTAACTGCCCTGACTTAAAACTCATATTAACACCACTAATATACAAAGTATGTATATAATCATGCTTTTCAATGCTTAATTTACAATTTGTGCATGCAAAAAGTCCCATATCATTAACAATTATTCTATAACTATACAATTCCTTTATTAATGGTTTATAAAAACCAATCAAATACCCTAAAAACCTCCTAAGGATAAATAATGAAAAAGTATGATCTTCATTATTTTGTATCTGTGAGCTTACTATGCCTTGTGCTATTCCTATTTTCTCATGATTTCTGTGGAATTGTAGATGGTCTTGTATCCATGTTTTTGTTGGTATTGCGTCGTCGTCCGTTGTCAGTGTTATGTCGTAGTCGACTGCTGCCTTGAATATTTCGTTCATAGCATTCTCAAAGAACCCATCACTCTGTATCCTAACCTCGATATCAAGCCTATCCCTAAACTCATCAACAACATCAAGAGTCCTATCACCAGGACTCGGCTTATAAACAACAAGAACCTTAAAATCACGATACGATTGATCAACCAAAGCCCCAAGAGTCCCACGAATAGTATAACCAGAAGCACCATTATTAAAAGTGGGCAAACCAACCAAAACCCTCATACAAAGTGACCCAGCATTAATTTAATTGCATCGTATATAAACCTTACTCTTAGTTTTAACCTTATGCTATCACGTTCATGGAGTGCGCCAATTAATGACCAAGTTAAGGCTGGGCAATCTTGACTTAATGTTCTTATTTAGGAATAGTTTTCACATTGTGTTAGGAAGCAGGATACCGAACAAGGAGTTATTTGCCCTTTATTACCTTGAGAGAAACCATCTACTAAGGAGCTTGGCACTACGTAAATCCTCCACCCAGCCTTTCTCATCCTATACCTTAAATCTGTCTCATCATAGTAAATAAGAATCTATTATCAAAGCCACCAACCTGAAGATATGTCTCACGCCTAATTAAAACCGCCCACCCTTAGCATAACCAACCTCATAAGGTTTAACCCTCCTTAACAATTCATAGTTGACCTTAAAGCTTGAACTCAATCGGGTAACCAAGCCTATTAACGAAGCCACCAGCCGAATCATACTCACCACTAGACTTAAAAGGAGACTCTGCACCATACCGGTATCACTATTCTCATCCATGAACTCAACAAGTTTCTTTAACCAATCCCTGGTGGCTATGGCATCAGGATTAAATAGAGCAAAGTAAGGCTCTGCTGATCTGCAAGCCTTAAACCCAATGTTAACACCAGCAGCAAAACCAACATTCCTACTCAGAAATAAGCCTTTTACAAATGTATACTCAGCCATGAATTTCCTGATAATTAATTGAGAATCATCGACAGAATTATTATCTACGATAATTATCTCATCAACAAGTTCGCTATTTACCAGTGAATCTAATGCCTTTCTTAACGTGCTAGCATTATTATGGGTAATGACTATAATACACATATTAATCAGTATTGTTGACACTGCTTAATAATGTATCTACAAGCCTATTCAAGGTTTCTTCATTATTCTTAACCCTTTCTAATGCGATTCTCCTATTTTCCATCCCTAAACTTATTAAGTTAGTGGAATCCATGAGCCACTGCAGCTTGGCCACTAAATCTCTCTCATCAACATATGTATATTGATATTTATAAGGCTCCCCTCTTAAGTCATGATCAGACCCCAATATAACATTCCCCATTAAGGCTGCGTCATTAAGCCTAACACTATGACCGCCACTCCAAGGCAATCTTGGATATAGAACAGTAACTACACATCTAGATAAAACATCTAAGTAATCCTTAAGGGGTAACATGAGTATCCGTGATGAATAAAGATAATGTCACAGTTACTTATTTCTGGTAATTCAAATGCCCTACTCAATTTCGCAAGTGATGAAAGACTGCAAGCCTGAAATGAATTACTATTTTTAAATATTAAAAATGATATAAGGTAAATAGTTAGTAACTTATATGAATTAATTTTCCTATTTAACGTAATAAGTTTATAAGTAATGTCTTTTTTATTTAATCTACTAAGGATGGAATTAAATATAAATTTGTTGCGTATGGACACGCCAGACTCTACTTGGTAACCTAGGCTTTTTAAATCTCCAAGCGTTCTAGCATATTCTTCAGACATGCATATATTAAGTTTGTTTTTAATCATAATAAAGCTCTTGGTTTTAGCACTACTCTTTTAAAGTTTGATGTTTGATAATACCCTTAAATATTGCAATGAATCTATCAGCTACAATATTAGTGGAATGATTAGCTTTAACATAGCTATATCCATTATTAGCTATGTTAGTAATAGCATATTCATTGTTGCTTATCTTTAATAATTCAGCTATCTTATAGGCAAAATCTATTGGTTCCTCTGCAGGTATATAATGGACCCAAGACTTCAATAAGGTTCCCTCAACAGCCTTCTTTGTTGCTATTACGACCTTTTTAAGGCTCATGCAATCTAAGACCTTTGTTTTAACTCCACCGCCATGGTATATGGGTGCTATGCATGCATCAGATGCCGCAATGTACGGTGCTATTGACTTAACGTAACCAGTAACCTTAATGTAACTCAACCCAATGGACTCTGGTGGAGGGTCAGGTCCTACTAGGAGGAAGAGCACCTTACCATTGCTTAATTCATGGACCTTTGGGGCTATTTGGGTTACTATTATCCTGGCTGCCTCCCTATTTGCCCCATAACCCATTCCCCCAATAAACGTAACTATGAATTTATCACTTGGGAGGTTAAGCACCCTCCTTGCATCCTCCTTACTCATGCTCATATACCTCTCACGCTCCTCAAGGTCGATTGCCAGTGGAATATACGTGACTTTACTTCCAAACCTAGCCCTCAGCATAGAGTACTCAGTAAGGCTCACTGTTATTATCCTCCTGGCAAGTCTACCAGCAACCTCCTCAGCGAACTTCACCATAAGTCTCCTATGCATTGGCAATCCGAAATCAGGTAAACTCTCTATGGCGTGTAAATGGAGGATGAAACCCTTTCCCAGTAGGCGGATTGGCACTGCAGCTAACCAGGGCCAAGCAGTCTCCATTACCACATAGTCGCACTTATCTATTGATGAGTAAAGGTTGGGGTGAATGCCCGAGAAGTACAATGGTATTCTAACTAACTGCTTGTTACTGAGTAGTCCATGCCTATAGTAGAGAATGCAGACATTGTAGCCCCTCCTCCTTAATTCCCTCGAAATCAAGTAAACCTGCTCATGAAGCCCCCCTCGCCTTGGATAAATCGTATAGGCCATTACGAAGCATACGTTAGTCATAATGAACCCCGTAACCCGTCTATGATTTTTAACGTTAAGCGTTCCCATGTGAAATCCCTGCTGACCTTCACATAACCATTCTCAGCGATTTTACGCCTTAAATAATCATCGTTAATGAGCAGTGTTATTTTATCCGCATAGTCGGCAACGTCATATCTGGCAACAAGCACCTCCTCGTTAACTTTAAACGTGGTTACTATTTCATAAAGCCTTGCGGTTACCACAGGTCTACTTAGGGCCATCATTTCGGGAACCTTCGTTGGGAAAATGAGGTGAAGCTCAGGGGACTCCATGTACGGTGCAACTAGTACGCTGCACATGGATAATAGGTGTGGAATTCCATGCCTAGGAACATTACCGGTGAACATAATCCTTTCATTTAATCCCCTCTTAGCAGCCTCGTCACGGATAATCGGCAACAAGTCTCCTCCGCCAATTAATATGAACTTGGCATCAATCTCACTTTTTATTAACCTTGATAGCATCGGTATTATTAGGTCTGCGCCATTCCTTCTCGTGAATGATCCAAGAAACCCTACTAGTTCATCATGCGGACTAATATCCCTTGACTTTAGGAATTCTGGGCTAACACCATTGGGAATCCACACCCTGTTCTCATGATTAATAAGCTTAAGAATAAGCTTGCTTGAGGATGATATCAATGTGGATTCCTTAGACTGAAGTTGAATAACCTTGCTTGAAATGAGCCTATAAAGTTCAGGGTCACTGTTTTTCCACCAGGGATCGCCGAAATCAAGAACCAATGGTACATCTATGAGTTTTAGAATTGGCAATATTGGTAATGCCTTTGTAAACGGGCTCGGCATTTGTACTAACACCAGATCCACTGAGACAGTTTTCATTAATGACCTAATTACTTGCAGGGAGAGCATCGTACCTGTTGTTGCATAGTATAGGGGACTACCGACATTTGGCTGATGAACTTCATTAATCTTATTATACTCAGTAATACCCCAGGGCGTAGTTATGAAAACTCTAAACCCCAATGCGGCGAACCCTTCGGCAAAACCTTGAACTCTATAGGTACCTCCTGTAACCCTATTGCTAATCCAATCATTAATGATTAATGCATTTAGTGGCATTATTCAGCCAATCCGTATGTAGTATATATGAACCTCATCCTCGGTGTAACCTAGCTTATTCACTAGAAGCCTTCTTTTAACAGAAGACTTCTTATTATCCCTAACTCAATACCTCGAAGCAACTTAGTTGAACACAGATGCGCGCACCTCCTTTTACGGAAGAACCTAGTTACTAAATCATGGCGATAAGGATTAAGCTGTTTCATGGATGAAGATATTGTACATAATTAATCTTTTCATAAACATGGTAAGTTTAACTTCCTTAATTCGTTTAAGAATAGATAAACCCCTATTAACATCCTACTCTTTGTGGATAAATGGATGCCACCATTATAAAGGTTATCCTCATATTAACTTAGTAAGTTGCTTTAACATGTAACATGTATAAATTGATATATCTTTAATAAAGTCAGGCATTGATTGTAGTATAAAATTAACTAGCATCGTGACCTTTATGTTTATATCAATGTTTTTAGCTTTCATAATATCAATTAATAATGATGGTGAAATTGCTACATTAATTAACTTTTGGCTCTTGGGAAATGAGGAAATTTCGGCTATTCGAAGAAGGAGGTCCTTTATGCATCTTTTACATCCTAACTCACTCAATGATCTCTCATTGATCGTTAATAAATCAATAAGGATATGAATATATGTATCGACAATTATGCTATATGGATGCCTATTTATTTGATGATAACGGCCTAATCTATTCACTCCTTTTAACGTAAGTATTTTCGAGGTAGCCATTAAATCACCAGGTTCAATTAATGATATATAAAATAGATAAGGATCTATGTAAATTAAATGTTTTAGGTAATTTAATCGCTTACTTAATATATATTTCCTTACGGCAATTGCACTGTTAAAAAGGGTGGACCATGTCAAATCAATGTATTTATCTACAATCTTATGCTTAATACTACTTGGTATTACCAGGTCCTTGTATTTATGGTAGCCCTCTCTATAACCTATAAAATTACTATTTTCATCAATATATGCGTATTCGTTATGAAAATGTACTAAGTTACTTTGGGACTTGAATACATTCCATATGACTTGGAGTCTTTCCGGAGTATAGACATCATCATCCTCAAGGAATGTAATAACCTCCCCTTTAGCCTCCTCGACTCCTATCGCTATTTTCCCTCCTAAATTGTTTTCCGTGGTTACTATGTTTCTTCCGCCAATCCTTCTTATTAAATTATCAATTGCCTGATCTTCGTAGTTCTTAACTACGATTACTTCAAACTTATCTCTAGGTAAACTCTGGTTCTCTAGGCTATGTAATGCCCGCGGTAAAAATATCCTTCTATCATGATCGGTGACTATTACTGTTATGAATGGTTCCATCGCATTTAAAATTAGGTTCTTGTTATTATGTTTATCCCGTCATTGTAAATTACCGTTGAGTTGGCGATATCATGTAAGGCATCTTGGTAGTTGCTGAGGCTCACATCATTTGCTAGGTAAAATAGGTCGTTTTTATTATAGTCGAATAATGGTCCTGGGTAGGGGAATACCTTCGTTGTGTTAATATTACGTAC
>OGCG01000989.1_pt1 | contig 15227 bp, 15 predicted proteins | sample 1570061 | NCBI WGS metagenome assembly OGCG01 (sample SAMN06268698, study PRJEB24515) | hot springs metagenome | isolation source: Joseph's Coat, Yellowstone National Park, Washington, USA | place: USA:Joseph's Coat, Yellowstone National Park, Washington, USA
AAGCGATATAGGCATTACAGGCACATACATTCTAGAGCCGGATGTTTTTGAATACATAAAAAGAATAGGGCCGGGCGCAAACGGCGAGTACCAGCTTACTGATGCGCTCAAGCTCTTATGTAGAGATAAAGATTTACTGGGCGCAACTTTCAGCGGCACAAGGTATGACATAGGCACAAAGGAGCAATGGATAAGGACGTTTATAGAGTTTTCAAATAGAAAAGGTTATATTTGAGTTCTTGCTCAAATATGTTTTGCCCAGATTTAGATGCTTACTAAAAAGGTGGAGCTATAAATGGAAGAAGCCGAAACAGTAACGCTCATCGACCCTGAAGGAGATACAAAAGGTTTAAATACCGGTTTGGGGTATCTGGCGGGCTCTTTGATCCAAAACGGATATACTGTAAATGTTATCGATTTAAATAATCGCAGAGATAATGCCCTGACAAGAATAAATAGTGCATTAAATGTTTCAAAATACATTGGAATTTCGATTAAGACTTTCACCCTGAGAAGTGCGGTTGAAATTATAAAGCAAATCGACAAAAAAGATAGGATACTTATGGTTGGTGGACCACACATTACATTAGATCCAAAAAAATTTTTAGAAGAAAATAATAAAGTGGATTATGGCGTTATTTACGAAGGTGAAAAAACAACTTTAGAACTGATAGGAGGTAAGCCAATAAATGATATAAAAAACGTAGTTTATCGTGAGGGTAATGAAATAATCATAAACGAAAATAAGGATTATCTAACTAATTTTATAAATGATTTAGATTCGCTACCTTTTCCTAACTACGATGTTTTTGATTCTTTACCACTAGACAAAAGAATAGATATTTACCCGCTGGTTACAAGTAGGGGCTGTCCCTTCCCTTGCACTTATTGTTCGGTCGGAAAAGTTATTGGAAAAATATGGAGGGCAAGGTCTCCGCAAAATATAATTGAGGAATTATTTTATGCAAAAGAAAAATATAAATCAACAAAATTTGAGATATTAGATGACGATTTTACTTTAAGTGTGCCGAGAGCAAAAGAGATATGTCAAAAAATGATTGACGAGAAAGTTAATATGGAGTGGTCTTGCTCTAACGGAATAAGAGCGGATCGTTTGGATGAAGAACTCTTAGATCTAATGAAAACTTCCGGTTGTAAATCGATAACAATAGGTATTGAAAGTTTGGTTCCGGAAGTTTTTGATAAAATAAATAAAAAAGAAAAAATAGAACAAATTGAGAATGCAATTCAATTAGCTAAAAAGAAAAAGATTAAGATAAATGGCTTCTTTATAATCGGACTTCTTGGAAGCACATTTGAATTAGATAAAAAATCACTAGATCGCGCCTTAAAATTGGGACTAAATGGTGCATTATGGAATATACTAGTACCCTATCCAAAAACGCAAGTTTATGACGAAGTAATTAATAATCCAGATGTTAAATTTTTAAGTAGCTGGGAGGAAGGATTCCACTTTGGCAAAAAGCCGAATGTTGTTTTCGAAACTAAAGAATATAACAAACAGGAGAGAATTAAAATGTTTTATCTTGCAAATTTACGCTTTAATAATTATTCTATATTTGTTGATAATGAGGATCCTTTTTATAAAAAGGTTTATGATCTAGTCAAAATAATACTTCAATACGACCCTTATATGTTACCTTATCACGCAACGAAGATGTCTCTGCAGAAGATAAGCTATTTACTAAGTAAGAGCTCATAATACTGCATCGTGATTAGAAGTCTGACTCTTTTAATGCACTCTTTCTTTTATGTGTTATGCATTCAAAAAGTAGCTTGTTTACAATTTAAAAGTCTTTTCTTTCGATGGTGTTGTCCAATAATTAAATGACTAAACCCTAGTTCCACTATTTCGAAAAATATAAAATCCCCGGGGTGCATACTGGTTTAAGGTGACCAGCATGCAAATTATAAAGCGAAATTGGAATTTATATAATTTACGGTTGGTGAACGCGGGAGACTATCTAGCTATCTCCTTCCCGCAGTAGAAAATATAGAATGATCTAAAAGTTATGAACAAAGCCGACATCCCATGAATAAATTCGTTGGTTTTCTGCTATGCATTCTGTAATACCGCCAAAAGAAATACGCAAAAAGAACCAGGAAAAATGGAAAAGTGAAAGTGGCTACCATATGCGATCTATTGTAGAGAGTGTATTCTAGTATTCAAAAACACATTTGATGAGTATATATTTTTCAAAGACAAAAGAGATGAAGGAAAAAGAGTTGATGTTAAAGGCACTCGTTTATAATGAATATATTGTGTAACAAAAAAAGCAAACTTAGTTAAACTTATGTTTGTTAACGCTGAATTATTGGACAACACCAATTGTACAAAAATTTTTTTAAGTTTTGCAGGCTAATAATTTACCACTATGGTCAATAAATCTTCTAAAGTAGATGACAGAGATGCGGATGACAGAAATGAACTAAAAGGGCAGCTACGCAAAGGTGAAGACGAGCCGAAAGATCAAGGAGAAAAAGGGGCAAGAAGGTCGAAAAGGGATGCAGAAGAAACCACCCATATGACCAAGCTAGTAATGGTCGGAGAAATCCAAAAAATATTTGAGGAAGCGATATTGATAATTAGGGATTTTCTCGCCAGCGACATGGAGGTGCTGGCTATTAACATAAAAGGCCCTACAGGTGTAGGAAAGACCTCTCTTGTATTTTATATGGCTGAGCAACTCAGCAGAGAACTAAACAGAAAGGTCCCACTTGTGTTCGCACAATGCAATCAAGCCCAAGACTATCATGAGCTTCTAGGGTATCAGAAAATCGCATATGAAGGCGATAAACTTACTACACAATTTGTAGATGGACCCATATTAGAAGCGATTAAAGCTGCAAATGAACATGGCATTGCTATATTATTGCTAGATGAGGTAAACGGTTTGGCTCCAGAAGCTCAAAAGCTTGTCAATCCTCTGCTTGACGGTAGAAACATGGTCAAATATGGTGATATAGAAGCAAAAATCTATAATGGAAAGAAACTTATAGTAATAGGCACGATGAATGAGCTTCAGTCTGGCTACAATGGAATAAATCCATTAAATATTGATCTAGAAAGGAGGTTTAAATATACATTTATTCTACCATATCCAAACCAAGATGACGAGTTTAAAATAATAAATGAAATGGTTGGCGAAGATGTTGATAGCGATGTGATCAAAGCAGCAATTAAATTAGCAAACCACACAAGAGGAAGAGATGAATACGAATGGAGTGGGCCGCCAATATCAACCCCCATGCTTATAGCGTTTATTTCTGCACTCAAAAAATTCTCTAAAAACAATATACCCTACGCCCTAATGGAGGCCTTCAAAGTAAGTATATTAAATCATTTCGATGAGCAACTCAGAAAACCTTTAATAGAAAAAGCGATTGATGTTGGATTAAACTTGGAATAGCGGCGAATGATGAAAATAGGGATTGGGGATGGACTCATTAAAAGAGATCCTGAGCGAAATTTTGCAAGAGATACGCTTATTTACCACTTACTTGCGTTTGCGAGAAGGAAATGATATAAAAATAGAGTTTAATGTAGAGTACTCCCAAGGTGACTACCTTGGCTTTACAAAGATAGATGAAAACGGCAGAAGGGCCATTGTTTTAAACTTAGATAGGGATGAACTAAGAACAGGCAGACGCCTTAAAAGCAAAATAAGAGGTATAATTTTACACGAGGAGGCACATAATTTGTTTTCCCCCATGTCCTCTACAAAAGAGTTTCCTAATTTGCTTATGCACCTCTCAAAAGAGTTCCCAAAGCTTAACCCCAAGGTAATAGAGTATGTAGTAAACCTTGTAGAGGATTATAGAGTAGAATATTTATTTAAAATAGAATATCCTGGAAGCGTAAGGAACTTTTCTGATATATACACAGCCATATTAGATAAATTTGCAGAGCAGTATAATCCTAATTCTATATTACACCTATTGTTTCTGGCAAGAATGGCTACCACAACAAAACGTGAAAAAACATCTGGTTTTGAGCAGATGATTCCTAGCAGATTGAAAAATATGTACTATAAATTCATTAAAGACATAGAGGAAACAACAGGAAAAGAATTTAATTCTACAGGAATGGCAGCATGGAGAATACTTAAAGAGATGAATAAATATGTAGAAGATAAAAATAACAATAGCGAAACAGAGCTTAACGATTTAGGAAGATTACCAAAATTGTTTGGCGGCTATGTAAGGGGCAGAATAAGCACAAGCAACAACTTGCCTCCTTACATAGAAGAAGCTTTAAATGAAGCAAAAGAATTGCAGGATTCGCAATTTAATAAAAATCTGAGATCTGGAGAAAGTATGAGATTTGTAAAGAGAGCAGGCAGCGAATTAAGATACCAACAAATCGACCTTAAAGTAGAGCAGGTACATGGTTATTATTCTTATGATTTGCGCAAAACATTAGAAGACTATTATGGTGGCTCCCACATAGAGAGTACAGACTCTATGCTAGGTGGTAGATTAAATGAAAGAAAGATCATGGATCGTCTGGTGAGAAGGGAGCCGCTAGTCGGGCCCAAGGTTCCGCTCTATGAAATAAGAAGAAGCAGTATTAGAGGTACTGATCTATTTGTATTAGTAGATACCTCTGATAGTATGGCTAAGGATTTAGAAAAAGTAAAAGAGGTGCTTAGTGCCTTGGTTGAAACTACAAAGGGCTCTATATCTATTACCACACGATTCTTTGGTTTTCCAGGCGCCGACGGATATTTATATAATATAAAACCTGATGAAGTAAAATCATTAACAAAAAGCGGCGGAACGCCTTTGGCTAATGCACTTGAAGAATTGAAGAGTGAAATTAAAAGAGTAGTCTCTTTTAACCCAGATAAAAATTATCTTCTATTTATATTAACAGATGGTGTATCTGACGACCCTGAAATGACTAATACACAACTAAAGAGGATAAAAGAAACAGGTATAGAAGTAATTACTATATTAACCACCGAGCCTGGAGAAATTGCGAACGAACCATTTGTTGAAAGCAGAATAATTTATTTAGATTTAGATCAAAGTGGAGAAATAGATATTGAAAGATTTTTTAAAAAGCTTAGCAAAGAGCTTTCAGAGGCGGCTATGGATAAGAGATTTAGAAAACAAAAAACATACTAAGAATTTTTTGAGTAGCTCTTCATACCCTAGGCAGACTAGGCTAATAAGATTTTTGATAGCAACTCGCTTGCTAGTCCATAAACTGCTCGGGTTTTGGAGGCTCTGGCGGCTGGCCCTTCCTTGTTCTTATCTCCCTTACAACCTTTTCCTGCAAATCCTTTGGCAGCTTCTCAAAGCCCGCATACTCAAAGTACCATATCGCTCTACCTTGCGTTAAGCCCCTAAGCTCGTTAGAGAAGCCTTTTATTACCTCTGCAACAGGCATCTTCGCTATTATTGTAGCCTGTTCGTTCTCCTGCTGTATCTCTAGTATCTGGCCTCTCTTTCCCTGAAGGAATGTTATAACATCCGATAGGTATTCCTGTGGAAGGTTTATGGTAAACTTCTGCTTAGGCTCTAACAATACAACCCCAGCCTTTAGCATGCCCGCATAGATAGGCCTTCTGATTGCTGGGATTATCTGAGCAGGACCCCTATGCACAGGATCTTCATGTATTGTAGCATCTGTTATCTTAACCTTCACCCCTGAGCATTTCTCTCTAGCCAAAGGTCCATCGTTCATCGCTTCCTCGAATCCATCTATAAGAAGCTCCATAACTTCATTCATGTATTGAACGCCGTGTGTTGCATCTATAAGAACACTGTTATTTGAAACATCAACAAGCCCTTTAGCATCTTCTCTTGGCATACCAGCCTTTACAAGGTCTTCTATATACTGCTTGCCCTTTGGCTTACCCTCTCTTATACCACCATTTTCTATAAATTCTTCAACACTCTGCTCAAGCGGCTCGACTGTAACATAAAATCTGGAATGCTTGTTTGGCGACTTGCCTTCTACATTCTCAACCTTGCTTTCTATTGTTTCTCTATAAAGCACTATAGGCTCGCTTGTTATTATAGGTATTTTGTACTCATCCCTAAGCTTTGTTTCTATAATCTCAAGGTGGAGCTCGCCCATGCCTTTTACAAGGTGTTCACCTGTTTCTTGGTTTAGCTCTACTTGTATTGTTGGATCCTCTTTTGAAAGCTCCATAAGAGCCTCGACAAGCTTTGTTGTATCTCGTGGATCCTTTGCTTCTACAGCTTTAGTAACAACAGGCTGTGAGTAGTGCCTTATCTGCTCAAAAGGCTCCATCTCTACCTCGCTTGCTGTATCGCCTATTGAGATATCCTTCAAGCCGACAAGTGCAGCTATATTGCCTGCTGGTATCTCATCTACAGCTACTCTGTCAGGACCCATATATAAGCCAACTTGCTGAACTCTTTGTGGTTCTGATTTGCCTGAAATATAGAGTGTTGTGCCTTTTCTTACTGTACCCGAGAACACCCTTCCAATAGCCACCTCACCACTATGCTGATCGTATGTAATGCCAAATATCACCATTGCCACTTTAGCATTCCTGTCAACATTAATCATAGCCTTTCCTATCTCGCTGTTAAGGTCGCCGTGCCAAAGGTGTGGTATTCTATAAGGCTGTGCTTCTTTTGGATTTGGCAAATGCTCTATAATCATGGAGAGCACCGCTTCATCTATTGGTGCTATCTCCTGCAGCTTCTCTTCCTCACCAGCTGCTGTAAGGGCAAAGATGTTTTTGAAAGTAATCTTATACTTTTCCATTATTCTCTTAGATATAGCCCATTTCTTGTATGCTGAGCCAAAGCAAACACTTCCAGCCTCAACGCTTACAGTCCATTTGTCTGCAACCTCTTCAGGTGCATACCTCTTTATAAGTTTGTTTATATCGTTTATAAGATTGAGCAACCTCTCATATGTTTGCTCTGGGGTTAGCCTTAGCTCATTAAGAAGCCTATCTACCTTGTTTACAAAGAGCACAGGCTTCGCTTTTTCCTTGAGCGCTTGCCTTACCACTGTCTCTGTTTGTGGCATTATCCCCTCTACCGGATCAACAACAAGCACTATGCCATCGACAGCACGCATTGACCTTGTAACATGGCCGCCAAAATCAACGTGGCCCGGAGTGTCGATAAGGTTTATAATATAATCCTTTCCACCATAGTCAAACGCGAGAGAGATGTTTGCAGACTTTATTGTCATTTTCCTCTCTTTTTCTATCTCATCATAGTTTGTATAGAGAACCTCGCCAGCAACAGTCTTTGAAATTATGCCCGCTTTCGCAAGAAGAGTATCGGTAAGCGTTGTCTTGCCATGGTGAACATGAGCCACTATAGCAACATTCCTTATTCTCTCTGGCTCATCCATTATCTTTGCTACTTCCTCAGCAACAAACTCTTTTCTAACCATAATAACTACCTCGCGCTTCTAGCCATACGCTCCGCATCAACACGCTTCTTTATCGCATAGCTTTCTGGACTCTTTGTAGAAGCAAGGATAAGCTCATTTGCTAGTGCCTCAGCAATACTTTTTCTATTCTTGAAGCTGCCTGTTATTGCTGCAAGCGCAATATTCTTAAGCGCCACATTAAGCCTTCTAAGCGAGCTAACATCAACAGCAACATTATAGTTTATTCCACCATACCTTACCCTTGTTGTATCCTCTATTGGAGCTGCATTCTCTATAGCATCGACCAGAACCTGTATAGGGTTCTTGCCTGTCTGCTTATTGACTATATCAAATGCTTCCTCAACTATGTGCATTACTTTTATTTTCTTTCCCTGCAGTCTACCTTCTGTTCTTATTACCTTGCCGCCAATCTTTTTGCCTGTTCCGCCACGCATAAGCTTATCCATAAGTCTTTCAACAACATTCACATGCGAGAAATAATAGCTTTTGTTCTTTCTTCTACCAAACGTATTAGGATACTTCATAGGCGTAAGCACTATATAATCAGCTAGGCTTGCGTCTGAAACCACAACATCAGAAAAAGAGTACTTGCCGAAGAGAAGCTGCTCTGCTGTCTCTATTTTTCTTGACTTCTTCTCCTTCTTCTCCTTGCTTTCTTTTTCTTCACCCTCTTCCTTTGCCTCTTTTTCTTGCTTCTCTGCACTTTCTTGCTCTTTCTGCTCCTTTACTTCTTTGCCTGACTGCTCCGTCTTATCTGCTTCCTTCCTAAGCTGCTTTCTCTTCCTATAATCAGCAAGAGCTTCTTCTTTCTCCTCTTTTATAATATTAGCATCTGCCATAAGATTACCTCTTTGGCTTCTCCTTCTTACCCTTTACAATCTGCCTCAAATCAACACCGTTTATAGCAATAACCTTGTACTTTAATCCAGGTATGCTACCCATTTGGCCTCTCTGAGACCCACTAAGGCCTTGTATTGTAACTTCATCGTGCTCATCTATGAAGTTTATAGCACCGTCCTCAGGCACATAAGCACCAACAACTTTGCCGTTCTTTACGAGCTGCACTCTAACGCATTTTATAAGACCGCTGTGTGGCTGCTTCTGCTGAAGCATGAACTTTTGTAATACAATGCCTTTTGCCATAGGCACAGGACCCATAGGGTCATACTTCGCCTTGAGCTTGAAGAACTTTCTCTTCCACCACTTTTTAAGCATTCTATACTTTTTCCTCTTTTTTATTATTTCTTTTGCTGCAAATTCTCCTCTTGGCACATAAACACCTAATAGCTTTCATTTAGTATATTTGAACTGCCCTGATCTATAATAGCCAGTGCATTAACAGAATAAGGCTTTCCGCATATAGTACCAAGCTCAAGTGAATTTTCATTGAATTTTATAATCTTAATACCTGCTATATTGCACATGTGCACTATATCATCGATTATGTCTTTTTTACCCTTCGCTGCAATAACAACTGCCTTTGCTTCTGAATTGCTTATACTCTTAGCTACCTCTCTATAGCCTATCGCTACCTTGCCCGTATCTACTGCGAGCCTTATATCTCCAGCTAGATCAGCCATAAAACCACAAGCACCATTAATAATAGGTTGAAAAGATTTAAATAATAACGATAGAATTGATTAGATATTTTTACACAAAGATATTTAATACTTGCTAGTTCTCTCCACTTGCTAGTTTTCTCTACCAAAATAGTATTTAAAATAAAGGTGGTTATGATGCCTTTTGGATTAAAAATAAGATAAGAATGATAATACGTCGATCGACACAACAACCAAATCAATGAGTGCAGAGAATGAGGAAAAACTAAGTCGTTAACCTTTCCTCTACGTAAAGAAAAAACCCGAAGAAAAAGGAGATATCTTTAAACCATTTATGAATAAGTTTAGTAACTTTACTAACACGAAGGAGCCGAGTTGGCGGAGCGACCATTTACCTGACGAACATGATGAACATGCCGATAAAATACCCCCATATTGCGGTCAGAGTGGTTCTATTTGGTGTGTGGTCAGTGTTGGTGTTCCCTGCTCGATGATGGCTGGAAGCTCGATAGTTGCTGAAGGTTTAGCTTTCACAGTATTACTTAGTTTGTGTGTTGGCTTTTCCATAGAGGCAATAGCGGTATTAATAGCGACATTTAGGGAGTAGCTAACCTAATAACAACTTTGGATGCTCCCATACTGCAATTATTGATAAAAAAACTCGATACATAAATAAGAAAATTATATAAATGACCAAACACCCTGCCAAAGTATCTATGAATTGGATGTGGTTGTGATATAAGTATGAGCACTTAAAAAGGTGTCTACATAATATGGTATAAATTTCAACAACCCACAATAGGCAAGAAACGAAGGTTTTTAAAGTTTAAATACAATATTCATTTATGCGATTAAAAGCACAGACTTCTCTAGAATATATACTAACATACGGTTGGGCCATCGTTATAATTATTATAGCAATTGGATTTCTTATATTATTAGGATTAATTACTTATTATGCCGCTTTATTTGGGCTACATCTTCTAAATTCTACATCGCCTTTTTGGAAGGTAATAGGAATAATAGTCTTAGGATATATTGCATACACCTTTATTCTTGATATCTTGGATTACGTCTTAATGAAAAAAATAAAGAAGTTATGGTCAAATGTAAAGAAGTCATGGTCAGATATAGAAATAATTTTCCAGAAGAGACACAATATGCTTACAAAGCTAATTGATAGTGTAAGCGGCTACGTAAAAGATGAAAATGGAGTGATAGTGGAGATAACACAGCTTCAAAGTATATGGGGGTTGATACCACAAGATGATATTCAATTTAAAATAAACATCTCAAACAAGATTACTGCTTCATTAAAGAGTCTATTTGCGGTTGCAGAAAAATATCCAGATTTAAAAGCAGATAAAAACTTCCTGCAGCTTCAGCAGAGCATAACAGAACTTGAAACAGAGCTTGCAAAGAAGGGAGAAGAATACAACAATAATGTTAATATTCTCAATAAAAAAATACATAGCTTTCTTTCAAAGATAGTTGCAAGGAGAGCTGCAGGAGAATGCAAGTACTACGAAGAACAGCCACTATTTCAAGTTTCCCGAAGAGGAAAAGAATAATAAAATAAGCTTTGATAATGTGTTGCTTATTTTAATTATCATATATTCTTATGTATATTAATGCAAAAATTGCAGAACTAGCAAGCAAACATATAATAGAATCTTTAATATCATCTTTAGATATATTTTAGTGCTTATCAGTATATTCTCTCTAACAAAGAAAACATCACATAAAATTACGTGCACTGAGTTGATTTTTAGATTTTCATATATAAACAAAATAAAGAAAAGATTATATACTAGGGCAAATATAAAAATAAGTGTGATAAAATAGAAGCACAAAAAATGAAAAGCATTATCAAGAAGAAGGTAATCAAGAAGAAGGTAAGGAAAACAAGGAGAAGGATGATAGTGAAGCACCACCAGATATTACAAGAATCAGATGATATTACAAGAATAGAAGGCTTCTAATCGCAATTGACTAATGAAATGAAGACGATTGGGCTTTTCACATGATCTTTTCTATAGCCTCATGCGAGGAGCTCACACATTTCTGAGACATTCTTAATCGGTTCGGCTAAAAATTTTGACATCAGTTGGCAAAAAAACAGTACAAAAGACCACACAAAGTGAAGCCAAAAACAAAAAGCAGAGTAGCAACATGCGAGATTTATCTGTTTTTTATTCATATTTTCTAATGGTTTATTATGTCAAAAACCGGAGCCTGCCTATTCAAGGTATTTAAGCTTTATCTTTTATAAACAAAACAAAAGAAAAGTATTTATATAAAGGTTTATATAAAACTTTATCGAAGTAAAGGTGGTTATGTGGTTTTTAAGCCTAAGAAAAAAGAGGAAAAGGCAAATGATAATGAGAATAAACAGAACCCCACCAACTCAGAAACAAAACAGAAGCCCTATGAGCTATTAACTTCTCATTTGCGCAAAGAAAATGAGAAAGAAGAACAACAGCAGGCAAAACAGCCTATATTGGAGCAGACAGCATCTGATGTGAATAAACAAAATGAAGAGTATCACAGCCGTCTGCGCTGGACTGGTAAGAAAATCGCAATTGGAGGTGTGGCGTTAGGTGTTTTTGGTGGTGTCCTGTTTGCCGGAAGTATGTTTTATCTCCCTCTGGCGGGTTTTGGTTTATTTGGTATAGGTTTAGCTACCATCGGAGGCCCTCTATTTTTTGCTGGTGTAGTCACATGGACGGCAGGATTAATAGGCGAGGCCTGGCATAATCACCTTGTTCAAAAAGCGCAGGAAAAAGAAAAGAAAGAAGGCACTCGAGAAGAAAGAGGAAGATAAAGAGAACGAAAAAGTGCTGCTAAGTGAACAAGGGAAGGAAAGAAATGAAGTAAAAGAAATACCTAAATCAGAAAGCAAAGACATAAGAAGAGAAGACTTCTCTATCTTTAACCTCGCTTATAAGCTGGTACCAAAATTAGAAAGCCCCGACGAAGACATAAGAAGAGAAGCACTGTCTATCGTGGAGCATGGACTCAAAAGTCAAGACCCAGAGATAAGAAATGGAGCCTTATCTATGTTGGAAGTAGCATTAGAAAGCCCGTACCGAAATGTAAGTATGGGATCTATGTATCTTTTGGGAGAGGCATTAAAAAGTCAAGACTCAGATGTAAGAGTAGGAGCCATAACTATTTTGGGAAAGGCATTAAAAAGCCAAAATTTTGGGGTAAGAACAGAAGCCCTGTTGCTTTTGAGAGATGCAATAAAAAGCCCACATGAAAATGTGAGAGAAGGAGTTCTGCCTCTTTTGAAAGATACATTTGAAAGCCCCTCATACCCAGTAGGGGCCTTCCTGTCTTGTGTGGGAGCGGCATTAGAAAGCATAAACCCAGAGGTAAGAATGACAGCCATGTCTCTTGTAAAAGAGAACCTAAAAAGCGAAGACCCAAATAAAAGACGTGCAGCCACAACTCTTTTGGATCTGACAATAGAACGCAACCCATACACAGATGTAAGAAACGAAGCCATCAACATCAAAATGCATATGCAATAGGATTGAGAAAACGCTAACAAACGAATCGAAGTCAGAGGAAGAGACATAAGGCAATAAAAGCTCCATAAAGTGCGAAGCTAAAAAGCAAAGTTATAACAACATGCAAGATTTATTTTATTCTTTATTTGTAGTTTTCCAATAAACAAAACTAAAGAAATGTATTTAAAATGAGATAAAATATAAATTTCACTGAAATAAAGGTGGTTATGATGCTTTTTGGATTAAAAAATAAGAATGATACGATTGAGAATACGCCGATCAACACAACAACTAAATCAATGAATGAAGAGAAAGAGAAAAAAACTTCTACATTAACCCCTCTGCGCAGGAAAACCGAAAAAGAAAGTATCTTCAAGATGGAGGAGCCGGCTCAGATAAGCTATAGTGTATTCCGTGATAAACATAACGAAAAAACGTTCAATATTGGGTCCGAAGTAGTTCTACTTAGTGTGGCGTCATATGTTGGTGCTACCATAGCTAATGCGGCTAGAATCTCGATACTTACTGAAGTTTTTGCTTACGTATCATTCTTTAGTATGCTTGTTGGCATTTCCATAGTGTTAATAGCATTATTTAGGGAGCTGCGAACCTAATAACAACTTTGGATGCCCCCATACTGCCATGATTAATAAAAACTTGATACAGAAATAAGAAAATTATAGAAATGACCAAACACCCTGCTAAAGTATCTATGAATTGGATGGTTGTGATATAAATATGAGCACTTAAAAAGGTGTCTGCATAATATGGTATAAATTTCAACAGCCTACAATAGGCAAGAAACGAAGGTTTTTAAAATTTTAATACACTATTCATTTATGCGATTTAAAGCACAGACTTCTCTAGAATATATATTAACATACGGTTGGGCCATCTTTATAATTATTATAGTAATTGGATTTTTTATATTATTAGGATTAATTATTTATTATGCCGCTTTATTTGGGCTACATCTTCTAAATTCTACATCGTCTTTTTGGAAGGCAATAGGAATAATAATCTTAGGAGTTATTGCATACACCCTTATTCGCATTCCTTTTGGTATCTTGGATTATCTCTTAATGTATAAAGTAAAGAAGTCATGGTCAAATGTAAAGAAGTCATGGTCAGATATAGAAATAATTTTCCAGAAGAGACATAATATGCTTACAAAGCTAATTGATAGTGTAAGCGGCTACATAAAAGATGAAAATGGAGTGATAGCGGATATAACACAGCTTCAAAGTATATGGGAGTTGATACCACAAGATGATATTCAATTTAAAATAAACATCTCAAACAAGATTACTGCCTCATTAAAGAGTATATTTGCGGTTGCAGAAAAATATCCAGATTTAAAAGCAGATAAAAACTTCCTGCAGCTTCAGCAGAGCATAACAGAGCTTGAAACAGAGCTTGCAAATAAGGGAGAAGAATACAACAATAATGTTAATATTTTCAATAAAAAAATACAGAGGTTTCCTTCAAATATAGTTGCACGGAGAGCTGCAAGAATATGCAAGTACTACGAAGAACAGCCACTATTTCAAGTTTCCCGAAGAAGAAAAGCAGGATAAAATAAGCTTCGATAATGTGTGGCTTAATTTAATTATCTTATTCATCTTATTCTTATATATATTAATGCAAAAATTGCAAAATTAGCAAGCAATACCTATAATAGAATCTTTAATATCATCTTTAGATCTATTTAGTGCTTATCAATAAGTTCTTTCTAACAAAGAAAACATTGCATAAAATTACTGCGCTGAGTTGATTTTTAGATTTTTATATATAAACAAAGAATAAAGAGAAGATTAATATACTAGGGCAAATATAAAAATAAACGGTGAGTAAAATGGAAGCAGAAAAAGATAATAAAAAGTCTAATTTAACTAGTTTAACTAGTGCTGCGAGAAAGGATGGCGATGCTGGTCATAGCCTTGAGCAAAACAACCAAGGAAACAAAACGCAGGAAGAAAAGAAGAAGGAACAAGAACAAAAACAAATAAAGAATGAACAAGAAGAAGAAGAAAAACAAGAACAACAAGAACTTGGGCAATCGTTCTGGTAAAATTCATCCAACATTGTTATTAAGCTATTTGACTCAGTAGATCTATCGGAGTGATAAACCTAATGTTCCAAATAGATATGAAGTCCTTTTTATTTTGTGAAAAATTAAGATATTTTATTCTGCGGATTTTTCTATATCTTTGGTCGTTATAGGTGTTTTATTGCTGATTTTTTAAGAGGCCGTTGTTGCCATTCTTTTTAAATTATTCTTTATTCCTCAAACTGCTTCATTATTTCTTCTGCAATTAAAATTAGCAGTTTTGAAATTAAAAATAGTAAGGTTATTTTAGAAAGGCGACATAACGAAAGTGACTCATACACCAGTCAAATTCATAATAAAATGATTGATATATCGCCCCATGGTAGCGGCATGATTCTAAAGCAGGGTTTTTCTTTATATCAAAATATCATTATCAGCAAATGTTAATGATATTAACTTTCGCCTTCAACGCTTCATGAATATATTTATATATTTATCTTTATATAAATTTTATGAAGATATTTTTATAAAGATGTTATAATGAGGTTTGTAGATAGGAAGGAAGAGCTTGCTGCGCTTAAAAAAGCTTATTTGGCTAATAATTCAAACCTCGTTGTAGTTTATGGAAGAAGGAGGATAGGCAAGACAGAGCTTATCAAGAGGTTTGGCGAAGAGATAGGCAAAGGGTT
>OGCG01000990.1_pt1 | contig 15227 bp, 15 predicted proteins | sample 1570061 | NCBI WGS metagenome assembly OGCG01 (sample SAMN06268698, study PRJEB24515) | hot springs metagenome | isolation source: Joseph's Coat, Yellowstone National Park, Washington, USA | place: USA:Joseph's Coat, Yellowstone National Park, Washington, USA
TATTCTTTCGAGAATATAAAAAAATAATTAAGGATCAATATGAGTATTTTTAGATTCTCTATTAACAATAATAAAAAACTTTACTAATTTAATTTAAAATTTTTGATTTTTTTATTGTAAAAGCGATAAAATTAGGGAGAAGTAAGAAGTAAAGTTTAAATTTTAAATTTTTAAAAAATGAAAAAAGGTACCATTACTGACCAAAAAGGATACGGGCCCGCCGGGATTTGAACCCGGGACATCTGGCTTTCTTCAGCACATAGAAGGCCAGTGCTATATCCGTACTAAGCTACGGGCCCGGGTTCAAAGTAGATTAATCTGTACTTAAAGAGTTTAACTATTACCGCCTGACCAATAACCTACTACACCAAAGAATTATCTGCATGCTTCAATTAACACCTGGAAGTGCTCCTAATTGATATTGATAACGAATGACGACGGGGTTTACAGCCCCGGCATAGTTGCTCTGTATAAGGCTGTCTCAGCTGTAGCAAAGGCGCACGTCGTTGCTCCAAAGGGTGCGCAGAGTAGTTCTGGTATGAGTATCACGTTTCACAGACCGCTAAGGATCTCAAGAGTCAAACAGAGGAACTACGAAGCCACGGCAATAGTAGGAACCCCTGCTGACTGCGTCTTTCTATCAGTCCATAAGCTATTCAGAAATAAGATAGAAATGATAGTTTCTGGCATAAACATAGGTGAAAACATAAGCATGCAGTCCTTCTTTTCCTCAGGCACAGTCTCGGCTGCTATGTCAGGCTCAATAATCGGCATTAAATCGATTGCGTTTTCCAAAGCAATAGAGTCTGAGGACGAATATCTCACAGAAAGGGAATTCAGGAATGCGGCATGGTGGGCTGCAAAGATAGTGTCTTATATCAGAAAAAGAGGATTTCCTGCAGGGGTGGATCTACTCAATATCAATTTTCCTGTGAATGTCTCAAGGAAGACAAAGTTCGAAATAACTCGGATGGCAGATGAGATGTTTGACGATTATGTCGTCGAAAGGGAGGATCCCAGAGGAAATAAATACTACTGGCTTGCCGGAACAAAGAAAAGGAAAGCAGAGGAGGGCACTGACCTGAAGGCAGTTCTTATGGATGGAAAGATAAGCGTCACTCCAATAAGTATCAATTCAATTCAATCAGCAGGGACCGAGGATATAGAGAGATATTTCAGCTCCCTTTGACAGCTGATGCGCTTTCCTCCCCTGCCGGCCTGTTTTCAGTCAGACCGCGTGAAGCAAATGGCGAAATTGCTGTGAAACAGATGCTCGAAATTATCACAGCGAGGAGCGCAAGTATGTACATCTCTGTTGCGAACGGTATGCTGCTCTGGAGTATGAGCACAGCCACAGCTGCGACCGTGATTCCCTTGGGCATCGCTGCTGCCACAAAGCCGAAGTCACCCCTGAATGGCTCAGAGGAATAGCGACTGAAGAAGGCAATGGGAAGACCTATTATGCCGCTCACAAACCTGGAAAGCAGGAAGGCTCCTGGCATTATAATGGACAGTATGATCATCTGAAGCCACGCGCCTGAAGGGATGATTGAACTCGAGCTTGGCGGCTTAAAGAGCATAAATCCAAGGCTCATGCCCACACTGAAATAGAAGACTATGCGCGCCAGCAGCTCAAATTCTTCATGGAACAGCATCATACCTGTGAATGCCCTTTTCCCTGTTTCCTCTGAAGCAGAATCAATGATGACATTATTCCCGCCCGGAAAAAGATAGCCCATGAAGAAACCGAGATATAGAAGGGCCAGAAGTGAGAACAGGGTCTTTCCCATACCTGCGAAAGAGGTCGCATTCTGCACCTCTATTGTTTCGTAAACCAGAAGCGCGATACCCAGCACTATACCATATATCATCATGCCGTTTCTGAACTGCTTTTCATCAAATTCAGGGGAGATGCCAGTACCACCGAAAACCAGATTGTTCAGGGAGAAGGTCGAATAGACGCGGAGTCTCTTTGTTGCTCTGTCTTCAAATCGTCTCTTGGCAACAAAGACTATCAGCCTGGAGCTGAAATAAACAGCAATAGGCGTTCCAAGCCCTGCAATGAGGATGACGGCTAGATGCGTATTGAGCACCTGCATGAATGAATTCCATGTGGAATACAGGAATGTCTGAAGGGACGGATTCAAGTTTCCAAGTGATATCTGATTGAAGAAGAGGACGAGAAAGAGAACCAGCGTAATACTGTTAACTGTCGATTCTAACTTCAGCACATGGGAAAGTGTGTTTATATGCCCCTTTCTTCCTCCTCCTTCCTGTACCCTGTCCACTATATGATTCATGAACGGGACAACCATTGCAGCTGATGTTTCACCCATCAGGGAACCGAGCAGGCCGCCGTAAACAAATGGCCAGCCGAAGATCATTTTGCACAGATATCCAAACAGTATTGCGCCAAAGATCACATCTGCAAATGCCATGGCAACGCCGGCTGCAGCAATGCGCCATCCCTCGCCACTCAGCGATTTGGCATCCCATCCAAGTTTTAGACCCATACCCAGAAAAACAAGTACGAGGACGATAGTTGTGATGAGAGGAGTGGAAAAATCAGTGACGAATGAAATGAAATAGCCAGGCATCGCTATTATATTCCTTGCGACAAGAAATGCAAAGAACACCCCACCGAGCAGCAGTGCTGTCACCTGGAAGGCGACCCCTGAATTTGATTCGTAAATGGCAAATGCGAGTATCGAGCCCATCAGTATGAGATAGGCTACAAAGAGAAGTACTATGTCTGGAGATGGTAGGACAGTCGTATTATTCCCTGCCTCTAAGTCAAAGGTAGAGGTAATAAATCTATCGGATAAAAATATGTTCAGTGTTTCCGTGCAATTTCCTGGTATACAGACAGTACCCTCCGTGCCTCTTCAAGCCTGGAAAATCTTCCAGCATATCTAAGAAGTGCTTCCTTATCCTTTGGATTCTCAAGCGCATGTTTGATTGCACTGGCAAGCTCCTCTTCATTCAGTCCAGTGTAAAAAACCATGTCTCCGTAAAGCTCTCTGAAAACACTCAGGTCGTTTACAACGGCATTCACACCACACGAAATGGCCTCCGCCACAGGATAACCGGCCCCCTCATCTTCGGAGAGAAAGACGAAGAGATCTGCATGCTGCATGTAGCGCAGAAGCTCATTGTCAGGAAGCTCTCCGAGCATGTGTATATTCCCTGCCTTTTGAGCGATGGAGGCGAGCTCCTCCCTTCTCTTTTCCCATCTATTTGTTGGACCGATATGGTAAAGCTCTGCGTCCTTTAAATTCGCCACTGCCCTGTAAATTATGTCAAAACGCTTTCTTGGATTGAAGTCTCCCACGGTAAGAAGATGCCTCTTCTCATTGTCACTGTATGGAGATGGGGTGCTGTCAGGTCTGAACATGTCATCCACGCTCAACCCGCAAACATGGACCTTTGCATCGCTTATACCCAGTGCAAGGAGTTCCTTCTTGGTTGTTTCTGTCTGCACTATTATGTCTGCATCCCATATGCGTGAAAACATGAGACGGTAGCCCAATCTCTCTCTCCTTGTTTTTATGAATATATCTTTCAGCTTGAATGGTATGAGATCATGAACAGTTACAAGATTCACCCTACTGCCTGCAAGGTCAGGTGCGAGGGCATGAACAACCGGAGCGCTCTTTCTTACAAACATGGAGAAGAATCTCTGTGAAATAAGTCCACCTGCTGGCTTTCCTGAAAGTGTGTATTCAATCTTCCTGACCCTGTGAAACCTGACTGGTGCACCTATATCCCTTAAGGACTTAATGAGCCTTTCAGAGTATCTCCTGATGCCAGTCATTCTGGGTGTATATGGATAAATGATATCGGCAATAGGCCCTTCCATTGAGACGAAGCAATCACAGGAATTGCTATAACCCTTTTCACTGCATAGCAATTTAAGTTATGAGGCCATTGCGATTGCAGATGAAATCCTGTCAGCTTGTCGGAGGCTCACTGCGTCTGATTGAGACAGAGGTGCCGGAGATTGGCAGAGGCGATGTTCTTGTGAATATGAAGGCGTGCGGTATATGCGGCACTGATGTTGAAAAAGTGCTTGGGCACTATGCCTCCAACGTCCTGGGGCATGAGGCTGTGGGGATTCTGGAAAAGGTAGGAAGAGATGTCGATGGGTTTTCTGAAGGTGATAGGGTATTCCCTCACCATCACGTGCCCTGCTACCCCTGCCATTACTGCAGGAATGGAAGCGAGACGATGTGTCCGCATTTCTCTGCTTCCAATTTAATCCCTGGCGGTCTCTCCGAATATTTCATTCTTCCAGAATGGAATGTTTCTCACGGTGGACTTTTTCGCATTCCCTCTTCCATAGATTTCAGGAGGGGAACGCTGATAGAGCCAATGGCATGCGTACTGAGAGCCATTGGAAAGGTGAAGCAGAACGTTGACCTGACCTGGCTGGTTGTGGGAGCTGGACCTGTGGGCATGCTTCACGTGCTCGCACTGCATCTCCTCGAAAAAGGTAATGTTGTGTGCGTTGAGCCAGATGAGGAGAGAAGGAGATTTTCAAAAAGACTCGGGGCAATGGAGGCACTGGAACCAGAAACCGCAGGTCAAACTGTGATGTCTCTGACAGAAGGAAGGGGTGCGGATGTTGCCATTGTTGCCACAGGAAGCGTAAAGGCAATAGAAAGTGCTGCACGCATGCTCAGGAAGGGTGGAATGCTCATCCAGTTCGGTCTGCCAAATCCCCGTTCGTTTCTAAATATTGATATGAATGAGCTCTTCAGGAAGGAAATATCAATTGTTAATACATATTCTGGGATAGAGAAAGATGTGAGAGAAGCGATAGCACTGCTCGAGAAGGCACCAAGTGTAACTGATGAGATAATATCACATTCATTTACACTCGAAAATGCAATTGATGCCTTTGGACTTGCAATGAAGCCTGATGGCGCAAGGAAGATAATAATTGAGAACAGGTGATATGTTTGGAAAGATGGGCAGGACATGAGATAAGGAAGGCAAGAATAATCTCGCCGAAAGATGGAAAGGCTGTTGTGATAGCTATCGACCACGGGATACTGATGGGTCCTGTCAGCGGCCTGGAAGATCCTGTGGAGACTGCTTCAGAGATAATAAAGGGCCACCCTGATGCAATACAGTGCACCCCTGCGATTGCATCATCAATAAGAGAGAATTTGATTGAACGCGGAGCTCCAGCACTAATAGCAAGGATTGATGCATCGAATGTATGGAGGGGACATCCGAAGCCGAAGGAAGGGTACAGGGAGATGCTTTTTTCAGTTAAAGATGCTGTAAGAGCAGGGGCTGACGCTGTCGTTGTCTATTTCCTCATAGGGTATGAAAATGATATGGCAGAAGGAAGGAATCTGAAGGAGGTAGCAACTGTAATTAGTGAATGTATGGATTACGGTATGCCTGTTGTTGTTGAACCAATAGGCATTGCACCAGGCTATCAGGCTGTAAGGGATGCGCAACTGATACCTCTGGCAGCAAGGATTGCATATGAAACAGGAGCAGACATATTGAAGGCTGATTATACAGGAGATGCTGAGACATTCTCAAAGACGGTCAGAGCTGTGCACATACCTGTGCTGATAAGGGGAGGGCCCAAGACTGAAACGCTTAAAGACGCATTCAAAATGGTTGAGGACGCAATGAAGGCGGGTGCCAGGGGTGTTGTTTTCGGAAGAAACGTCTGGCAATCTTCGAATATCAGTGGCATGGTCAGGGCTTACATGCAGCTTGTTCATGAAGGGAAGAGCGCAGCCACTCTTGCTTCAGAGCTGAGCAAGTGAATCAGGCAACAGTGAAATATATTCGCCTGTTGCTCTTTCCTTTATTTTCTATTCTCGTAACATTCACACGCCCTATTTCATTCAAATTCTTCACATGAACTCCCCCATCTGCCTGTATATCCAGTCCTACTATCTCCACAATTCTGAATTCACGTACATCTGGAGGAGAGGCGCCAGCAAGCTTGACAATGCCATCTATCTTCAATGCCTCTTCCCTTGGAAGAAAGTAGCTGCGGACTGGTGCACCTTTCCTTATCTCAGCATTCACCCTTTCGACCAGGCGCTCTATCAGTTCCCTGTCCATGCGCTCAAGACTGAAATCAATTCTCGACTCATCTGGCTTTATCTGATTGCCTGTTATAAGCGCGCCAGTCTCATTTCTTATCACTGCACTGAGCACATGGGCAGTTGTGTGCATTTTCATTATCCTGTATCTTCTTTCCCAGTCAACTGAGCATGAAATAACAGCTCCACGCTCAAAAGAAGGTGGTGATTCCAGCACATGTGCTATGCGCTCCTCTCCCTCCTTCACTGTATCCACAACTCTGCAGTTGCCTATGTATCCAGTGTCTCCAACAAGACCGCCACCACGTGGATTGAAGGCAGTTGTATCGAGGTAAACGTTTCTCTCCGATATCTCATCCACCATCGCCTGAAAGCTGGATACATATGCATCTTCCCAGAAGAGTTTCCTGACCATTCAATCACCTACCTTTCCAGCACACTCCAGTGCGCATATCAAACCATGCATTAACATATTCACCTGTGCTCAGCTGATTGCAGACAAAATGCTCATCGCAGTAATCGCACAGCTCCAGACTCCCTATAAGCCAGCCTGTCCCAGGGTCCATATCCGTTTTGAGTTCAACCATTTCCTCTGAGAGACCCATGGTCAGCGTATCAAAAGGATTGGAAGTGCATTGATTGCATCCAGTCTCGCATGGAAAAGGCTCAACAGTGTAGAACGGTCCATTGCTTCCGTTCGCACTGTTGTGGTAGTCGCAGAATGTCTGGCATGAATAATCTGAGTAAAGAATAGCATAGGTGCCTGGTGGCAGGAATATATTGTAAGCTCCCTGTACTCCCAGTTGCGGAACACTACCCCTGGAAATCCAGTTCAACAGCGTTGAGGCTATTTCCTCATCAGGTATTTGAGCAGGGGGATTCTGATCTATCAAATATCTGCCTGCAAAGCCGCCCATGCCGACATTATACTGTCTTAAACCGCCCGAATAGCTTGGATTTGTTTCTATATCTGAGGTCGCTCTATCAACTGCAGCCATCCATTGCTGGTTAGAAGAAAAATAAGATCCCCAGTATATATTCAACCACCTGTAGCCATCTTTCCACAGAGGACCACCATGATATACAGGAGTGATTCCCTTCTCCATAGTGCTTAGAGAGACCCTGTGACCGCATGGCTGTGCATAATGCCATATGCCTGAAGGGTTGTCTTCGTACTTTACTGAATAATCAATCAGAGGTATCCTCAAGCTTCTGGAGCTTCCTCTCACACCAATGTGTTTGAAGCCATCAATGTGAGCCCCGCAGACTGGACAGTAGTTTATATCCTTGCAGCTCTGGCATCTATCCATGAAATCGGTAGAGCTCTAAGGCTATTTTAAATTGCATTCAATCAGGTTGAAAAGTTCATAGAATAACAAAGAGAGGATCTCTGTGATGCCAGAATTTTTAAGTAACTGACCTCAATAGCTTTCAAAATATATGCTCCCGTAGTGTAGTGGCCAATCATCTAAGCCTCTCGAGCTTGGGACTCGGGTTCAAATCCCGACGGGAGCATTGTAGATTTGATTCCAGACGATTTCTCAGAAATTTACCCATTTCATACTACCTTTTTGGTTGAATCAGTAATCGAGACACTGTGTCACATTCGAAAGGACAAGTTGACAAGCAGAATCCATAAACATCAGCCGCTCCAGCTACCGTAATTTTCATACTATACACCTTTCTGCTATCTTTTAGAGCGTCCCTATCTTTATTTCAGGCTGTGTGGAGGTTTTCTTTGTCAATAAGATGTATGAAACTCCAGCTATGATGAGTATTACAATCACCACAATAACTGCAATGACAATACCTTTCCTGCTACCCCTGGCACCTTTCTGTCCACCGGCATCTACCCCGATGACATAAGAGTCACATCTCTGTAAGACGGTTAATTGCGTCCCAATACATGAGACTTTGTTCTTCATCATTGTAATCACGCATGCACTTCTTATGAAGATATAGTGAAATGAATGAAGAAACGACCAGAGCTTTTTTCAGTTTATATCAACATCGTGCATTATTTCCTGGCAAAAACAAAACCGTAATGAAATGGCCCAGCATCAAAACGCCTTTCGAGACGGAAAGAGCTCTGCTCTACAAGATTTATTACCTGTTCAGGAGAAAATCTTATCATAACAGGCGGCCCGAACCCGGTTTCCTCCTTCTTCCAGTCTATATTTATGAGCAGACCATCCCTGCTGAGCACACGCTCAGCCTGAGATATGACGTGACTGGGTGATGAAAAGTCGTGCAGTACATTTGCCATAAATACTGCGTTAACAGAGTGTGGTCTAATTGGCCAGTCCATCTCTGCATCGCTGAGAATGGGGTGAAGGTTCGCAGCACCTTTAGTTTTCAGCATTTCCATGCACCTTGACAATAATTCCTGGCTTGCATCCATTGCATAGACAGCCCCTGAGTCGCCCACCTTCCAGGCAATCTGAAAGTCAAAGTAACATGGTCCTGAACCAACGTCAAGTACCTTCCACCCGGGCATTATGCCCGCTGCCTCAACGATCTTAACCGGGTCCTGCCATTGCCTCCTCTCAGGTGACAGCAGGAAATCAGCTGCATGGCCTGTGAAATGTGTCCCATGCGACCTGTGCGCTCTATCGGAATGTGACTTCTCACTATCCATTATGCCTCAGAGAACCAGGTGCAGATACAAAATCTTTAATGACGATGTGCATGAACACCGAATAATATTGCCTTTTCAGTGGCCTAATGTGCATCGGCGCCTTACGGATGAAAGTTAACTGCTGCTAGATAGTTTGATATATCAGATATGATATAAGGTCTAATATCTAAGGTGATATAGATGCACGGACATATGGAAATGAATGGATGTTGTTGCTGCTGTCACGGACATGGAATGAACCCTCGTTTCGCAACAGAGGATATCGCTGAGCAACTCGAAGAATACAAAAGTGAACTTGAAGATGAGATAAAGGAACTGGAAAAGAAGATCAGCACGTTAAAAGAAAAAGATTGAGATGATGAACAAAGGCTGCTGCAACTGTGGACCTTTCAGGGTCAATCTGATACCTCAAGGTCTTCTCAAACCCCTTATACTGCGCCTCCTGTTACAGAGGCCTATGCATGGCTTCGAAATTATGGAACAGATTTACGAAAGAACTAATGGAATGTGGCGACCGGCTCCCGCCGCAGTATATCCGGCACTTTCCTGGCTTGAAAGCAAAGGGTACATAGAGGAAATTGAAACTGATGCGCAAGGTCAGAAGGGGAGAAGGCCTTTCAAAATAACACAGAAGGGAAGGGAGGCACTCGGTGATTTTGAAAAGTTCAGAGATGAGTGGCTTGACGGCATCTCAAGGCTGAAGAAGATATGGTTCTGATTTTTCAACCATACTCTTGCCGAATTACCAGAATAGGAGCAAGAAAGCTCCGATGCTTTAGCGAGGAGAGTATGTCAGTGCAGTGCTTCACATGTATTAACCACAAAGCAAGCACACATTGATGGGGGCAGTGGCTTTTAAGGTGCTGTCCTCATGTGAGTGCTGTATTGCAGTACTTTTCATCAGAAATTTAAGCACTCTATTCAATTGGTTTCAAAACCTTTCCAGACCACTGGCGTTCCTTGTTGGTGCGATGTGCACATTAATCAATGCAATTGAAGGAATCGGAAATGCTAATAGCATGCAACCGACTTTCAAACTGTGGTACAAAGCAGAAGCATTTTCAATAGAGCCCGAAATCTCTTTCCTGGCGGTGTCAACAGCCCTGTCAGATGCTATCCCCCATATCCCAGGTACATATCCCTTGGGAAGGGTGCAAGGATAAGGGATGTTGAAGGCAACAGCTACACAGATTATGTGCTTGGATACGGCCCTCTGATCCTGGGCCATTCAAGGAGAGAGGTGGTGCGTTCAATTGCTAAGGCTGCAGAAAGAGGGATGCTGTTCGGGGCACCAACTGAAGAGGAGGTCGAGCTGGGGGATATAATCACAGAAGCGTGCGAGGCTGTGGAGATGCTCCGCTTCGTGAACAGTGGTTCTGAGGCAACCATGCATGCACTGCGCCTTGCAATGCATGTAACAGGAAGGAAGAAAATCTTGATAGTGAATGGTGGGTATCATGGCACACACCCTTTAGCTCTTGAATCAGATGCTGTGAGACAGATAGAATTCAATGATGTGGTTGCACTGAAAGCTGCGCTCGCATCCAGGGAATATGCTGCATTTATAGTGGAGCCTGTCATGGGCAATTGCGGTTTGATTCAACCAGTTGATGGTTATCTGGAGCAGGTTCGTGATATAACGTCATCCACCGATACTGTATTCATAGCAGATGAGGTGATAACAGGCTTCAGAACACACTTTGGACTTTATACTGAGTCCAAAGGCGTGGAAGCAGACCTGGTGACAATGGGCAAGATAATAGGTGGCGGCATGCCTCTGGCTGCATTCGGGGGGCGCAGAGAATTGATGATGAAGATTAGACCCGAGGGGGATTTGCCTCAGGCTGGCACCTATTCCGCCCATCCTGTGGCTGTAGCAGCCGCACTGCAGACGATGAAACTGCTGAAAAGAATCAATTACGATAGATTGAAGGATATGACGGATAAGGCAGCATCCATACTTGCGACCACAGGTTTCACAGTGAGATACGAGACAGGCATGCTTTCTGTGTTCCTGACTGAAGAGGAGGTGAGAAATGCCAGTGATGCATCAAAAGCTGACAGGCAGGCTTATTTCTCTTTGTTCAAAAGGCTGCTCAGGGAAGGTATTTACATAGCCCCCTCCCAGGACGAGCTCATTTTCATTTCCTTTGCTCATGCAATGAAGGATATTGAGAGGGATTTCCGCATTATGACATCGCATATCAATGCACTATTAAAACGGTGAAATGAAACACCATTTTGCCTTCATAGACCATGCAAAACTATATGGTATTGTGGAATGTGCACATAATCCGGTGCGCATTTGAGCCTGGGTAAGCTACGGCTTGCAAGGGTATCCTTTCAGGACCTCGGTCCCCTGTATTTCAGCGAGGTGAAGAGGGGACAGATTGAGGAGGTATATTCCTGGATTACAGCCCTCAGGCCTGAGGAAGCAGTGGTGCTCTGGACATGCAATCGCTTCGAAATATATTTCGTGTCCAATGAGGAAACAGCTGACGCCATAAGGAAAAAGGTTCTGGAGAACGCAAGGGGCGTGAAGATGATTTCAGGGCTCGATGTGGCAAGGCATCTCTTCTACGTAGCCTCTGGCCTTGATTCAATGGTTGTTGGTGAGGGGGAAATCCTGGGACAGGTCAGGGAGGCGTGGCTGCTGTCCAGAAAGAGGAAACTGTGTGGTCCGACGCTCAACAGGCTTTTCACGGCAGCGATAGAGGCGGGCAAGGGTGTAAGGGCACAGACATCGATTGGACGTTTGAGAAGAAGTGTTGCAAGAGAATCAATTGAATTGTTCAGGGAGATGAAAGGTGAAGGGCCAGTGCTTGTGGTTGGTGCTGGAAGCATGGGGACCAAACTTGCAAACATTTTGAAAAAGGAGGGATATGCTGTCTCCATTACAAACAGACATATTTCTCGCGCAAAAACCCTTGCCTCTGCTCTCGGGATTAAGACAGTACCCTTTTCTGTGAAGGAGTGGTCAGATTTCAGAGGTATTTTCATTGCCATCAAGCCTGATAGATTCATTCTAGATGCATCAAATATAGGAGAGCTGAATGGCGATGCGATAATAGTTGACCTCTCAACCCCATATGCTGTGGATCCCTCGCTCAAACAGCGAATCAAGCTTGTAAATATGGAAATGATATCTGAAAGGGCAAGGCAAACAGAGGAGATGAAATCAGAACTTCTTTCAGAGGCAGGCGCCTACGTTGATATTGAATTTGAGAGGTTCGCAGCCATAGAACAGGGGGAGGGCGCAGAGCTGGTGATAAGAAACATGTATCTCAGGGCTGAAAATGAGCTCAGGGACCAGCTCGAAAGGCTGCAGAAGCGGATAGATGTGGACAGGGATGAACTGAATGAGATACAACGAACCATGGAGATATTCAGGAACAGAATACTTTCCCTTGCATCTAAGGCACTGAGGGAGATGGAGACCAGGGAAGGGGAAAGGGAACTGAAGACGGTACAGCGCTGAAATATCTCTTCCTGAATACACATATGTCCTGCTAGGTGAGCCAATGAACATTGAAACCTGGAATCCGTATACAGGGGAAAAAATCGCATCGCATCCAGTAGACAGCTCCAGGGTGGTGGAAGAGAAGATAAAGAGCGTCAGGTCATCACAGAGAGAGTGGAGCATTTCGCTCGATGAAAGAATCCACTATCTCAAAAATATATTATTGAAAAACCTGAGGGAAAGAGAGAGGGAGATTGCCACACAGATGTCTCTTGAAATGGGAAAGCCCCTGGCACAGAGCATATCTGAGGTCAGGAAATGCCAGCTGCTTGTGGAATACGCTATCTCCAAATCACATGATTTTCTCAATAGAGAGGAAGTGCAGACTGAGGGGAAACGCAGTTACATAAGCTTTGAGCCGCTGGGCACTGTGCTGCTCATAATGCCCTGGAATTTCCCACTGTGGCAGGTGATGCGAGCTGCAGTGCCCGCCATGGCTGCGGGAAACGGAGTGGTGCTCAAGCACGCTTCGATTGTCACTGGATTTGCAAAGATGATAGAGGAGATATTTTCCTCTCCAGTCTTTCGCACGCTTGTTTTGCCAGGCTCAGCAGTGCTGGATTACATGAGGTTTGTGGATGGTGTTTCCTTCACTGGCTCAAGTGAGGCAGGAGCAAAGATTGCAGCTGCTGCAGCATCGAATATAAAGAAGACTGTCCTGGAACTTGGGGGCTCAGACCCATTCATTGTGCTGAAGAGCGCAGAAGTCAGAAAGGCAGCAAAGTCCTCTGTGTTTGCAAGGCTTCAGAATAACGGCCAGAGCTGCATTGCATCCAAGCGTTTCATAGTTCATTCGGATGTGTATGAAGAATTTGCATCTGTGATGAAAGAGGAATATGCATCGGTCATCACGGGGGACCCTATGGATGAAAGAACATTTCTGGGTCCACTGTCATCCCGGGAGCAGGCAGCCACTGTGCAGAGACAGATAAAGGAACTCAGTGCGATGGGAAGGGTGGAAACACTGGGAGAGGGCAGGGGAAATATCATACCTCCAACTGTTGTGGAGACAGATGCTGATTATCCTGAAGAGGTATTCGGTCCTGTGGCTGTGCTGAGGAAGGTCAGAAGCAATGAAGAGGCTGTCCGCATAGCAAATGAGACACCGTTCGGTCTTGGCGCTTGCATCTGGGGCGATGTGGATGAAGCTGAAGCGCTTGTCCCTCAGATTGAGGCAGGCATGGTTTTCATTAACAGGGTTGTGGCCTCAGACCCTAGACTGCCCTTCGGGGGCATAAAGAAGAGTGGTTACGGAAGGGAGCTTTCCAGATACGGAATGCTCGAATTCACAAACATAAAGACAGTCTGGGTTGAAAATAGATAGGAAGTAAGCTTCTATGAAGGGTTGTGTAACTTTCCATAACGACATATTCACACCATGGCCTGCCACCAGCATAATACATCCTGTGCAGGTGATGCTTGAAGCAGGCCACTCCGTCACAGTCATAAGCTGGGATAAGGGAAGGGGTGTTGTGCCAAAGGAAGCAACACTCCCTGTGAAGAGAATTCAGGTTAAGGTGCCGGTAAAGGGACCACTTACACTCCTAAGATTCTCCAGTGAGCTCGCCTCGGCCATAATCAACGAAAGCCCTGATTTCATAATGGCCTTTGACCTGGAAGTACTCAGGGGCTCAGCCATCGCTGCAAGAAAGCTCCGTGTGCCACTGCTCTATTTTGCGAGGGAGGACTGGCCTGCAATGGTGAGGGGGCAGGGGGGCATATCCTCCTTCCTGAAGTCCATTGCCTTTGCATACATTGAAAGGACAACATGCAGGCGTTATGTGGAACATGCATATTCAGTCAATCCTGAAAGGGGAGAAAAGTTCGTGAAATGGGGGATTCCTTACACAACGATATACACGACGCGAGGTCTTTCTGAACTTCCTCCATTGCAGGTGAAACATGGCAGATTCAGCGTCGCATTTGCCGGGTCTATGCTTGAGCTTCAGGCGCTGCCCTATGTGATAAGGGCAATGAAGGGACTGGATTGCGACCTGATACTCATAGGAGGAGATGAGAAGAATATTGCAAGGGCAAGGGAGATTATTGCAAATGCTGAAGAGAAGGTGAGCATTAAAGCGACAGGGCATATTCCCCAGGACATAGATTACTACAGGGAAGTGGGTAAGTGCCACATAGGACTCTCACTGCCTGTGAACACTGACAGGAACAAGTTTTTTGGCATAAGTGTGAAGTTCTGGGATTACATGTCCATGGGGCTGCCGCAGATAGCATCGAATCTGCCTGCAATGGCCAGAATTTTGAAAGGTGAGGGGAATGTGGCCATAGGTAGAACAGTTGACCCCTATTCTCCTGATGAAATAAGGTCTGCTTTGCTGTTCTACATGAACAACAGAGAGGAGATGGTTAGACAGGGGAAGGAGGCAAGGAGGCTCTTTGAGGAAAAATATTGCTGGGATGTTCAGAAGGAAAAACTGAAGGCATCGCATCGTGTCTTCAGAAAATAAGAAAATCTTTCATTTTAAAAGACACTTAAAGTGCTCGTAGCTAAAACTCAGCAGTCGCAAAAAGAAGTTTTTATTGCGCCGAAGAGCGTTAGAAACAATCAACTGACGAAATTATGATGAGAGGCTCCTGGAGCATCACATCCTGAATCTATTGAGGATGCAGACCTGCGCAAACTGGAATTTTAAAGTGCAGTGTGCAAGAGTTTATAAATAGTGAGCATTTCCACAAGATGAAATCCTAATCAGCTGTGTTTACATGAAGAGAAGTTCACGTGTCTGGAAGAAACGGGGCAAGATGCGCTGGAAATGGAGAAAGAAGAAGATGAGAAGGAGAAAGAGAGCGCAGAAGATGAGACAGCAGTGAGCTGTCTCTACTTCTCAAGGGGGTTTGGGGTAGTCCGGTATCCTCGCGGGCTCCAGTTAAAAGAGGAGGTAGGACGGGCGGATGATGAATTGTTCCTGAAACTGACGCAAGGATGATGATATACTGGAGCGATGAAGCCGCCTGAGAAACCCGCTGATGG
>OGCG01000994.1_pt1 | contig 15201 bp, 18 predicted proteins | sample 1570061 | NCBI WGS metagenome assembly OGCG01 (sample SAMN06268698, study PRJEB24515) | hot springs metagenome | isolation source: Joseph's Coat, Yellowstone National Park, Washington, USA | place: USA:Joseph's Coat, Yellowstone National Park, Washington, USA
AACTCTTTAGCTAGGCTTGTGACCAAATTATCTATATTACTCATTTTTTAATCACCTTTTTTCCTGCTTTTTGGGGAACAATAAGAAATTTTGAGTCTCCAAATACTATATTTAGTTGTTCTCCCTTATATATTCTATCTAAAAAAATTGCTAAAGCAGCAACTTCAGAATGTGGCTGATTAGAGATTGCTATATTATAATCCGCAGCATGATAATACCAACTTTCTACTTTTTCTGCACCTACAATTACGAGAATGTTATCTAGGTCTGGTATAGTGCCAGCAATACTATTAATATTTATACCATACATAGTAAGATGAATAACTTTTCCGCCGTTGTTTTTCCATTCTTCTACGAGTTTCTTTGGGTTTTTAATAAATGAAAGAGTAAAATAATTTCCTCCCCACTCATTTTTTACCTTTTCTATACTTTTAAGTATATTTTCATCCTCCCCTTCAATATATATCCCCTTAGCGCCGAAAGCTCTGGCAACCAATGCAACATGCGTAGTAACTCTCTTGTCTCTACCTGGCCTATGACCAAGTCTTAGTATATAAATATTTTTTAACTCAGAAGTTTTAATGTTCTCTCCCTCAGCACGTCTATATTATATAACTTAGTTGCTGAAGTAGAAATAACATCAATTATCGGAAAATAAAGTTCATTACTTAGCTTTGAAATAATGTCAAGTTTTCGTAAAACGTCAGTATTATCATGCACTTTATCTACTTTATTAGCAACCATTATTATAGGTTTGCCAGATACACCTATTTCTCTTATTATATTAAATGATGATTTTATCATATCAATTAAGGTAAGATCTGGCAACGAAATATCTACTACCATTAGAATTCCAGACGCATATTTTATTTCTGATAATGTGACAAAGAAAGCCTCAATAATTTGAGGAGGGATTCCTCTTATAAATCCAACTGTATCTACAAGAAGAATCTTTTTACTATCAACCTTTATTGAATATCGCTTAGGCGAAGTTGTGGTAAACATAGAATTATCTACTTTTTGACTGAGCCCAGTAAGTGCGTTAAATATTGAAGTTTTGCCAGCGTTAGTATAACCCGCTATAGCAATACTCGGTAAACCTTCATTTTTAGTCTTTTGGACCTGAATTTCTCTACTTTCCTTTAGATGTTCTAATTCTTTAGATATTCTTGATATTTTTCTATGATAAAGTCTTAAAGTCGATTCTACGCCGTATACTCCTGCGCCTAATGGACCTTGTTGTTCTGTTATTTTAGATTTTTTATACATATCCTTTATTATAGGTAACTCGTATCTTAGCCTAGCTAATTCTATCTGTAGCTTTGCTTCTTTAGATCCAGCATGAAGCGCGAATATTTCTAACAATAGCAAAAGTTTATCTATAACTTTCTTTTCAGGTATTTTCCTATTAAGGTTAATAAAATGTCTTGGCCTAAGTAAATCGAAAATTATTATAGTATCGATATTATTAGACTCTGCAATTTTAGCCAATCTGTCTTCTTGAATATAAAAAAATGAATTAGGCTTCTTAGGTAATTTATATATATCTAAAATCTCATAACCGGCTGTTTCAGCTAATGTTAATGCTTCATCTTTAAATTCGTCTGATACAAAGAGTACTGCTTTCACTTCCTCCCCTCTCTTATGTTTATTATATCACCAAGCGTTAATTCATAATTATTTGTATTATTAGAGTTATTATCATTGCTCTCATCAATTTTTACTAATATTTTTATTGATAAGATCCTTTCTAAATCTTTGGCTAGTTGTATTGTTGGTTTTAGTTTTCCAGTTTCAATTCTTTTTACAATATTCTCTTGAACTTTTAATTTTTGCGCCAATTCTTTAGTGCTCATTCCGTGACTCTCTCTAGCTTCTTTAATTATTTTCGGATAGTCATCTACTATCTCCCATATAGTTTCTGTTTGAGTTTTTTTCGTTTGTCTTGATTGTACAGTATTTTGCTTTTTATTTTCAACAATTTTTGCATGACTTTATATTTTTGAATAACATGCAGGACAAATAGTAATCGTACTACCTTCATAGTTCACAGTAATTCCCTTCCCATGTATTACAGATCCACATAACTCACAGTAATTCTCGGCTTCTTTCTGCATACTATCACTTATATAATAAATGGCAACAAACATTTTTAGTCTATCTCATAAATAAGTATAATGGATAAGTTTGTCTGGAGAATTAGATTTATCTAGGGATAATACTAACTCAGATGAGCAAATAATTAAAATTTTGGAAGAAAAAATTAAAGCATTACAGATTGAAGCTGAAAGTTTAAGAAAAGAGCTAAACTACTATAAATCGGAATTAGAAAAATTACTTAGCCCACCATTAATCGAAGCAGTAGTTCTGGACGTGCTTAATAATAATAGAGTAATAGTACGAAGCACTTCTGGACCTAATTTAGTAGTAAACCTGAGTAATGGAATAGATATATCAAATATAAAGCCGGGATCGTCAGTAGCACTGAATCAGAGAGGTTCTACTATAGTAGAAATCTTGCCTAATAGAGAAGATCCATTAGTTAAATCAATGGAAATAGTTGAAAAGCCAAGCGTGAAGTATAGTGACATAGGAGGTCTAGAAAAGCAAATTCAAGAATTAAGAGAAGTTGTTGAACTACCTTTGAAAAATCCAGCTATCTTTAAAGAACTAGGAGTACAGCCTCCTAAAGGAGTTTTATTATTTGGTCCACCAGGAACAGGAAAAACAATGTTAGCCAAAGCAGTTGCCACAGAAAGTAATTCCACGTTTATCCATGTAGTAGCATCTGAATTTGCACAAAAGTTTGTAGGTGAAGGAGCTCGTATTGTAAGAGAAGTCTTTGAATTAGCTAAAAAGAAAGCTCCTTCTATAGTATTTATTGATGAAATTGATGCAATAGGGGCTAAAAGAGTTGATTTAGGAACTAGTGGAGAGAGAGAAATTCAAAGAACTCTCATGCAACTACTTTCTGAGTTAGATGGCTTCCAACCATTAGACAACGTCAAAATAATAGCAGCTACTAATAGAGTGGATATTTTAGATCCCGCATTACTAAGACCTGGCAGATTCGATAGATTAATTGAAATTCCTTTGCCAGATTTAAAGGCTAGAAAAGATATTTTGCAAATATATATCAAAAAAATGAAAGTTAGATTAGATAATTTCGATATAGATAAAATAGCACGATATACTGAAGGTTTTAGCGGAGCAGATATAAGAAATATTTGTACAGAAGCTGGATATATAGCAATTAGAGAAGGAAGAAGAGAAATATATGTTGATGATTTCATTAAGGCTATAAACAGAGTAAATGAAAACAGAAAAAAGGAAGAATATAAATCAAGAGAAGAGAAATATGCGTGATAGAGAAGAAAAACAATTCGTAACTGAACCTCAGGAGTTAATTGACTTTGATTTTATCTATCTAAGAAATATTGCTGAATATCAATTTAGGCAAGATATTGCTAATTGTCTTTTTCCAGATAAGTCAATTTTTTTTATACAAAGGTCATTAAATACTTGGAGAATAAGAAATATCTTAAATAAAGATAATTCTTTATATCTAGTACTTAGAGCACAAGATAATCTATTTTCATTAACAAACATTTCAGCAAATATTATAAAACAATGCTCAAAACCACCAGATTTTAGGGTGATAATCTCCAATGATATAGGGAGAATAATAAGAGAAGGAGGGAATGTGTTTTCTAAGCATATAATAAACATTGATAAAGGTCTTAGATCTGGCGATAATGTAATAGTAGTAAACGAAGAAGACGAACTAATAGCCTACGGAAGAATGAAAATATCTGGAGAAGAAGCAATAGAATATAAGAGAGGAGTAGCCGTAAATGTAAAGGGGAGATTAAAAAATGGGAATAATACTTAAGGGAATTAGTGAAAGCGAGCTTAAACATTCTTTCTTTATAACTGGATTTAGAACATTAGGTGAAGTTGGTTACTTGGCAACTAGACATATAGTATTAAAAAGAAGAATGCAACGAATAGGGTTTATAACTACTAAATACTTGAACGGAGTAACTTTTTTGGACGAATATGGAATTGTAACACCTTTCGAACTGTTTTATGACAAAGAATATAACGTAATTGTGGAATTAAACCATATTTTACCAGTTGAAAAAGAATGGAATGTCTTTTCAAGAAAAATTGTTAATTGGGTAAAAAAATTAGAGATAAAAAACGCCATATTAATAGGTGGATTAGATAAAAATTATAAAACTAGTAACGAAAAACTAAAATGGATGAAAACATCTAAAAGTGATTTAAATTTACAATATCCAGAACTTGACAAACAACTAATTATGGTAGGTCCATTAGCATTATTTACAATTTATTCCGAAATTAAAGATGTGCCAGCAACTGTAATACTTCCATATTCAGATAAAGATAGGATAGACCCTGCTGCGGCTGCGGCTGCTGTAGAAGCTATAAATAAAATAGTGGGCTTTGACATAGCTGTAGATGAATTATACGAAGATGCAAAAAAGATAGAGGAAGAAATACGTAAACAACTTGAATACTTACAAAAAGAGGCTAATAGGTCAGGGCTTGATAGACATTATATGTGATAATATAGATTTTTCACAATTAGCAAACTCTATATTATCATATTTTTTGGATTTTATGAAATTGGAAATTTGAGTAATAGTTTTTGAAATGACTTCAGTAGATAATTCAGTAGGCATTTCAAATTGCGCAAGAGGATAAGATTCAGAAATCATCGCTGGTATTAGGCCATAGAATGGTAATGCCACATAAATGTCAGAATCAGAATAGCGTTTTAGTAGAATTCTTCTTACTTTAGAGTCATTTATAACTGGGACTGTTAAATTATCTCCACATATTATAACTGCATTACGATTATGCTTTTGTAAAGAATCCAAGAATCTATAGTGTCTTAAAATTTCTGGTCTTGAAAACGAAGTTTCGTCAAAATAGAAAATACCTTTAATTTCGCCCTTTACTCGTGGATCATATTTTTCAAGGTATTCAGCGTATTTTAATAACCGTCTAAAAGCAGAATATACTGCAGGATGAGAATAAGATTTCTCTTGTAAATATTCAAATAATCTGTTCTCTTTGATAGCTAACTTAGTGTCGTTTATCTCTTCCAAAATTTTATATAAATTATGAAGAGCTAATAGTCTAATTCTACTGTCCTTATCCATTTCCATAAGTTCTTTAGGAGAATATTTAGAACATACTGGACAACTGCAAGGAAAGTAATCTAACTCGTCTAATTTATATGTTCTTGTCCTGGTAATATATCTATTATCCCTGGCATATATTATATACGATGCGGAATCAAATGAATCCACGCCTAAAGCGACAGCGAACGGAATTATTTGTGGAAGCCCTCCTCCAAATAAATGAAGAGGTTTTCCTCTTGAAATATTCGATCTTACAGTAAATATCATATCTATTAATGTGGCATAGTCATACTCTTTCATAATAACTGTAGGACTTCCTAATGCCAGAAATTTATATGACGTATTATTAGCAGCCTTTGCAGAGTATGAAAGTAAGTCTAAAAACTTACCACCCTGAATAGGGTGAACCCAAACTATCTCTTGTTCATCTTTAATAATTTCAAGAGTTTCTTTTCCTCTATATATCGTATCTTCTACAGTTTTTTTTGCATCTTCAAAATTATCTATATTACCAGTTGGAATATCCAAAAAAACTGCAATATCTGGCTTTATTTTAATTTGATAATTAACTATTTCAGAATTATTTATATTAATATTTCCATATTGAAGAATCTGATATGCTCCAGAATCAGTCATTATCGTACTATCAAAATGCAAATCGTCATGTACATTATTTTGTATAACATTATTTTTATATAATATATATGAGTTAGTTATAAACTGTTTAAATTTCAATTGTTTTATATCATCTATAGTTATTTCAGATTTTAATGGATTTACAACTGGAAAGAAAACTGGTGTCTCTAGTTTAGAATGTTTTGTTTCTAATATTCCGATACGACCTGCTAGGTCTTCATCTTTTAACTCAAAATCTCCAATCATTTTAATTCTTTCCTCTTCTTTGACATATAGTCATTATACATGTCATAAATCCTCTGGGCTAGTGGTCCATTACCTTCTACGCCACCTTCAGTTACTTTTATTCGTTCTAAAACAGTTATTACTCCTGCTTCTTCATATACCTTAACATCACCTGGTCTTAGATTCAAAGAATGCTCTATTATATCTGCAAATTCCTTAACATCAAACAAAGGGGCATTCTTGACTAGAATCTCTGTTATATTATTTCCATTTAGTATAACCTTAAAAAATGTATTATTATCGTTATCTTTGGCATTAGATAAGCTTATTATAAAAGGAGTAAGCTCATATGAAGATAATTGACCAGTATATACTCGGTTATTAACAAGCTTTACTATTACTGTTTTATCGAGTAATGAATTTATATCTGAAACTATTCTTCTAACTATACTCATAATTCTTGCCCCATAAAGTTAATATATAAGGATTTAAATAAGGAAATGAAAAATCTTGCTCTCGAAAAATAGTTATGAATATCAAGAATTATGTAGGATTACATCTATAGAACAAGGAGCTATAAGAGGTATTGACGTAATCAAATTAGATTGCGGAAAAATAAAGATAGACGTCGATATGATATCACAAATAAATGTCTTTACGGCCAATCAACAAGTAAAATTCATTATTTCCAAAAATAAACCAGAATTCACTAATAATGATTTTTGTGCACATGGCTATGTAGTAACTGAAAAGCATCAAGAAAGTTACGTTACAATTATTTCATTATTTGGACCTTTAATAAGAATAGTTTCAGACGAAAGCTTCTGTAATAAATATAATATTAGCATTATGGACCATGTATATGTCTGTATTATAAAAACATAACAACTAACAAATTATGCGTTAAAAATAGTCTTAGCTTGATATAAACTCCGTATCTATCTTGTTTTTAGTTATAGTTAATATATCAATTCCATCACCGGACGTGGTATCTCGCTCTATAGAGGCCCTTAATGATGAAATTACCAGATCTCTCCCTTTATCTATAGATAAATCTTCTTTATATGCTGACTCTAAGACTCCTATAGCCACTCTAGCACCAGAACCTACTGCAGCATAAGTATCTTCTAATAAGGATCCAATGGGGTCTAAAACATAGAACTGAGGTTTCCCGTCATCCATTCCTCCAAATAATATCTCTGAGATAAATGGCATGTACTTATACTGGTAAAGCATCACTGATAGTAATTTAGCAGCAGCTTTAGTGGATATTGGCCTATTATTAGATAATTCATAATATTTAATGTTAGCATTCATTATTCTAATAATTGCTTGGAAATCACCAAAAAGTCCTGCTCCAGCTATTCCGAATTTTCCTAGAATAAATACTTTTTTAGCAGATTTACTAAGAACATAACCACCATAGCTTAATCTTCTAACAGCACCTAAAATTACTCCATCATTTAATCTTATTCCCACCGCAGTTGAAGGAAGTTCTTCCATTTTATATCAACAGAATAAATAATGTAGCTACAAGTTATAATATTTGTCTTAAATGTGTAATGAGTTCATCTGAACTTACTATTTCTTGCGATCTAGAAGCAAGATCTTTAAGAACTACTTTTCTAGAAATTTTCTCATTATTACCTACTATAACGGCATATCTTACATTCTGTTCAAAATAGGAAGATAAAAGTTTACCTAAGGACTGCTCTTTTACATTAAGAATAGCTATTATATCTGATGATCTTAATATATCTAATATTGAGAGTGCGTAATCTATTACCGAATCGTCTAGAACTATAACTACTACTTGAGGTGATCTGTAAGTCTCATAATTTATTAGTACTGATGTTCTTTCTATACCTATTGCAAAACCTATTGCTGGAGTATACGTTCCTCCATATATTTCTACTAAATTATCATACCTACCGCCTCCAGCGACACTAAAAGTAACTTTAGGGTGAGTTATTTCGAATATTATCCCAGTATAATATGCCAAACCTCTTACAAAACTTAAATCTACAACAGATCTTATATTAAGATTATTTAGTATGGTAATAGTTTTTTTAAATCTATTAAACTCTTCATCTAGGCATTTTATTCCGATTTTTTGTATTTCTGATTCAACTTCATCCATTTTTAGATTAGAATATAATAATGTATTAATTAGATTTAACACATTATTCTGTGATATATATTTATTCAAAATCTGCATACTCTCGTCTTTTTTACCTTTGTCTATTAAATGTAAAAGATGTTCTTGAACATTTTCCTCAATATTAAATTTTCTAAATATGCTTCTATATAATCCTATATTATTAATTTTTAATAATATAGATTTGGATAATCCTAATTCATTATAAAAATCATAAAGAAGCTTTATAATCTCTATATCGCTTAATATTGAGTTAGAACCTAACATTTCCACTCCAGCTTGTCTAAATTCCCTATATCTACCTAACTGTGGTTCATCGTATCGATATACTCTTCCTATATAATATAGTCTAATAGGTTTAGGCAAATGCTGCATAGAATTTAAGTATAGACGAACTATACTGGGTGTAATTTCTGGCCTTAGAGCTACTTCTCTTTCTGCCTTATCTTTAAATACGTACATAGTATTTCTTATCTCTTCTCCGCTTTTTATTGCAAATAACGCAAAATCCTCTACAATAGGTGTTATAGTTTCTTGATAACCTGCTATCTCTACATGTTTTCTAAATAGCTCTTCCAAATATCTTAACTTTTTAGCTTCAATTCCATAATAATCTTTCATTCCCCTTACAGGTTCGAAAGATACCATTACTAACCCTTCGTTAACTTAGTTTCATCTACATTATAATAAGTTATATCACCGTATTTATCTACTATAGAGAGATATACATCTACTCTCAATGACTTTGATAATTTAACAATTTTTTCCAGGTCTGACACCAATATCGGTTGATTTTCAGTTAATACGTATACTAATGAGCCATGCTCATTTGAATTTTTTTTCTCTATAAATATGAAATCTTGAGATTTTGAGAGAGATATTCTTTTTCCTTTATTCTTAAGATCTATATAAACAACTATCTTGTCCCATATTAATTTATCCTTATCATAATTCTTTTTTACATAATCTATAATTTCATCTATATCCAAATCTATTTGAAATTTTTTTATTATTTCATCTATATCCATATATTATCACCAAACTTTCGATCAAGACACCCACAATTAACATTTGTAAAACAAACGATTTGTATATACTTTAAAACATTATTCTTTATGAAATGCCCATCATGCGGATCAACAAACATAATATGGAAATCAAAAGAAGGAATTGTAGTATGTAGTGACTGCGGTCTTGTAATAGATGATAAAGCATATGACTATTATCCTATTTACTTTGATAAAGAAATTAAAAATACTATAAACTCATTACAGTCTAAAAACATGGAAAGAGATAGTTATAGAGTTATCTCTAAAAAAATAAAAATTACAAATAATTATAATATCAATAGAAATCAAAATGTTGCAAAAAGTAATAATATAATAGCATTAGAACTATTAAAAATGAATTCTAGCGCATTAAAAATATATAATGTGATAAATGATAATGGATACTTATCTGGAACACAGATAAAAACTAAGGTAGCTGTGAGTTTCTATCTAAGTGGATATAATACTAGAAAGATAAGAAGTATTTTAGAAAAACTTCAAATAAACGAAAAATACTTTAGAAAAACCATAAAGAAACTTACTATGAAAGAAAAGATAAGGATAATCGAAATGGCTAACATATGAGAGGAGCAAAAAATTTTTATATAAGCTTTTTCTAAGTGAACCAGAAAAGGTGAATTGGTAATGGCCTCAACTGCTACAGTCGCAACTACACCGGAAGGTATACCTGTTATAATTTTAAAAGAAGGTTCAAGTAGAACTTATGGTAAAGAAGCTGTAAGAGCTAATATAGCCGCAGTAAAAGCTGTAGAAGAAGCGTTAAAGAGTACGTATGGACCTAGAGGAATGGACAAAATGTTAGTAGATAGTTTAGGCGATATTACTATTACAAACGATGGCGCTACAATACTAGACAAAATGGACCTTCAACATCCTGCAGCTAAATTGCTAGTACAAATAGCTAAAGGTCAAGATGAAGAAACTGCAGACGGAACTAAAACAGCAGTAATATTCTCAGGAGAACTAGTTAAAAAAGCTGAGGATCTACTTTATAAAGACGTGCATCCTACAATAATAATAAGTGGGTATAAAAAAGCTGAAGAAGTAGCTTTGCAAACTATTCAAGAATTAGCTCAAACTGTTTCTATAAATGATACTGACTTATTAAGAAAAATTGCAATGACCTCTTTGAGCAGCAAAGCAGTGGCAGGTGCAAGAGAGTATATAGCAGATATTGTAGTAAAGGCTGTAACACAAGTTGCAGAACTAAGAGGAGATAAATGGTACGTAGATCTAGACAATATACAGATAGTTAAAAAAGCTGGAGGAAGTATAAATGATACTCAACTGGTTTATGGAATAGTTGTTGATAAAGAAGTAGTACACCCAGGTATGCCAAAAAGACTTGAAAATGCTAAAATAGCTTTAATAGATGCATCATTAGAAGTAGAAAAACCAGAACTTGATGCAGAAATAAGAATAAATGATCCAACACAAATGCAGAAATTCTTAGATGAAGAAGAAAATCTGATTAAAGAAAAAGTAGATAAAATTTTAGCAACAGGAGCAAATGTTATAATATGCCAAAAAGGAATCGATGAAGTAGCTCAGTCATATTTAGCTAAAAAAGGAGTATTAGCAGTAAGAAGAGCTAAGAAGAGCGATTTAGAGAAATTAGCTAGAGCTACAGGCGGTAGAGTAGTATCAAATATAGACGAAATCTCAGAGCAAGATTTAGGATATGCATCATTAATTGAGGAAAGAAAAGTAGGAGAAGATAAAATGGTATTTGTAGAAGGAGCAAAGAATCCAAAATCTATAAGCATATTAATTAGAGGAGGATTAGAAAGGTTAGTTGATGAAACAGAAAGAGCTTTAAGGGATGCATTAGGTACAGTTGCAGATGTCATAAAAGATGGTAGAGCCATAGCAGGTGGCGGAGCTGTAGAAATAGAAATTGCTAAGAAATTAAGGAAATATGCACCACAAGTTGGTGGGAAAGAACAATTAGCTGTAGAAGCTTATGCTAATGCATTAGAGAGTTTAGTATCTATTCTAATTGAAAATGCAGGGTTTGACCCCATTGATCTATTGATGAAGCTAAGAAGTACTCATGAAAATGAGAATAACAAGTGGTATGGAATAGATCTCTATGCTGGACAACCAGTAGATATGTGGCAAAAAGGAGTAATAGAGCCAGCTCTTGTTAAGATGAATGCAATAAAAGCTGCTACAGAAGCAGCTACATTAGTTTTGAGAATAGATGATGTAGTAAGTGCTGGAAAGAAGAGTGGCGGAGAAAGTAAGACACCAGGCGGAGCTAATAAGCCATCAGAAGAAGACTAACATTTTTTTATAATTTTCTTATCTTTATTAGTAAAGGAGTTTTTGTATTTGGTGCTGATAATATAGCTTCACCAACGTCTAATTTATCTAATGCCGAATAGAGGTTATCTGGTAAAGAAAGAGAATCACGCAATATTTTCTTATCTATATCGGACTTTATTGAATGAATAATTTTTATATTAGTATTCTTCATTACTGCGCTAGATATGGAAGAAGGAGATTGAGATATTATGCATAACCCTACTCCAAATTTTCGTATTTCTGATATTAGCTTATCTATAAAATCATTTTCCACATTAAAGAAATTATGTGCTTCCTCAATTATTAATAACAGTTTTTTATCTGGCTTGTTATTCATATAAAAATCTGTTATATATTTAAGTAAAAATAATCCATACAGTTTTCTTAACCTGATATTATTTATGAAACTCAAATCAAATACTATACCTTTTTTACTTAATAGATCTATAATTTCTGGGTTTGTGTCAGCTGAGAACAATAATTTGCCTTTACTAGTAAATAAAGGATATAGTTTTCTTGCTAATGCATATTTAACTTCCCTCATCCAATTTGATTGATCCTCAGTATTTTTTAATACATCGAGCATATCAGTTAATCTAAACCTCTTATCTTTTCTTAACTTTGATATTATAAGAAATAATAAAAATCTTTGTGGATCAGTTAATTGCAATACGTCTCCTAGAATATCTATAATATCATCTATATCATTAAATTTTAATGGATTTATTTTATATAAATTTCTATAATTATAGATAGTATAATCACTAAGTTTATTACTATATTCTCCATGCCAATCAAGTATCATTACGTTAAATCCCTTGTTAGAAAGTTCATTAGCTATTAGTGTTGCAGTGTTTGATTTTCCGCTACCAGTGCTACCAAATATTCCTATATGCCTAAGTACATCTGTAGATCTTATGCCAGTAGGAACGGTTTGATTGTGAACTAACATGTCTCCTAATTCTATATCATAGTCTACTATTATTTTATCAATAGTAGGAGACTCCATTTTAATATCCATAACTCGTGCAAAATTGACATTACCGAAAGCTAAAGGAAGCGGTAAAGCTTTATTCGAGACTGGTACTGCTTCCAAAATTATATGAGGTGATACTACTTTAGCTATTTCTAGAATATTATCAAACTCATATAATATTTCATTTTCACAATCTTTACATTCTTTATAAACTACGATAGAAGAAGAAGCTTGCTTACCATTAACACTAGTAAGTATAAGATATTGATAATTTTTATTTCTAGCTATTAATGCGTTTAATAAATTATTTAACTCTTTTTGTAAATCAACTGGATTTTTATCAAATTCTTGCTTACCTATTATTTTTGCTGCTATACCTGAAACATAACTCTCATTCAAATTTAAAGTGAATATATTTCTCCTTATTAGAAATTTCCTAATAGAAATAAAAGACTTTCCCCTTGTTAACACTATTGAAAATACAAAGGTTATTATAAGAACTATTATTAAATAATATATTATATAACTTGCAATAAGATTTAATGCTACTAACATCAACAATATGGAAGATATTACCAAATAGAAAGGAAGTATCCTTCTGATTTCCATACTAAATATTTTACTAAAATATACTAGTGAGACTTAACCGAATACACTGCATTAAATGTTAGTGCTATACGTTCTGCTATGTCTTTTATCTCTATCTTATCAGAAAAATCATTTATATCCTCTTTACAACATGATATTAAATATCCCTTATCTCCTTCCGATACTTTGTTTCTTTCTATACATTCCTTTATCTGAGTAGTGGAATTCAATAATAACATAAAATAAATAGACTTATCCTTAATCTTGGTGTTTTCCACATTAAAAAAAATATAGCAAGCTTGCCTAATTACAGATAATTGTGGTAACTCCTTTACAACTGTTGATACGCATCGGCCATCATAAGTTAGCTTCGATTTAATATCTTGATTCCATATAATCTCTCTAATTGTTAGCAAATTTAACCACCATGGTTTATCGGAATTACTCTTATTTCATTATTGAATAAAACTCTTTCATCATCAGTAAATAAGCGAATGTCTTTATCCCCTACTAAAACTATATATCCAGGTTTAACTTCATCTTTTTCATTTAATATTCCAAGATCCTTTAATTTAGCCTTTATAGAATAAAAACTATTTTCGTAGATTTCTACTGATTTACCATATTGCCTAGATAGTGGGCCTTCGAATACAATTTTTACCAAGCTTACTCCTCTACCTCTTCTTCAGTAGTGTGAACTGTCCTTGCTCTTTTAGCGTACCTAGTTAAATATCCTGCAACTCTGTTTCTAACCTTCTTAGAGTAAATATCTAGATATCTAGATACTAATTCCTTATTTTTTCCATAATCCTCTGTTATTTCATCAGCATATTTTTCATATAGTTCTGCTGAAACTCGTTTTATATCACGTGTATATATATTTCCCATTAAGCATCACATTAACTAAAACATCGATTATACTTAAAAAATTTAATCTGTACCTTGAGACGTATTCTCATAAATACTACGTTTTGCTTTAGTAACATCAGATTCTTTCTTAAATCTAGGCTTTAATTTTTCAGTAATTAACGGTAATGTAGTATACTCCATTTCACTAGGTTCTAATCTATGAGGCATAAATGGACCATGTCTTCTCATGTAGTCTGCAATATCTTCTGCTAATCTTCTAGTTTCGTCAAAAGCTGGATCATCAAATAGATCAGTAGGACCTACTAATCTACCATTTTTAACATTAAATCCTAATCCTATTAATCTTGGTGGCCCATCAAATCTGGTAGCACGTGCATCTCTTTGTGATACTGGCATTATAGGCCCATAATGGCTTCCTCTCATCCATCCTGGTACTAAATATGGGAATGAAAATGCCTCTAATGCTTCACCTAATGCAGGAAAACCATGTTGAACCCTTATTATCATTACAGGGTCATCTTTTCCTACATATTTACCAGCTATCAAATTTAACCTTTCTATTGACGTTACTGCACCAATGTTATTGTCAGCTTTTCTATAAACTCTTCTTATAACATATTTTGATGGGGTTCCTATTAATCCTAAAATATCATATATTTCTTCTGGAGAATTAAGGATAACGCTTTCTCCTTCAAAAACATCTAATACTTCAAACTTGAATCCTTCATGCATAGTCGGATCTATTACTAAACCTGCTGTATTAAAAGGATCCGCAAACATTTTATACTGCGGATAATTAAAGGCGCCTGGCTCAGTCTTATCGGCCATGAATACCACAAAAGGTTCTGCTGGTCTCTCTTCAATCTCCATTTCCGCTATTCCAGGTCCCATTCCCTTCAAATTACCAGAAAATGTATCAGAAAGAAGATCTTGCCCTGCAGCATATAGTCCTAAGTCTTTTGCAACTTTTGTTGCCTCTTTAAACGCTTCCCATGCAGTTTCATGAACTTTCGTATCAAGTTCTCCTCTATTATGCGTCATTATAAGTTCTAAATCATCACCTACATTTGTAACATAATAATCTATAATTATATTTTGTTTCTTGGCTTCTGCCAATACCTTATTAGCAGCTGCCATAGTATCAGGGTGAACAACGTGATGCCCTGCTAAACTACCTATATCGGCCTTTATTACACT
>OGCG01000995.1_pt1 | contig 15200 bp, 15 predicted proteins | sample 1570061 | NCBI WGS metagenome assembly OGCG01 (sample SAMN06268698, study PRJEB24515) | hot springs metagenome | isolation source: Joseph's Coat, Yellowstone National Park, Washington, USA | place: USA:Joseph's Coat, Yellowstone National Park, Washington, USA
CCTGGATAGCCCTCTCCCTGGTTACCTGCTCGTACGAGTATGCCTTCTCTATGACGGCACCAACTAGTGCCGTGGCTACGGCTATGAGTATCACAAGGCCCGGCATTATTGAGTACCACCATCTCGGGAAATACTCAAGCCCGAGCGCCACCATGGAACCCCACTCAGGGAGCGGGGGTTGTTGGCCAAGGCTTCATCCACTATAAGGATGGGTAGAGCGGTGTCGAGAGGTCTAGGAGTGATGTATAGGTTAATTAATGGTTACTAATAGCCTTCACATCCTACCCAGCAACAATCTTAACTATCACAGATACTGACGCTAATATAGCGGTTGAAATGGCAGAAAAATGAGGCATACATGAGCCGATTGACGTGTATTTTACCAAGATAATGAATATGAAGACGGATACTAGTGCCGCAATAGGTGCAATAGCCTTTAGAACCTCAACGAACACTAGAAAAAATACGACGTTGATTTCGTTATTATCCTCGTGAAAGTTCCACTAAGTAGTTGATGATATCTACTGTCTATCTAAAGACGTAAATTGCATCAACCATGCGTGGGTTGAACTCGACCTCATCGCTATCGGGGTGTATGAATTTACTCATTACCCTGTAGGTATTACGGATAGCCCCCTCTAGTATATTCAAGATATCACTGTAGACCTCCTTTGCAGCACCCCCATATTTACTAAGTATTGCATTCTTAATTTCTCCCTAAGCACCTTAACATCCTGGCCATCCTTCTTCTCATGCTTCGTAATGTACTCCATAGCGCTTCTACACTTTCTTATGGCATTTGCGAGGTCCAGGTTGTTAATGTCGTTAAGGGCTGCCCTAAGTGCATTAACGGCATCAATTAAGGGCTTCGGCAATCCCTCTATTGTTTCGGGTAGCTTGACCTCGACCTCAATTTTAACCCTCTCGAAGTACTTAATGTGGTTTAGTACGTATTTAACGTCGTCGCTTGAAAGGGCTATGTACTTATCCCTGAGGGCTATTAGGGTAATGGGTAAGTACTCCAGCACACTCCCGCCAGCACTTAGTATTACTGGTACTATTACGTGAGGCCCTACGTAATGGGGATCATCACTAAATGATATCTGGAAAGCAGGTCTCCCACATTCCCTAATCCTATTAAGTCTCTCAATGAGTTCCGTATCGAGGGCTATTGGGAGCTCAAGCGTTCGCGTGCACAAAAACCTACCTGAAACATTAAGGTATCACCAATCAATTAATCTCACCGCGATAAACACCACCCTGACCAAACTGGTCGCATTCTTCATCAACGCATTTATAAAGTTGTACATCATAGATGATCCTGGGAATCACGAAGAACGGCAGAAGTTGCTATGAAGACTATGCCCAAACCAATCACCCACCACTCCTTGTTACTTGGCATATCATTACTAAGCAGAACATAAATAAAGCCAACTAAAAATATTATGAAGCTGTATCTACGTACATGAATTTTTCGGTATGTTTAAGTTAATTATGATGAGGAAAATTACTCTATGCTGTTATTTCTAGGTTTATCTGTGTTCCGTGTGCTAACGTGTCATTCACCGGGCATCTCTCCTCGGCCTCCTTAATTATTTCGTATATTACATCCTTTGGCTCATTTGATTTAATCTCAACATTGAGGTTTATCTTCGTTAATCCAGCCCTACCCGTCTTTGATAGACCTAGGAATTTCGCTGGATTCAGCGTCCCCATTACTGAGAACTTCATCGAATCGATCTTGACTTTCCTCTCCCCAGCAATCTTTCTGATTGTTATGTTCATGCAACCAACTAGGGCAAGTAGTAGGTATTCAATGGGTGTTGGCGCTTCATCAGTACCTCCTGATTCCTTTAGTTCATCGACAACCACCTTAAAGCTCCTTATTGTCGCCTCAATCTTCGTGTCTGATAACGAAATGGCAGTTAAACTAAACTCACTCTCTGGCGTTTCTGGAACTGATGTACCTGGGAAAATCTTTTGTGGATTCTCTATGAATTCCCTGAGCTTGCCCAGGAATTGGGCTCCTACGTAACCATCAATGACCCTATGATCAAGCGTGAGACTTAATGGTAGGTATTTCTTACCAAGTACATCCCTAATCTTCCCAACACCGAGTATTGCGACCTCAGGCGGATTTATTATTGGCGTAAAGAATGTGACCTCAGTCATCCCTAGGTTAGTTATTGTGAATGTAGACCCAGTTAACTCCTCAGATGGTGCTTTGCCTTGCCTAACGTCATCAATGATTTTCCTCATATTCTTTACCAACGTGTCCAAGTCCATTTCATCGGCATTCTTAACAACACCAACAAGCAATCCCTTATCCGTTTGAACACCAATGCCTAGGTGCACGTGCTTGAAGATCCTCATTTCATCACCAACAACGTGAGCATTGAGTGTAGGATAATCCCTTAACGCCTTTATCACTAGGTACGAGATTAATTCCGTGTATGTATAATCCCTAAACCTCGATTCCCTAAGCCTAACGAGTTCCGATGCGTCGATCTCCGTATGGAGTGTGTACTGTGCCATAGTCCTCAGGCTATCAGTCATTCTATCAGCAATCACCTTCCTAATACCCTCAATCTTAACCGCCGAGTACTCCTCCTCAGGTTTTGGTGTGGGCTTTACCTCCGTAACAACAACTTGTGGCTGCGGTACAGCTACAGGCGCTGGTGGCGCCGGTACTGCAACCTCTTCAATCTCAACTAGAGGGTCTCCAGGTTTAACCCTTGCTCCTTTGGCGGCAATTATCTTCTTTACGACACCATCGACAGGGCTTTCCACTATGTATGTGGCCTTTATAACCATGATTTGGCATAGGGGGTCCTTCTTCCTAACCTTATCACCCTCGTTCTTGTACCACTCTGTTATTACCCCAGGACCGTACCTATCATAATTCCATAGGCTTGGTACTGTAACAAGCACAAGGTATTATTGCGTAAAGTTTTAAAAATATTGCGGCATTAATTCATTATGCTTATTAATGAGTACAAGGCATGTAAGGGACTTGTTAGGGTAAAGTTGGAGCTTGATGATTCGGGTAGGATAACGTGGATTAGGATAACAGGTGACTTCTTTATGTATCCTGAGGAGGCACTGTTGAATCTTGAGAAGGCCTTGATAGGCGCTAGGCTTACTAAGGAGGAGGTTAGTTCGGTGGTTCATAGGTTTTTCACGAGTGGTGTTAGGGTTCCGTTCGTTACTGAGGAGGATTTCATAAATGCAATACTGGGTGTTCACCATGAGGCTTAGGCTTCTTGAGCTGGAGTTCCTTGATAATCCTAGAATGAGCCTTGCCGTTGAGGAGGCGATATTTAGGCTCATGCTCCTTGATAAGTCGCCACCAACCTTCTGGTTCTGGAGACATAGGAATGCTGTCATTATTGGAAAATTCCAAGTGGCTGAGGAGGAGGTCAACATGGAAATCGCTAATCAATACAATGTTCAAATAGCGAAGAGGGATACTGGTGGTGGTGCTGTTTATCAGGACCTAGGTAATCTAATATACTCAGTAATTGTGCCTGATCACTATGGCATTAGTAATGATGTGGTTAAGATGTATGAATTAATGATAAACCCAGTACTGCTAGCGTTTAAGAAGCTTGGTGTTAAGGCTGAAAGCCCTGGGCTTAATGACGTGGAGATAGGTGGTAGGAAGGTACTTGGTTCAGCAGCTGGTTTAAGGGAAGGTGGGGTTCTGTTCCACGCTACGATGCTCATTAGGAGCAATCTCGAGATGCTTGCTAAGGTACTCAAGGTACCAAGGACAAAGCTTCAGGATAAGGGTGTTGCACAGGTTAGTCATAGGGTTGGTAATGTGCATGACCTAACTGGTAGGGATATGGATGAGGTGAAGCGTGCACTCCTTGATGGATACTCCGAGTACCTTAACTTCGAGTTCTATAGGGATGAATTAACTGAGCGTGAGTACAGGCTTGCAGAGTACCTATATAATAATAAGTATAATAGGCTTGAGTGGGTGTTTAGTAGGGAGTTCATTAGGGTTGAGATACCGAATGAATTACTTGAGTGATTCAAAGAACCCCCTACCGCTGGCTATTTGCAGTGTCTTTTTATAATCAATAACCCATGGACCATCCCTCTTAGCCTCTGCCGAAACGTTACTACCCTGTGGAATCAAAAACTCCCTCTCACCATCAAGTGCTATCAACGTTGATTTACTATCAAACTCAACACGCTCATTAAGCCTAACCTCGCGAAACTCCACAACATTAAGTCTCACCAATCGACCTGGCATTATGGCAACCCTATAGCTCCTACCAGTATTATTCCTACTAAGCCTCACGTACACTGCAATATCGTCGCCATGTGTGATCTCCTTGACTACACCGGCTATTGTCGATAGGCCAATATTGTATGGTGCACTAAGTACGGCAAAAACCTCGTTTAGGTACTCCGGCTCCCAAATGGCTCTAGCGCCCACGTATTGGTACATTGTGGATACGGCATCTACAAGGGCAGTATCTACGTACTCACCATCTTCATATATCCTAATAACTTTAGCCCTAAATGTACCTTCATCAACATTAACGTAGCCAAGCACTATTGCTGCTACGGCTTCAGCAGCTACGGTGGCTTCAACCATGTATGGGAACACATTGTTTGTGCCTGTGGATATGGGCATTATTGGTACATCGACCCCAGCCTTAGCCACTACCCTATTTGTTCCATCTCCACCAAGTATTATTACTGAGTTAACCCTACCGTTCATATACCTAATGGCGTTGTATGTATCAACCCACGTACCAGTAACCCTAATGGGTACAAACTCCACATCTAACTCCCTTAATACATCCTCAGGTAATGTTCGTAATGCAGTCTCTATAATACCGTCTGGCTCAGGCATTACTAAGTACCTGTTAATGCCAAAGTCAAGAAGCGTCATTACCAACTTGCGCACAATATTCATCTTCTCAGAATTATCAAAAACACTCGCATAAGCTATCAACCTCCTAATATCCCTACCGGCTTGAGGATTAACCACTAAACCAATCACGGGATTTCTGGGCATTACAAAAATCATTTTCCTGCATTTATTAATACTACCTTATGTTTTACACACATTATCTGTGATAAGGCTTATGAGGTAAAATTTAAAAACGTAAATTATGTAATAATGTTCATGGTGCAGGCAACGGAGTTAACTAAGGATAGGTTAATGTGGATGTACGAGACAATGGTTAAGATAAGGCTTCATGAGAACAAGGCCGCGGAATTATTTGCTCAGGGCAAGATTAAGGGTTTTGTTCACTTATATGTGGGCGAGGAGGCTGTGGCTGTTGGTGTCATGGCAGCGCTAAAGCCTGGTGATGTAATTACTGGTACACATAGGAGTCATGGGCATTACGTGGCTAAGGGTGGTGATATTAAAGCATCCTTCGCTGAGTTATTCGGTAAGAGGACAGGTAGCAATAAGGGTAAGGGCGGTTCAATGCACATAGCCAATCCAGATATAGGCATGTTAGGTGCAAACGGCATGGTTGGTGGTGGTATACCGCACGCTGTTGGTGCAGCATTGGCCTTTAAGTTGCTTGGTAAGGACAATGTAGCCGTGGCATTCTTTGGCGAGGGTGGTTCAAACCAGCAGAACTTCCATGAGGCAATTAACCTGGCGGCCATTTGGAAGTTGCCCGTAATCTTCATGTGCGAGAATAATCTCTACCAAATATCATTATCCTACTCAAGACAGCAATTAATAACGAGTGTTGCAGAGAGAGGTAAGGCATATGGAATACCAGGGGTTAGTGTTGATGGTCAGGATGTACTTGCTGTCTATGAGGCTACAAGGGAGGCTGTTGAGAGGGCTAGGAGGGGTGAGGGACCAACACTAATTGAGGCTAGGACATATAGATTTAGAGGTCACTTTGAGGGTGATCCGCAGATCTATAGGTCTAAGGAGGAGGTTGAGTGGTGGATGAATAATAAGGATCCAATAAAAATATTTGAGAAGTACCTGTTGGAGAGGGGTGTAGCGACTAGGGAAGAGCTTGACGCAATTTGGAAACGCGTGTCCAATGAGGTGGAGGAGGCTGTGAAGTTTGCTGAGGAGAGTCCTTATCCAAGCCCTGAGGAGCTTTATGATGATGTATTCGCAAAACCCACGCAAGGTGTCCTCGTTTGGAGGTGGGACTAGGGTGGTGAGTATGGCAGGCACTAGAGAGATAACCTTCGTGCAAGCCCTGAATGAGGCTTTGGATTACGCAATGTCCGCAGATAAGAGGGTCGTCACAATGGGTGAAGATGTTGGGGTGTATGGCGGTGTCTTTGGGGTCACAATGGGGCTCTACGATAAGTACGGCCCAGAAAGGGTAAGAGACACTCCGATTGCGGAGAGCGGGTTCATAGGTGCTGCAGTTGGTGCCGCAATGATGGGCTTAAAGCCCGTTGTTGAACTCATGTTCATAGACTTCCTGGGTGTAGCCTTCGACCAGATATATAACCAGGCGGCTAAACTTAGGTACATGACGGGTGGTAAGGTTAAGGTTCCCATGGTACTTAGGACGGTGTGTGGCGCAGGTATACAAGCCGCAGCCCAGCACTCCCAATCTCTACATGCGATATTTACCCACGTGCCAGGACTCAAGGTGGTTATGCCATCAACACCATATGATGCCAAAGGTCTCCTACTAACCGCCGTACTTGATGAAGAGGACCCAGTGATATTCATTGAGCACAAGATGCTTTACGGCATTAGAGGACCAGTCCCTGAGGAACCCTACAAGATACCCTTCGGTGTTGCCGATATTAAGCGTGAGGGTAAGGACGTTACGGTGGTTGCCACGGCATGGATGGTTCATAAGGCGCTTGAGGCTGCTGAGAAGTTGCGTGGTGAAGGTATCGATGTGGAGGTAATAGACCCAAGAACTCTGGTGCCACTTGATGTAGACACAATATTGAAGTCCATTAAGAAGACTGGGAGGCTTGTGGTTGTTGATGAGGGTTATCCAAGGGCGTCCTTCGCAACAGACATTGCAGCGCTGGCGGCATCTAGGGCATTTGAGGATCTACAAGCACCCGTGAAGTTAGTCACACCACCAGCAACACCAGTACCATTCAGCGAAGCCCTAGAAAGAGAGTGGATACCAAGCACGGAAAAGATAATCAAGGCAATTAGGGAGGTCTATAACTATAAGCGACCTCGCTAAGCTAGATGCCGTCTCATGAATGCCTCCCTTAAAAATAACTCCTGTAATGCTTTATTAACATCTATTATTACGGGTCCTTTATTATCTGAGGAAACGGCAACATCATCACCTTCGTAAACTTCAACTTCTCTCTCACCATCAAGCTCTATCGTTAATGCCTTACCTATCGGTACCTTAGATCCTAGCTCTAATTCTTCGTATCTATCAATACCTATTGTGGTTATGTAACCAGGCATTAATACAGCCTTAACCCATAACTTATTACCCATAATCACATGAAGCACCTTATTCTTTGGAAGACCAAGCGGCTTCAAAACACTACCTATGGATGCAAGACCTATACTCGTGGATTTCATCAACGATATAAAGACCTCCGTAATCATTTCAGGATTTATTAATGCCCTGGCGCCCCTAAATGGGTATAATGTTGCGCCTAAATCAACCAATGCGTAATCTACGGGCTCATTATTTACCACAAGAATAAGCCTATTTAACCTAAACGTAACATCGCCTCTATCAACAATATTACTAGCCACAGCAGCTGCTGCCATACCGGCTAGGGTACCATCTATTAGGTATGGTATTACGTTGTTCGTACCCGTAGATATGGGCATCAATGGTGTATCTAAGGAGGTCTTTGATGCAACCCTCACAGTTCCATCACCGCCCAGAAGTATTATCGTACCTATGTTCTCCTTAACCATTGCTTCAACGGAATTCATCGTATCGGTATAGTCACCCCTTGATTTAATATCCACGAAACTCCATTTAATACCTAGGTTAGGCAGGTCGTTGAGTGCGTGAGCAGCGATTCCATAAAAGTCCGGCATTATTAAGACCTCATCAATACCAACAGCCTCGATACCACGTAAGATACTTTTAACTATACGGGCCTTCTGTATAATGTCTATAAAACCCGCTGTAGATACTGCACGCCTTATGTCAGTTCCCGATACCGGGTTAACCACAAGCCCAACCTTTGATGAGACCATTCTAATCAGCCTAAACCCAAGGCTTAATCATTATTTTTAAACCAACATTCAATAGCGGCCATCGCATTACTTGCCCACAAGCTCCTTAATCGCATTAACTATCCTATCGGTTGAAGGTATCACGTACTGCTCCAATGGCCTGCTGTACGGTATTGGAACATCGGGAATGGCAATTCTCCTGTACTTCACATTCATACTTTCCTCGGCAAGTATCGCTGCTATCTCACCAGTGAGCCCAAAGCTCAGGTAATCCTCATCGATCACGAGAACTTTACCCGTCTTCTTAGCGCTGCCTACGATTGTCTCTTTATCGAGTGGCTTTATTGTCCTTAAATCAATAACCTCTACATCGATACCTTCACCACGCAACTTCTCAGCAGCCTCAAGCGCGTAATGCACCATGAGACCAGCGGTGATTACAGTAACATCCTTACCCTCCCTCGCAATCCTTGCCCTACCAATTGGTACTGTGTATGGTTCCTCGGGTACGTGAGTTAGCGCTGTCTTTGGGTACGACATCCATGGAAGGCCAAGTATTTTCTTATGGAACATGTAGACAACAGGGTCGTCGTCCCTTATGGCACTTATCATGAGTCCCTTCGCATCGTACGAGTTTGATGGAACCACAACCTTTAGTCCTGGTACGTGGGCAAATAATGCGTATAGGACTTGGGAATGTTGGGCTGCGTCATTGTAGCCACCACCAATTGCTGTGGTTAGTACTATGGGCATTTTAACCTGCCCTCCAGACATATAATGGTTCTTAGCCATGTGGTTGAATATTTGGTCGAAGGCTACGCCTAGGAAGTCCACGAACATTAACTCAACAATAGGTCTCATACCAACTGCTGCCGCACCCACTGCAGCACCTATGAAACCAGCCTCAGAAATTGGGGTATCCCTAACCCTCTCGGGACCAAACTTGCCACACAAGCCCTGTGTTATGCCAAATATGCCATTGTATGCACACACATCCTCACCCATATAGAACACCCTGGAATCACGCTCCATCTCCTGCGCTATAGCCTCGGATATAGCCACATATGCAGGCAATACCCTACCACTCGTTGGTGGCATACCCACATCCGCCTTACTACCCGGCGGTGGCGTTGCTGCGGAAAACACATCCTCCAAAGCCTCACTTGGTTCTGGGTATGGGCTATCTAGTGCGAACTTTATTGCCTCATCAACCTCAGACCTAGCCCTTGCTTGAATCTCAGCATCCTCCTTCTCACTCAACCAACCCCTCCTCATTAACTCATCCCTAACCCTAATTATTGGGTCCTTCTTTCTTAGCTCCTCAACCTCTTCCTTAGGTCTATAAATCTCGGGATCACCCTCAAAGTGTCCATAAAATCTATAGGTCTCTATCTCGATTAATGTTGGTCCCTCACCCCTCCTAGCTCTCTCAACAGCCTCCTTAGCGGCCTCAAATAATGCAAATAAATCGTTGTCTGGTATGAAAACTCCAGGTATGCCGTAAGATACAGCTCTATCACTATTTCTCACGACAGCCGTGGATTTGGACTTGGGCACTGAGATGGCCCACTTATTATCCTCTATTACGAAAACCACAGGTAGTTTCCAAATAGCCGCTAGATTTAGCGCCTCATGGAATGTACCTTGGTTGGCAGCACCATCTCCCCCATAGGCCACAGCCACATTATTTCTGCCCTGGAGTTTATAGCCAAGTGCGGCACCAATAGCCTGCGGAAATGCCGCACCAACTATACCACTGCATCCAAAATTTACGTTTGAATCGAACAAATGCATATGCCCACCCTTACCCTTACCAAGCCCGGTTCTTTTACCGAAGATCTCAGCTGCTAATCTCTTAAGATCAACACCCTTGGCTATGGCAACATGATGGGCCCTATGTGTGGCGAATACAGCATCGGATGGGTTCAGGTGTATCATGACCCCAACAGCTGCAGGTTCTTGACCAGCAGCTAGGTGCATCTCCCCAGGTATGGGTCCCGCACCAATGTCAAAAATAGGGGTCTTACCCTCCCAATACCACTTCCTCATTGTATCCTCAAAATACCTTATCTTAACCATTAGCTCGTACATTTTTAAGGCAACATCCCTACTTAACTCGACCATAATTTACATATTACAAGGCGATTTTTAAGTATTATCATAAAAGAAATAGAATTTTAATATAATAAAAATTAATGAAATCAGCATCACATTCGTAGGATTGTAAAACTCACACCCTAGATAGAGCTTTCATTACTAATTAGGTATTGACTTATTGCGTAGTGAATCAAGCTATTAATTGGTTGTGTACTATTCATGATTCCATTTATTGTTGCATTGAAATGATTCATGCAATGCTCGGCTTTCCCGAGCATTTTAAATGTTGTATTACTTTAGGGTAATAGTCATTATATAGGGTCAGTATTAAGCCAAAGCCGCTTGAATTTAGTTATTGTTGCGCAATAGCCGAGTACCTGTGATGGTGAGGCAAGTGGTGCATTGTTTGTGAGTATTAGCGTATAATGCCAATCCTCAATGATGCAGGATTATTGTTATGAATACATTTAGTGAGCCGGTGTTCGTAAAGCTCTGAAAAGCGCATCCTCAGAAGCTGTGTTACCCTGAGTATCAAGGCTAGTGATGTAAGACTTAGGTATGGTGTGGAGACTTGATTTAGCGTATTGTGAGCGGTAGGCATGTTGTTAATGCGACCATCAATAGTGCAGAGAGTCACATCGCGATTAATGCTAGGAATCGGCTTCTAGAATTGTTGTTAGCCCATTCTTCGTAACTACCATCAAGTGTTTAGTGCCTTATTAACCTAGTTGACCTTTTATTGCGTGGTGATGAGTATTCATTATGCGGACGGGTGGCGAGTTTCCCCAATGCTGACCATCAACAAGCCCTCACAAATAACCTCACAATTAGCGGGACATGGAGCAAGTAAACCTCTTGAGACCACAAAAAGGAGACAACCAGTAGTATTAAAGTATTCATGAATCGTGGTAAAAATGATTAACTGGAAATAACGAGTTTATCATGAGTTTGGGAGGGTTTAAATTAAGGCGGAAGGTTGGTATTTGTAATGCGCTATGTCTGTTTGTTCTGATGACGCCTACAGTGGTGTTTGTTCTGTGCTTAGTAGGCTTTGTCCTAGGCTTATTCCGAGTTCCTTGTTTGGGTTTAGCCTTGCCAACCTGGCCAGGTTCGACCCTGAGGTCGTTTGTGGTATTGTTTATGGTGGTGTGAGTGAGGTTTGCGTCTTGGCAATTAATGAATTGAGTAGGTGGTGGTTTTCGTTATCTAGGGATCGATGTAGTGTCTGCGGTTCGCGGGCAAGCGAGATTGATGAGGACTGGAGGTACTGCGTGAAGGGCGACGCTGGCATAGCCGTGTTGGAGGGACTTGTTCAGTTATGCGATGAATGTCACCTAGCCAAGCACCTAGGCTACGCATGGATCCACGGCAGGTTTGAGGAAGCGATTAAACGCGTTGCTGAGGTGAATAATGTAAGTGAGGAGTTAACTAGACAAGCGGTTGATGAGGCGTTTGAAGTGCATGAATCCCTTAGTAGTAAAATAAGAAAGTGGAGGGTTGTACTGAGGGGGTTGTCGGGGTTAAGTGAGGGTGTTGTTAAGGTCGTAGAGCACGTACTCAACTTCATGGTGAACAACAACTATGAGCTTTCTAATTACTGGCTTTGGTATAGGGAGCAGAACAAGTCAGAAATAGAGGAGAGAGCTGAGAACGAGGCCTTGGAGCTCCTACGAAGTGCACTAGGCTTAGAGGGTAAGAACTCAATGAGTATCGTGATTAAGTTGAGCGGTGAGGATTTAGGCAAGCTCGTTAATGAACTTGCCAATGCCCTTAATAATTACGGCATTAGGGTTCTCAAGCGCGAGACCGAGACAGCATTGAGATTAGTTAGGGGTTCTGAGCATGTTAGGAATGATGGGCGGGTTGAGATTAAGCTTGGTTCAATGGGTGGTAAGTGGATGGTCTTTGTACCAAGTGGGCTTAGGGGCGTTGTGATGCGTAACGTCATTGATGGACTTAGGGAGAGGGGGTTGGATTATATCGCTAAGACCCCTGGTGTGAGGGAGGGTGGTGAGAGACCCGTAATTATTTACGTACCCAATTTCTTGGCGGTGGGCATGGTTAATGACGTTGCTGAGGTCATGCTAGAAGTGTTGAATAGGCTTGGCATTAACAAGCCATTACTCTTCAAACCTGACGTATTCACGCAGGAAGGCATTTACTCGGGTAAGGCAGGTGGTATGAAACCCTATATCTACATGACGTCACTGAGGCTCAAGGGCTTTCACTAATGTGCCGTAGAACTTCCTGAAGTTTAGGTCTATGACCCTAACAGCCTCCAAATCCCTCCTCAAGTGCTCAATTATATCGTCATAGTGACCCTCCACATACCACTTGACCACATCCTCACCGCTACCATGCAACTCCTCAACATTTAAACTAGCCTTCCTGGCTAACTTAATCATCCTCTCTAGGCTTAAGCCCTTGAATGTCATTCCGTTGAGTGGTAGTGTTGTTTGTAGGTAATCAATCACGAACGTGTCATGCCAAAGCGCATTAAGCGTGCCTAAGGAATCAACCCCCATACTCAAAGCCTCTCTGTATGAGTAGCGGTATGTCGTAACGAAGCACATTAAACCCAACTACAACAATAAAGTCTGCCCGATTCTTAACCTCCATAAAGTACTTGTAAAAACTTCTCACTAACTCACCCTCATCATTATTGTTCCCCCATATTGTGAAGAAGCGGAGTACACACCCGACACTAGATGCCTCATTCTCTTCGCACTTTATGCTTGTGGATTCAGGGTTATACCTAGTCCAGTCCTCAATAACCTCAATGGCTATTATCTTTTCTTTAATGAAGGCATCCTCCTTACGCGGCCTGTACGTCTCGACATCGAGGTACAACCTCAACAAAGACACCTATTAACTAGGCAGAGGCACCATTTTTAAGAAGTGAAGCATGAACCTAAACAAAGCAATGGATGGCGAATGTCTAATCTAGGCCCCAACTACATGAAAATATCTAGGGGGATGTTATTGAGTACATATTCAGCGTTGTTGATTACATCCTCGTTAAGTACGTCGGAGGGAGTTAGTTAGGACAAAGATAATGGCAGTGAATTATTTTTATTATTAAATGGATGGGTAAAATCGATAAGGCTAGTGAGAATAATGTTTTATAGCTTGATTTGCTTATTGCTTTTTGTGAGGGAGTTTCGTAATTTCATTAATGTTAGGTTGGGTGATGATGTTGTTTATGGTGTATTGAATAACCTCAGAGCTTGCATTAGTGAGCTCCTTACTAGGCAGTACATACTCAATGAGTTTGGTGATGATGTTGTGATTAAGTATGAGCTTTACTTCCTAAGTCACTGCGATGCTATGTTCAAGTTCATGTTACCACCGGATGAGAGTAGAAGGACTGCTTGTGAGAAGTTTAAAGTGAAACTTTTCGACAAAACAAACATCCTACTACCAGAGGGCGTTAACCTCAGCGAGGTGGCTCATGAACCAAGCCTAGTGTTTAATCTGAGGCTGAGTAGTACCTGGGATTTAATTAGTAATTGCCCATTGATTGAGGCCAAGCTCAGGCAAGACCCTGGGCACGGAGGTTCCGTAAGTACTGATTATGTGGATTGCTTCTTTAATTCAGATACGATGACGTGTACCTCCAATAGGTATTACGTGCTCCCCACGATCAAGCACGCCAAGATCTTTCGGGTCGATACTGATGACTTCATCGACCTGATCAATGAGCTACTTTGCCTACAGGCATGCGTTGGTGATAACGTAGATGTTCAGAAACTTGTTGATTTCCTAGTGGTTAAGGTCGATGGCGAAGAGATAAGCGATGTTTACTTAATTGAGGCGAAATCCATCACAAACCCCGACGAGGAGTACAAGGCTAGGAAGAGCCTGAGGGTTTACGGGGAATGCTTTAGAAAATGCGCCAAGCGTCATAGGTACGTATTCGAAGTAATAAATGCACCAATAAACATACCTAGGGAGGCAAGGCTTGAAATAACTAGGGTAACGGGTAATTAGTACAGCGGTATCTGTTCTGTAGTGACTTGATGTGGTGTGAGTTTTTAAGTGGTTGTTTGGCTTTTGCTGTGCCTAGGTTGTCTGGTAGGGTTAAGGTGGTGTTGAGGATTGTTGGTTTTGTGCTTATTGCTGTGACTGGTGTTTCGTTTTATTTGTCGCATCTTTATCAATCGCTATCGAGTAGGTATAATGCAACGACTCTGTGTCTTGAATCAATAAGTAACCTGAGTAGGGTGTCGCAGTTGGGTCGTGTTGTTGATGTGGTTAGGTACTATGTTGGGCATTATCATGTGTCGATGAGGGTTGAGGTGTTTGGTTATAATGGGTCGTTGTTGTTCTCGTACGGTTCATATGTGCCGCCTGTAATTCCTGTTGGTCAGGCGATGCCGAGTATTATTACTAGTGGGCGGGTGTCTGTTGTGAGGTATGGTGTGTGTATGTACTATGGTGAGGATTACGTGTTTGAGGTTGAGGTTGGTGTGTTGCCCGGGGCTGTCTATTTCTTCGTGATTGGTGTTGCCCTGTTGTTTCTTGGTCTTGCCTTGATTGCGATTGGTGGGTGATGTTTGTTAGAGCGTGGTTATTAGTGTGGCTATTGTTTTTGTGTCGTTTATTAGGTTTGGTATTTTCGAGTACTCGTTTGGTTGGTGTGCTACTTCGTCTATTGTTGACCAGACTACGGCTGGTATGCCCATTGCCCTGAAGTAGGCTGCGAATGTTCCGCCGCCTATGCCGCCTATCCTTGGTTCTATTCCTCGTGTTTCCTTCAGTACCTTGGTTAGGGTTTTTACGATTTCCGAGTCTGGTGACGTTGGTTTTGGTGCGTCTAGTCTCTGTATTATCTCCCTCTCTATCCTTGGTAATTGCTCCCCATCAATTACCCTGCCATATATAGCCTTGACCAGGTTCGCCACCGTGTCCATGTCCCTGAGTATATCGTCTAGGTTGTATTGGGGTAGTACTCTGCAGT
>OGCG01000996.1_pt1 | contig 15188 bp, 18 predicted proteins | sample 1570061 | NCBI WGS metagenome assembly OGCG01 (sample SAMN06268698, study PRJEB24515) | hot springs metagenome | isolation source: Joseph's Coat, Yellowstone National Park, Washington, USA | place: USA:Joseph's Coat, Yellowstone National Park, Washington, USA
AAGTCGTCCTTTGTGGCCAGGTTCTGCCAGGGAGTTAACTTAGCCAGTGCCTCATAGATTACCTCCGGCTTAGCCGTTAGAACCTCCACTAGGATCTCTGGGTGCTCCATTAAAACCCGCTTGATCTCCTCAGCCAAACTCACCATTTAAATGAACCGTCAGTGGGTTATAAACCTTGCCGTTAAGGTCCAACCCCAATCACTGAACATTAAGTGCGCTGGGCCTACATCACCCCTGGTAGTTAACGTAAACAATGCCCCAGTTCGCATAAGCACCCTTTGTGCCAGTGGCCGCGCCTACGCCAAACACGTAAGTGCCGCTGGTTGGTGGTGTGTAGTAATTGCCTAGGTTCACCGTGAAGCTTGCTGATTGGCCAGTGTTTATATCATAGGCCACGCCGCTGAGGGTGTTTGTACTCGGGTTGTAGGTAACGGTTATGCATATGTAATTACCTGGATTGGGCCTGAAATATCCCGTGCCAATACCGTCCCAGTTAGCAATAATTCTCGGGTCATCAGCGTCTGAGTCTAAGTTAGACAGAACCCACACGTTCCACTGCCCACCACTACCGCCTGAATACCCAACCTGCCAGTATGGGTCCCACTGAACCATGATATACGGCGTTGAGCCCTGGGGATAAATAACATCACCCTCGACAGGCGATGGTGGCGATGATGATGGTGGCGGCGGTGGCGGAGGCGGTGGTGGAGAAGGCGATGGCGATGAGGAGCCACTCACCCACCCCTTCCTAGCCGCTGATATGTACCTTATCGTATAGTTAGATGCGGAACTTATACTCCACCCTGATGGTTTTAGAAATAAGTATATTACAAAACCATCAGCAGGATTCGAAGTACCATTTGAGAATGTGCCCACGAGGGTTATTGTTACCGAACCACCGCTGTAGGTTTCACTCCAAAACATGGCACCACCTACATCAGCTAGGGCTGGGGTTAATTCAAGCATTGGCTGATTTATGCTTGTTGATATGGGGCTCCAGTACTGGCTTGCCGTTGATGGTCCATAGTACACCGGCCACTGCTTTGTTGGATTACCGTTATTGTCGCCCTGGTACACGTGTGGTACGTAGAAGGCTTGTAAACCGTTGAGTAGGTTCATTACGTCGGCGCTGGGTGGGTTTATGGTCTCGCTGAACGAGTACTGGAACGTTACTCCGGGTGTTGGTGTGTAGTTATACTGACCACTCAGTGTTATTGAAGTACTTGACACAGTCATGTTTAGGGTTAGTTTTTGTATCAATAGGTAATTACCAACACCAAGGCTGAAGCTTCCCGGTGTTGGGTATATCCTTGTGCCGTTCACGTAATCGTTAACCACAGCCGTGTTTGGGCTGAGGGTCATCGTCAATGTGCCTCCTGTGGCTGTGTTGAATCGAACAAGTGGTGTGGTTAATACGTAACCACTCGTCGTGCTAAGCGTATAGCCTGTTATTGTCGTCGTGAAGCCATTGTTTGTTTGTGACCATGAGGAGCAACCGCATGGGCATTGCCACTGAGGTGGCCCAGGTACCACGGTTATTGGCGAACTAGTGGGCTTAATGCTTATCTGGCCCTTGTAATTAAACACGACGTCAGCCAACGCAATACCTACAACCGCAATAAGCACGAAGGCAACGGTAAGGAGCCACCTAATCCTCGCCATAATCAACCACCCCAACACTTACTGGCTGTTTAAGCCCTGCCTTAATAGTCTCAATAATGGCTGTTTTTAGATCCACCTCAATAGCTTCACTACCCCTAACGAGCCGTAATGAGCTACCTTGCCTAGTTATCTTAATGCCCCCGACCTCAACGCCACCCTCAATCCTAGAGTACTCGATATGTAGTGCCTTGAGTACTCGCTCAACCGCCACTATTGGGTCCTCAATCGCCTCAGCGCCCAACCACCTGGCCCTCGTGGCCATGTTAAATATCGAGAGTGTGGTTAGGGCTAGGAGTACGTAGGTTGGTAACCCAAGCACGGGCTTTGTTGGTAGGGACACGTATATGTAGCCAGTGAGTGTTGGGGCTATCGTGTACCCATGGAACTGCAGGTACCTTTGCTGGAAGAGTATTGTGTCCATGAGCATTGAGAGGGAGAGTACGGAGAAGAGGGCGGCTAGGTAGAGCGAGTACCTACTCCTACGCCAAACAAGCGGTAATAAACCCGCGTCTATGGCGAAGAGCCAGACCGCGTAAACCGTTGGTGGCGGTATTACGTGGATTTCACTGAAGAACCTAACCACAAAGCCCCACGGCATGAGACTTACCGAGTAATTCACACCACTCAACGACCAGGTAGGCACGAATACCCAAAGCACTATGAAGGCGATAGCCAATGCGAATTGGAGGAGTGCCTCAACCCTCATGACCCACCACCCACTATAAAGGTCTTTGTTAATAAGGTGTAATTAGTGACGTTGCCCGTAGGGTACATGTAGGTCACCCCAATGGGTAGCCAGAGCGTGTATTTGCTGAAGCCGCTTAGGTAGTTGCAGGAGTACACATACGTGTACCTACCAAGGGCTAGGCTCACCCGTATCGTGAGCGTTACATTGTGGCTCCCAGCTGGGGCGTAGACGGTGGTATTAACCACACCGACGGTCTCGAAGACGTAGTAACCGGGCGTTGATACTGTGAATAGGCTCATGTTGATTATAGGCCCAATCACGACCGGGACCACGGTATTCACACTCAACGTCACGTTTAAGACACAGTCGGCATAACTCACGTTGGTGATACCTATCGTGTTAATGATGTGGATTGGGGCTACGTCGAAGAAGGCTATGTAGGCCCTGCTACCATTAAGTATGCCACTCACGATGCCCTTAACCCCAACACTCGCCAGGTTCACCCACTGGGGCGTTAATGGGGGCCTGGCAATTACGGCGCCGTTGATTATTGTAACATTAACTACCTGCCCAGTCTCCACAACCTTAACCCAACCACTCGTTGGCGTGAATGCCAAGGCGCCGTTATTGATGATTGCGAGCCTTATGTAAACGCCATTGGATGTCACGTTTATTGATTCAACCTTGATGTATGGAGCATTACTTAATGTTGAGTAGCGAATGAGATTTGGGGCTGTTTGTGCCGTGCCCCAGATGAGGGTTAGGGTAATGGCTATGGAGAGGATGGAAATAAGGAGGGTGATTTTGAAGGGGTTAGGTGCCACAAGGGCGCCACCTCACTATGTTGGCACGGGCATTGAAATACTATTTATTACGTTGTAGCCGAAGTTCACTGTCACTGTCTCGGTTGATGAGCTTGTTACGGGTAGGTTGGGCGATACATAAATGCTTATGTAGTAGGTGCCAGGGCTTAGGGAGCATGAGATTGACGGCGGTGGCGAGGTTGGCGAGCCTCCGCTTATTACCTGGAATGGTGGGCAGACTGTTGTGCCGCTGGTGTTCTGTATGTATATGGTCATTGATTCAACCGCCGTCGAGCTTCTGGTGACCGAATTAACGTATATGGAGCCAGCCGTGTTCACCGTTAATTGACCAGCCTCGTAGTAGTAAACAGCCGAGGAGTTGGTTATTACTAGGGTCACCGTGAAGCCTCCGTAGCCTCCGGTGAAGTTTATGTATGGCTCGGCCGCCGTGTTGCTGGGCCCGGCGTTCGGTCCTGTGCTGAATGCCAGTGGTGCTGTTGTCATTGGTTGGACGTTTACTGTGCCTGTGTATACGAAGATTACGTCGGCTAGTGCTATGGTTGCCACTACAGCTAACGCCATTAGGAGTAGTATTGGTGCCCTTCTGCCTATCCTCATTCTATTTATCATCGTTGTTTTTACTTTCTGCTTCCCTTTATAAGTCTTTCTTTCAATTTAGTGAGAAGTCCATGGTCTTTAATTGAGTGTTTATGAAAGGGTTGCTTGTTTGCTTTATGGGTTAAAGCTTAATTAGGGCTTGCTTGGTCGTGGTTTGTGGTTATTAAGGTTAAGGTGCCTAGGGGTACCTTGGCTGAGGATATTGTTTACCACGCCAGGGCTTTAATTACTGGTTTTAAGGAGGCTGTCGAGCCGAATAGATTAACCATTCAATACCCGAGGGAGCTTAGGTGGGTTCCAGAGAGGTTTAGGGGTTGGATATTGCTCGATATTAGGAAATGCATCAGTTGCTTCCAATGTGCCTGGGCGTGCCCAGTGAATGCTATTCAGATGTATAGGGCTCCGAATGGTAAGTGGTACCCGGGCATTAGGTACACGGAGTGCATACTCTGCCACTTCTGTGTTGATGCATGTCCCGTGGGTGCGTTAATACCAACTCCCATCCACGATGTTGCCTACGTAGACTTTGATGAGGTTAAGTTTAAGCCTGAGGATATGTCTAGGATACCGGAGTATGTCTATGATGAGTCTGAGAGGGTTATCAAGTACGAAATTAAGGATGGCAAATTATTAAAGATTGCCCTGCCTAAGGAGGAAATCACGAAGAGATTAGAGGAGCTTGATAAGACAATTGAGAAATCGCCATCAACCACCACCGCGGGATCCGAGTCTTAATTGAGTATGCGCCCTTAATCGGCTAGTTAATTGTTAATACCCTAGTTTTTACTGGCGCATTAATGAGCATTAGGGTTAGGGTTGGTATCCGAATACCCAGATTCCCCAGCGTAATTAGTGGTGGCATTAGAATCCTAAGCGAGGCTAACTTCGATTTCGGTGTTCAACTCGATAAAACGAAGCTCCTGAAGCTCATCGCCTTCGGCATAGCCAGCCCCACCGAGTTGGCTAGGAGGACTAATATCCCGAGGACCAGGGTGTTTAGGTACCTCAACGCCTTGATTAAGCGTGGTTGGTTGGTTAGGAGGGATGGTGGTTACTACCTCACAGCGACGATATTCCTGGTCTATAGGGTTAGGGAGTTGGGTGATTATGTGGTGCTCGAGGTCCTGAATGATAAGGGTGCCATAGTTGACCAAAAGGCGGGTCTTGTAATAATTAATGGTAAGGAATCACCTAAGGCATGCCCAAGGTGCCCACTGCTTCAAGAGTGCACGAAGAATATAAAAAGCATTAGTAGGTCGCTTGGAATTACGATTAAGTCAGCGGCTCCAGCTGATGCTTATTTGGAGTTGATTAGTGCAATAATAAATGAGGGGCTAGTGAAGATGTTATTGAATGATTATATAGACTTGCATATCAATAATGTTTGAAAATTTGAAATAATTAATGGGTATTAATACTGGGTTATGGCATGAATTTCTTAATTAATTTCACAACTTCCGTGGGCGTCCTCGCAACAGGCACGTTTACCTCCTGGAAAGCCTTGACCTTGCTTTCATAGGATCCCATACCCATACTAACGATCGCTCCTGCATGCCCCATTCTCTTGCCAGGTGGTGCCGTTCTACCTGCTATATACGCCACCACAGGTTTCGTAACCTTGCCAGAGCCTATGTATTGGGCTACCCTCTCCTCCATCGTACCACCTATCTCTCCAATGACGACTATGTACTTAGTCTCTGGATCCTCCTCAAACATCCTAACCACTTCGATCATGTCCGTACCTATTATTGGATCGCCGCCTATACCCACGACTGTTGATTGACCAATACCTGCTTGGGTTAGGTGGTAGGATATTTCGTAGGTTAGGGTCCCGCTTCTCGATACTATACCCACGGGTCCTGATTTCGTGTATATATGATTGGGTAATATGCCCACCTTAGACTTGAGTGGGCTAACGATACCAGGGCAGTTTGGTCCTATTATAGTTACACCCCTCCTCTTTGCGTAGTTTACGAACCTAAGTGCGTCATGTATTGGTATGTGCTCTGTTATGATTACGATTAACTTTATCCCTGCGTCTATTGCCTCGTAGACGGAATCTGCCGCGAATTGGGCTGGTACGAATACTATTGATGTGTTTATGTCTGGGAATTTCCTAAGGGCTTCCTCAACTGTGTCAAATACAGGTACACCCTGCACATTCTGCCCACCCTTACCTGGTGTTACGCCAGCCAGAATCTTCGTACCGTACTGAAGCATGTACTGCGTGTGCCTTGATCCTTCACGCCCGGTTATTCCTTGTACGATAACCTTTGTGTTCTCATTAATTAATATAGCCATTCCCCATCACCCCTGTAGTGTCTTTATGGTTTTTGATAACGCGTCCATTGCCTCCTCAGCGGTTTCATATGTTTTAAGCCCTACCTCAGCCAGTATCTTCCTACCCTCCTCCTCGTTAGTCCCCTTTAACCTAATGAATATTGGCTTATTCGTTTTAACCTCATTCAGCGCCTCAACCACGCCTTTAGCAACCTCGTCACACCTTGTTATTCCACCAAATATGTTTATCAACACGGCCTTTATCCTATCATCGGTGAGGAGAATCTTTAATCCCTCCCTAACAGAGTCCTTACTTGCACCACCACCAACGTCCAGGAAATCCGCTGGTTCATGCCCAAACTCCTTAACCAGGTCCATGGTTGCCATAGTTAGTCCAGCGCCATTGGCCATTATGCCCACGTAGCCCGTCAACTCAACGTAGTGCAGACCGTACTTCCTAGCCTCCAACTCCTCCATTGTGTAATCACTATCCTCCACACTAATGTCCGGGTGCCTGTACAGTGAGTTATCATCTATCATGACCTTAACATCGAGCGCCACTAACTGACCATCTGCTGTTAGTGCGAGTGGGTTTATCTCGACAAGTTCGGCGTCGTACTCCGTGAACACCCTATACATTGCCTTGGCAACTGTCACGAAGTCCTGAGCCGCAGAACCTTCTAAACCGAGCTTCTGGGCGACACCCCTTATCATGTAGTCCCTGAGTCCCTCGTAATCATCAATATAAAGCCTAATTATCTTCTCAGGGCTTTTCCTCGCGACCTCCTCAATATCTACACCACCCTCCGTTGATGCGAGCATTAGGTAGCCCCTATTCTCCCTATCGAGTGTTATTGATACATACAACTCCTTAGCCACATTAACACCCTCCTCAAAGAGGACCTTCCTTATTGGGTAATCCTGTATCACCCTTCCCAGGTAATCCCTCGCCGCATTCTCGGCATCCTTTAGGGTATCAACCCTCCTAACAAGCCCCATCTTAGCCCTACCTGCAAAGGGCACCTGGGACTTTGCAAATAGTGGGAATTTTAGCGTACTTAATACGTTTATGTCCTCAACACGCGTTACTATGGCGCCCCTGGGTATTTTGACGCCATACCTATTCAATAACTCCTTACCCTTGTACTCAAGAAGTCTCACGTTAATACGTTAGAGAGGCTCTGCATTTAAGCATTTACATTATCTAACTGACCTCCTTCTTTTTGGGTTTCCTTGCCTTTATTGGCTTCTTGGGTTTATGGTTTCTGTTCATGTAGCGCCGTTTGGGCATTTGGGAGCGTGCCAATCATTGGTACTATCAAGCCTTGTAAAACGAATCGGACATGCCCAAAGCCTTGAGTACCCCCAATCTACCCAATGACCAATAACCAAGCAAGAACGAAGACCCAAACCAAAACAACCACAACAAGGCTTGTCGCTCGTTTTATCAGCTCATAACCCTAAGGAACCTGGTGAAGGCTTCATCGGCCTCGTCCTTAGTGGGCACCTGGATTATTATCGTAATGCCGGGCATGGATAGGGCATTTTTACGTGCACTAGCAATGTCCGTAAATTCTTTAACCTCGTTATTCCGAATAACAAATACCTTACCACCATGCTTTTTCACGTCCATATACTTAATAACTGCCCTCCTTATCAGTTCCTCAAGACCCTCAATTCCCACGATGTGTTTAGTGTGATTAACTTAAATTTAAATCCACCCTTACGTTAATGTAGTAATGCCATCACTAAATGACCTAATTAGGGATTTGAAGCTAAGTGACGTATTGATGGCACTCATCACTGCCTATAAATCGGGCAATAGCGATTATCTATTATCAGCTGCCGACATAATTCACAGCGAGTTCACATACGTGGTTTCAGAGAATGAGGAGATAAACGAAGATAGACTTAGAAGAGCTTCAATCCTGCATGCCCTATATTGCCTGGATCTTGGGCTCCTAAACGCACTTAGGAAGGTGGAGTTTATGATTGATATAGCCTCATCATTAAATGACGCCCTCATAAACAATGATACCTCAAAGCTCACCCAATCATTAATTGCGGCGGTTGCGGCAATACTTAAGGGCGATTACTCATGGGTTAATGGTGTCATGAATATACTAAATACTACAACCAACGCGCAACCTCTATTGAGGGAGATCGTTAAGTCCTTCCTTGAGTTAATGAATATTCTTAAACCATTGATCTCCTCTTGATAATTACTAGGTTCTTACCCTCAACCTTCCTGACCTCAACGATACCGAGACCCTCAAGCCTCCTCACTATTCTCCATACCGTTGTTCTGGGAATCCCCAAATCCCTCGATATATCACCCTCAAACGCAGAACCTCCTCTGGACTCTATGTACCTAATTACCGATAATTCATAATCACTAAGCCCATAGGTAGTACCTAAACCACCATGCCCACCCCTCCTCCTAACTATGAGCATTGCTATTGATGATACCACCGCAACAATGACTATTACCACTATGGTTAGAGCGGTCAGAGGCAAACCTTGGTATGGGCTGGGTCGACTCGGCTTAGTGGCGCTCGTTGTCGGCTTTGGCGCAATCGTGTACAGGATTGAGCCAGGCCCCCGTGTTAATACAACGAGCTCCCCATTGACTACGGACATATTAATTATTGAAAGTGTAATATTGTATATGAGGGCATCATTCGGTACCACAACCTCAATCGTGTCATTTGTAATGATGTTCACTTCAACGAAACCATCGATAGTGAATACCTTGGGTATGTATGTGATTGTTACGTTTGCCGTTCCAAGCACGGGTATAGTTATGCAGGAATCATTTGGTATATAGGGCATTGGCGTACCGTTAACGTAAAGCGACACGTAGGATTGGGGCATGGCGGGTAGGGTTAGGTTTACGAAACCACCCGTCAACGTGGTATTCAAGCTCATCATTGGTGTTCCATTGTTAAAAATAGTCAAAACCCACACAAACAATAGTATCAACATACCTAAGCCTAGGCAGTAAAAAATCATTATTAAAAAGGTTCCTTATCCCTGGAAATTCTCGACCTATACTCGATGGAGTGATGTTAATCCGAAGCCCTCCCTCCCTTTTGGGTTTTCTGGGAGTTGGTGTTGCTTTGTTGTGGTTTACAATAATGAGTTGGACTTCCTTATGTTTGTGATAATTTCTGAGCTTCCTCTCTTGAAGACCGTTTGGGTAGCCTAACCACGTTAGCCCTGACGCTCAACGGCTGGAAAGGGATAGATAAAACAAGCATCGCGAGAAAATCAACTCACCCCTAAGCAGATTCACCAGGGGTATAATTAAGAGATAGAAAGCTTTTTAAACCAAGACCTACCGAGACATTAATGCAACAATATATTTGCGGATTAAGGGACTTGGTGAATTACGGATTAGAACTTATCGCAAGGGCAAGGTTTAGTGAGGCGGACACTAACGATACCTTAGATGGACTCTGGGAAGTACTAATAAACATAGATTACGTACTACAACAAGCGGAGAAAATGCATAAAGGTGTGATACTTGAGAATTGATTAAAACTAAAATAAAGATTTTACCAAATTTAAGCTCAAAGCTGTTGCACCTCTTGGAATTGCGCATGTTCGAGTTCTCTAACAACCTCAGCCAAGTTCTTGGGTTTTATTTCCAGGATTTCGATTTCATCCAGCGGTCTTATTCCGTATTTTTCCCTTATCTCCCTTGGTATTGTGAATTGCCTTGCTGATGTATGCCTAGTCCTCAGTAGCTTGACGTTCCTGACCTCAATGACCTCATTACCAAACCTAATCACAACATCTGCATACTTAGCATTCTCAAAACCCAAGGACCTAACAAGCATCGCTGGTAATAACACCTGGTTGTTTATGTAAATCTTAATCCTATATGGTAATTTGCCCACGGGTTTTGACTTCATTGATAATCTCATTCAGTTCCCTATTTTAAACCTTGCTTAACAATTTAACATTAATTATCGATTTGCAATAGAATGTAAAATGAAAATGAAATAATAACTCCAAGAATAAACGCCAATCAGATAATGATTACCTTGGTACTCCCTCACCACCCCAGGTTAATGCCTTAAGAAAAAAGCAAACATAGTACTTATTATTGAGATAAATCTCAGGATACTAAATTAGGGATATTTCCAGATTAGATTGAGCTCATTGTTGAGTCTATGAGTATGTACGATACGTAACCCATGATTGGTGCATAGATTAATAGTGTTATTATTAGCACCAATGTTGGATCTAGCTGCAATGGACCTAGGTATATCGGCCCTAGGGGTGACAGTGTTATTGTCATTAGGACAAGAAGTACGGGTAAGAGAAGAACCATAACTAAGTATATCTCCAGTAGGAAGCTTAGGGTCTGGGTTGTGGACCTCAACCTATTGAACCTATTCCTAATTAGGTAATCGAGTTTTAGGAACAACACATCAGCCACATTACTGGATACCCTGTAGGACTCAACTAGAAGCCCCATTATGTCGGCATAGACCTGGGACGGAACCCTCTCAATACTCCTCCTTATCGCCGAAACCACGTCTAACCCACCCTCCCTAACATCCCTAAGTATTATCCTGAACTCCCTAGCTATCTCGGGATCCCTCTCCACAAGGGCCAGCGTGTTTATTACGTCCATCAACGTCGCATTGCTCGCGAGTAAGGGTATCGCCGTCAGTAGGGTTGTAATGATACCCCTATCGAAATGCCCAGCCCTGGTCTTGACCCTAACCAATGCGTACAGAAGGACTGCCACATAATCAATGATGAGTACGAGCACTATGATCAGTAAGACACTCCTAATAACTACGAACTTCATGAATACAGCCAATACCGCCAGCGGCACCTCTATTAACGGTATATAGGCAATCACGAACCTGAACACATCAGCATTTAACGTGTAGCCACTCAACCTATACAACCTATCAACATAATTGCTCACCCAAAGTAAGTATGAACTCAATGGATTCCTCAAGGCAACTCACCACCAAGCACCTTGCGGTACGTACCCTCAGGATCTACGTAGTAGTTCCTTGTAACCCTGAAAACAGCCTCAGGGCTCTTGAAACCATACTGGGCCATCGCCTCAATCAGTCTCCTCCTACGCTCTAACTCCTTGGCTACCTCCTCCTCGGTGACCCTACCCATACTAACCAGGTCCGCAATTACCTTACTCTCGCCAACCTTAACAAACCTCTGTGACGTCCTGTCCCAAACGTATACCGGGTTCGTTATTGGCTTGTCACTCCTAACCTCGAGCAATTCCATAACATTAAGCACCCGCCTAACTATGGCATTACCAAGCTTAACCCTACCTACCTCAATGAAGATACTCGCCACAGGCAACAACGCCCTAGGCACGTTCATGGGTTTCGAGATTAACCTCCTAACGGCAGCGTCTATTGAGCCCGCGTGTATTGTAGTTAAACCAACATGTCCACTGGCCATGGCCTGGAAGAAGACGTAGGCCTCCTCACCTCTCAACTCCCCAATCACTAGGTAGTCAGGCCTAATCCTCATTGATAACTTAATCAGGGTATACATGCTCACATTGGCCACATCAGACGTGCTTGACTCCCTCGAGACCAGCGGTACCCACTGCTCATGGGGTATATTGATTTCCCTAGTATCCTCAACAGTCACAACCTTACTTTCTGGCCTTATCATGAAGAGTAGGGCATTGAGTAATGTCGTCTTGCCAGCACCCGTTGGCCCAATTATTATCATGCTGACCCCATGCTCAAGGAGGAACCATAGGAAGGCGATTATTTCCGCAGACGATACCCCTTCACTAACTAAGTCAACTATTGTGAACGGCACAGACCTGAACTTCCTAATAGTTAATATTGGACCATTGGGAGCAACCTCCTTTAACGAAACCTCCACCCTAACACCCTCGGGCAGTAATCCCTCTAGGATTGGTTGGGCCGAGCTTATGTTCTTGCCAGCGCGTTGGGAGACCTTGATTATTAAACTATCGAGCTCTCCCTCATTGAGGACTATGTTCGTTCGTAAATTCTCATACCTACTATGCCAAACATAGACGGGCTTGCTGGGGCCGTTTATGTGTATGTCCTCAATAAGTCCATCCCAGAGCAGTGGGTTTATCTTACCGTAACCAACGGAATCACGGGTTACGTAATAGACCAATGTTTCAAACTCCTCATCAGTAGGGTTGAGCTTCAATTTCTCCGTAATGGATCTCACGGTCTCCCTAACCCTATTGTTGGTGAGTTCGGTATCATCAATCAGTAATTTACTATTTAGCAAGTATTCCCTAACCCTAGTGATTGCGTTCGAGAGCTTGTCTGTGATTGTTGGTTCAATAACCCTATATATATAGAGACCACTCTTTGGTTCTTTATATATTATGACATGTACTAATCCCTTTTCTAATTCATATTCATCGAGTACTTCAATAGTTTCATCATTGTTGCTCATGATTAACACTCAATTTCATTTGTAATGATTAGGTATTTAAATCAATCTATTGCATATTATCGAAACAACAATGCGTGAAATGCAAAGGCAACAATTAATGGACCTTATGTCCACAGTACTTATATTAGTCACGTTGGTCGTATTATTCATAATTTCACCAAAGATGTTAATAACATTTCAATTCGATAAATCAGTAATAACAATACCTATAATGAATAATATTAATTATGAATCCATGTTAGCTGTGCTTATAGCGACCGAGTTGTTACTCATCACAATACCTAGGTATAGGGTCTGGAAGATAAATACTGATGTCGATACAGAGCTACCCTCGGTAATAAGGGTTATTAGGGATGGCTTGAGGGCAGGGCTCACACTTAATGAAATAACGGGGCTTGTGAGGAGGGTTGGTAAGGGGAGGGTTGGCGAAATACTGAGCAGGGCCGTTGCTGCGCAGATGAGTGGTGAGTCCACAATTAGGGATTACGTACTCAAGGAGGCTGGGCGGATAGGTAATGAGAACCTCGCCTCACTTGCAATAATACTCGACACGGTACTTAGGAGGGGCACTAAAGAGGTTGAGGTCCTTGACATGGCGTATAGATCATTCGACTCCTACCTATCCTACACCTACGAGAAAAGCAACTCGTTAAGGCCCTACGTTGCGTTGATCTACGTAATAATGATACTCTATGTGGTGCTTGCATCAATAATAGCCTACTTCCTACTACCACAAATAGCCCGCATGTCCCTAAGTACCGTTAGTGGTGTCCCAGCACCGACCGTGAGCATCACCATAATATCCACGCAATTATTCGCCACTCTGCTGGGGCTCAGCATAATAATCCAGTCTTTAATCGCTGGGGCGATCATTGGTAGGGTAACCTACGGCAAAGCCTCAGTTGGAATGCTCCATGCATCAATACTAATGATTGTATTGACCGCAGTAAATTACATACTATACCTAACCCTCTACCTACATTGAGACTTTTTGCTTGTAATTGGTGGCTGGGTAATCACCAAATAATATTATTACTCACTTCGGTATTACACACGTAAAAAGAGTATTTCTTGTGGATATTCTGTGTAAAAAGCTAAATTGAAAGTTTATTAAGATGCAAGCACTCGGTATCATGTATGGTGAGCAGGAATAGAAATGCAAAAAGGGGGATTGAGCCAATAGTTGCTGCAATACTGTTGATAGTAATCACGGTGGTCGCGGCAGTACTACTGTACATGTGGTTCAGTGGGTACCTCACAGCAACCACTGGCAGGGTATCCTCAATGTCATCACCAGAGGAATTTCAGGTAGTAGCGGTGAGTCTCTCGGCATCAAAGGGGCTTAGCGCATACGTACAAAATACTGGCTCAACTAAAATAACAATAACTGGTGTATACATACTGAATTCAACAACTAACTCATTAATATGCAGTGTACCAATAAGTTCGACATCGATATCTCCAGGAAGTACGGTTGATGTAACTAATAGTAGTAACTTCTTTAGCTCGTGCGGCCTTTCCGTTGGGCAGAATTATTTGATAAAGTTTGTAACTGCTGAAGGTACTCAGTACACTGTTAGTGTTGTTGCTTCGTCATAGGTCGATACTATGAATGTCAAAGGGTTTCATAAAAATCAAAATAACTTTTCCTTTTCTCCTCCCAATTATTTTGGCATTAGTGAGGTTGTTGGCGCAACAATACTCCTCGTCATATCCGTGGCATTAAGCCTACTAATCTTCGGATACTTCCACAGCTACATAAGCGAGCTGGGTAATGCACTCATTAACACACTCAATAAGCACTGCGAGTTTGAGGTCATGAGTGCTGTTGTCAACACCTCGGGCTCCACTATAACATCCCTAAGCATTGTATTGTATAATTACGGTGGGGTGGCATGCCCAATATCTGGGGTTTTCCTGCTAAATGGGTCAGCCATATACCCAATCAAGGTCTCAAGCAACTGCGTCGCAAGCCCAATCGCAGTACTTAACCCAGGACAGGTTGAAATCCTCAATTACACGGGCCTCGATATACCGTATCATAATTACGAGGTTAGGGTGGTCTCCTGTGATGGGTTCATTGCGGAGGGGCGCCTTGGTTAGGAGGGGTATTGGGGAGTTGTACGTGATGGTCATCATAATAGTGATACTGGTCATAGCCCTAACCATAATGTACACAGTAATGAACGGCTTCACCAAGTATTTGATGGAGCAAAAGCAGGAAATAGTAGAGCTGGAAAGCACCAAGATGAGTCTCAAAACAGGACTCAAAAACTTCACCTGTAGTGGGTACTCGTGCATAGCCACTGTTTCGGTGAGTGGCACCACCGTAATTACTGGTTCCAATGCCGTATGCGTATTCAGGAATGCCACGGTGAGCGTAGTCAGTAGGTGCACCTATAGTGTAGGTAGTGATGAGTCAGTAAACGTTGAAATACCACCTGAATTAAGAAATGATGCCCAGTTAAGTAGGGTCGCCTCCGGCATCACCATTTATTTACCGGGGAGCGATGGTTTAGTACCGAGCATAACACTTTACATGGGGCATGTAATCGCCTACGCAGTATTAAACAGCACTGGAAACTACGCAGTGATTGTGGTGAACAACTCAACGGGTTGGGTTAACGCCACATTGCTCGTGAACAACCAACCCTACAGCAGCCACGTAGTACCACCAACCGGCTCCTACG
>OGCG01000997.1_pt1 | contig 15180 bp, 15 predicted proteins | sample 1570061 | NCBI WGS metagenome assembly OGCG01 (sample SAMN06268698, study PRJEB24515) | hot springs metagenome | isolation source: Joseph's Coat, Yellowstone National Park, Washington, USA | place: USA:Joseph's Coat, Yellowstone National Park, Washington, USA
CACAACCTTATCCTCAATATGGACAGCAATATGGTTATCAACAGCCATATGGCCAACCATATGCAGGTAATCCACAACCTTATGGAGCACCTCAGCAGTATGGTCCTTATCCTCCTCAATCTCAACCTTCCCAATATCCCCAACCTCCTTCTCAACAATCTGTACAGCAATCAGCACCTCAACCTCAGAATCAATCGCAAACTAAGGCTCCAGTAGTAAAGAAGATAAAATGCTGGAAATGTGGTACAGAAAATGACGAGGACGCAAAATTCTGTTCTAGTTGTGGGGCTTCATTACAACCAGTGAAATGCCCTAAATGCGGAACTATAAATCAGCCAGGTTCTAAATTCTGTTCAAATTGTGGTTCAAAACTTGTTCCAATAGTTCAGAGTGATTCATGACAATATCTTAAGCTAGATTTTATAATATCTGGTGCAAAATTGAAAATATTTATTTTACATTTTAAAGGAGAACTATCATAAACTCCTAACAATAGCCTAACTGCTATTTTGTATGAGTCTTTCTTTCCCGTAATTTTATCAAATTCTTCACAAGATAGAGGTATAAAGTTTCTAAAGAACGAATTTACGTTTGAAATTTCCTTAATTTCTATAGTTTCTTTACAATTTTCTATAGCTCTTCTCAAACTTTCATCTCTTATTCTTTCAAACCATTTATTTTTTAGTGTCTGAATAATAATATCACCTGCTGTGATGTATCCTTTTATTATTTTATCTGAAGGAGGTAATTTTTCTAGATCATCAAATATCATTATTATTTCCAAATCATTTGATTTAAATGCTTCTTTCAATGTATTTTTTATATTTTCAAACAAAGAATCTTTAGAATATTTATTTAATCCCCATATTATCATGGAAATTAGATATTTTGTTTCTGCCTCACTTATGAAACTAGACCTAGCTTTTTCCATTATCTCATCAATTATCTTTTCTACTTCCATAAGGTATTATATAGGAAATATTTCATAAATCAGTTACTGTAGTTATTTCATATATCAATACTCGGCAAACTCATCATCATATACAATTAACTTGCCTGGAAAATAAATCAGACGCTGACTTTATCCTCACTAATCAGAAGCATGGTCAGTCATCACAGTAAAAATGCCGAAATCCAACCTTTTCTTCTTAAAATAGATATTAGAAAGTTTCTCTCATTAACTTTTTCGGCTAATGGACAATCGTTACAATCTTTTAATTCGTCTGTTTTCTCATATACCTTATAATACCAATAAGATATTGGATCCACTACTGAAATGTTTTGTCCAGAAGAATTTTTAACAAAAGGTAAATCAATACCACCCATTGAATGTATTTCTATTACATCCTTAAGTACTTCTCTTCCATTGCTTTTAGCTAATGCAAAATTTATGAAATTAGTCATAACTTTGTCGTAGCTTTCAAAATCTATAATTCCATTCCTTGCAGTTAAAGAAAATGACGAAAAAATATAATCGTTAACTCTTATTTTATTTTCTAAATGTAAATCCACTAAATCTAAGCTTTGCAGTTCTATAATTTTTTCACCTTTTACAAAGAATCCAACGTATATATTGCCTTTTTTATGGGAGGATGATAAAAATTCTAAATTTTCTGTTCTCATTGAACCGTGAGGTGAAGTGGAAAAGAATTTTCCAGAACTTTTTAACATATTTTGGCCCATAAATTTCTCGGATCCTTCGGTATCTTGGTACACATATACTGCAGTAAAGAAAGTATAATTTCCTGCAGAGGTAAACGGATTACCCATTTTGGGATCTAACTTCGAAGTAAATAAGATAGGATAAATAGAATTTAAATCAAGGTTAACTGGCTTTGGTTTTTCTTCTATTTTAGATATACTTTTAATAATAAAATCAAGATCTGCTGTTCCATCTATCTCTGGAATAAAAGCAAAGAGTTTTCCATTATCTGTTAGTAATGGAATAGCATAATAAGGAGAATTTATTTTCTTAAAATCATTTATTTTCTCTGCAATATTTATTTCTCTTTTATGTTCTTTTCTTTCTTCTTTTTTAGGTATACAGTTAGGGAATAAGGCTATATTAGATAAACTTAATTCAGTTACTTCTTTCCCTATAAAATCACCAATTTCATCCAAGAAGTCTAATACAGCTTTATGGAAAGTTGTTTTATCAAATTCCTCCTTTATACGCTTCACATCTCCAGTATTCGTACATACATATGCTGAAAAGGAATATTCATCATCTTTTGTAATTATAATAGGCGTATTATCTTGCGTTACTAGTGCTGCTACTGATCCATTTTCTGCATGCTCTATAAGGTATGTCAATGTTTCAAAAGCATTCATAAACATGAATATCATAAAATCAAATTAAACCTTTTTATTATCTAAATAATTTTAGCCCGTAATCATTAATTTTTTAGCTCTATTGTTTTATTATTTGAGATCCATTTTTATTAACTTCGTTTTGTAGTTCTTTTATAGTCTTCATTGTAATTCGCAGAATTTGATCTCTTATTGGTTCTTCGTATATTGATTTACAAACTGTATCTATTCCAAGAATATACGTAGTCGTTGTAGTTTCAAGAATCTTTATTGACGGTTCACTAATTATTGAATCTATTTCTTTTAATTTATCTTTTAATCTATTGATAACTAATTCCGGATCTAAATCTTTAGAAACCTCGTATTTAGTTCTAACATTTCTTTTTTCTTCTGCATTATGTATAAAAATTGCTGCTTGTACCATTATGCTGTTAGGTATTTTTACAGGTACACTATCATCAGTATATATTGTTGTATATAAAAGCGAAATATCTATGACTTTGCCAGTATAACCAGGAATTAAAAAATCATTTGAAAAGAATTTTGGAGGATAAGTAGGAGCTAATAATCCATACTGCCATGTGGAAATTGTTATTCTATCTCCTATTTTATAAGGTCTTGAAAAGAGTAACATTACTCCACCAAATATATTAGAAAGCACTGTTTGTGAGGCCAAACCTAAAACTATACCAGCGAAACCTCCAGCAGCTAATGCTGCCCCTATACTTACTCTTATTAATATGAAGAAACCTACAAATGCTAATATATATCCTAATAACTTTGTTACAAAAGATACACTAGTAGCATTACTTTCGCCAATAAGTCTACTGAATCTAAATTTTATTAGTGAAGATAATAAATATGTTACTAGGAGTACTCCTCCAAACCATATTGTAGCATAGAGATATAAAGTAAAATTACCAGGAATTATTTTAAACGCTGCTAATGTAAAGACTCCTAATCCAATTACTATTGTAGATATAATCGTCGTAATTACTAAAGCTATTATTTGTCTTTCTGAGAACTTAGCCATAAGGAAATAAATAGGAATAAAACTAATAAACGTTTTATAGTATTAATTACATTTACACTTTAAATTACTATATACTGCTAAAAAAGAAATATAAGATTATAAATTATGTAACTTAACGAAAATATAGAAACCATGATATTGGTAATTTTATCATATTTTTTAGGAATAAAATTTATTATTGCAAAAATAGTTATAGATAGTACTGATGTTAGAATAAAAATAGCTATTATTAATAATCCAATTATTACATTCCCGGAAGCTATTGCCAAGACTATAGTAAGTATTTTAGAAGGAGTTAGGACTAGAGCACCTTGTAATAATCCAAATTTTTTTGGTTCTATCTCAAACTCTTTTCCAATTATACTTCCATAAAGTAATAGTAAACTAATAATGATACCTATTATATACGAAACAAATATGATAATGAATTTTACTCCTCTTACAAAAAGGAGTAAACTAATTGGTAATGCAATTATAAGAAAACCTGCAGAATGAAATAATGAGAATTTAAAAATCTTTGTAACTTTCTTTAAAATTCTTGCAGTGACTATATGATCTGGATCTAATCCATGAGTTAATCCTAAAATAAATACTATTATAAATGAATATATTATATCCATATATAATAGTTTTTCAATTATTTTAAAAGATCTGTTGATACCAATATTATTACTACTTAATACCATTAGTAGTATGATTTTTCAGTAACAGTATTAATAATATTAAATAAAGAATAAATGTATGATTATAACGGTTATCTTAAAAATACTTTTTACTAAGTCTAGTAAATTGAAACTATGACAAGATATGCTATTTTAGGTAATGGGCAACTGACAATTCTCGCCGATAAAAATTACGCTATAAGGGAATTATATTTCCCTTTAAGTACTGAAAATCATATGCAAATGGGTAGGATAGGAATATGGGTTAATGGGAAATTTTCGTGGTTACATGACCTCAGTCCAAAAATAGAATATGAGGAAGATTCACTTTCAGTTAAGGTTAATTCCGAATTTCAAGGTGTAAAATTAGCAATAAAAGATAGTGTTGATATGGCATATCCAATATTGACTAGGGAAGTTAATATTAGTTCAAAAGATGATGTTGTAGTGTTCTTTGCATGGGACTTTAACATTCTTGGCAATGAAGCAGGAGATACTGCGTTTTATGATCCTTTTACGGATTCAATTATTCATTATAAAAGAGATAGGTGGTTTCTCTTCAGTTGTAATGTTCCAACATATCAATATGCAACAGGGTATAAAGAAGTAATGGGATATCAAGGTACCTGGAAAGATTGTGAAGACGGAGTTCTTTCTATGAACCCTATAGCACAAGGTGCTGTAGACTCTGCTATGAGTGTAAAAGTTAAAAATAAGACGTTTTATTGTTGGTTATCAGCGTCTAGGGATTACGATAGTGTCAGAAAATTACATGAATATATTCAAAGAAAAACTCCAAAAACTCTTATAGAAAGGACAGACAACTACTGGAAGGCGTGGTTATTTAAGGCAAGAAACTATGAAAAAGAAATAAGACGATCTATGCTTATTATAGCAGCACACTGGCAAAATAATGGTGCAATACCTGCTTCTCTAGACACAGATATTATGAGGTTTAATAAAGATACATATAACTATGTTTGGCACAGAGATGCAGCTTTCTCGTCTATAGCTATGTCTTTAATGGGATATCAAGATTTCTCTCGTATGCTTTTTATCTTTTCAAAGCCTCTTCTCTATAGAGGATTTTTATTCCAGAAATATACTGCAGACGGACATTGGGGAAGCACTTGGCATCCATGGACTTCAGGCTATATACCTATCCAAGAAGATGAAACTGCATTAACGCTTTATTCTGCGTGGGTTCATTTTTCATTATTTAGAGATGTTGATTTCATAAAACAATTTTATAGACCTTCAATAAAAACAGCCGCAGATTTCCTTGCAGAATATAGAGATGAAAAAACGGGTCTTCCTATGCCTTCTTATGATTTGTGGGAAGAAAGATTAGGAGTGCATTTTTTTACTTCTGCCGCAGTATACGCAGGATTAACGGCAGCAGCTAAATTTGCGGAATTTTTTGGAGAAGATAATTATAAGGAAAAGTACCTAAATGCTGCTGAAGAAATAAAAAAAGGACTAGACATGTTTTTTGTAGGTGACCATTTTGCTAGAAGTTTAAATGACAAAACAGTAGATTCGAGTACATTGCTTGGATCTATGTTAGCATTAGACAAAGATGATAAGAGAGTGTCGATTAATAGAAAAACAGTAGAAGAAAAATTACTAGTAAACGGAGGTATAGCTAGATACGAAAATGACTGGTATTTGAAAGAAGATAATAAGCCAAATGCATGGTTTATAACAACTTTATGGCTAGCTCAACACTACGTATTTGAGGGAAATATGGAGAATGCTATAAAATATCTCAATTGGGTTTTAACTAACTCTCTTTCTACCTGAAAAAATCCAGAGCAAATATCTCCAACTGGTAATTATCCTTCTGTATCTCCATTGGTTTGGAGCCATGCAGAACTTATAAGGACTTTTTACTACATAAAGAATGGTTTCAATAGATTTATTTAATAGCATGCACGTAATAAATTCATGAATAAAGTATTTCCTATTATATTATTAGTATTACCTTTTCTTATTTACTTTGTAACAAATTCCATATTTAACTCAATAATAATTGGTAGTTTTATTTCACTATTTTATTTTCTTGCAAGTGGAGGTAAGAAGTATACTTATTTCGTGCCTTATGCGTCTTCCATTATATTATATTTATCTATAGGTTCTTTATCTATAGGTCTAATATCTATATTCTCAAGAGTATCAGTATTACTGAATATTTTCTTCTATTCCTTTTTAGCTACGCTTTCTTTTACTATTATAACATTATTTTTAGGTTATATGAAAGTTAAGAAAAATTCCCTAAGAAAAGAATAGTTTATAAAAAATTTTTTAATAGTTCGGTTCCTAAATTTTCGTCATGAATTTTAGAAACGCTTTGAGTCTAATCAGCGTTCTAATAATCTTCTTACTTTCTGCATATTGCATGTATTCAATAACATTTGTACTTATAGATATAGCGAAAGCATTCTTAGTTAGTCTTTCAGCAGTAGTTGTTGCTGTTACATTATCGTGGATAGGTGGAGCATTAGGAGGATTTATTTTTGGAATTTTAGCCGATAAATTCGGAAGAAAAAAGAGTTTATTCATATCCATTTTTTTGTATTCGATATTTACAATATTAGTTTTTATAATAAATAATATATATGAACTATATATTATATGGTTTTTAGTAGGTGTAGGTGTAAACGGAGAAAACGGAATAAGTTATGCTGTAATAGCTGAATTACAGTTTACTAATCTAAGAGGATTTGCAGGAGGTTTAATGCAAGGGTTATATTCAATAGGATCATTGATAGGTGCTATTACAGCGTTTTTGATAGTTCCTTCATTTGGTTGGAGGTATTTATTTCTTATTACTGGTTTAATTTCGTTACTTTCTTTCTTATTTTGGATATGGATACCAGAGGAAAAATGGAAAGGCAGAGTACAAATGAAGATTTCAGAAATTTTCTCTAAGGATTTAAGAAGGCTAACTATTATAGGCTCAATATTATCGCTTGCGTCTTTTCTATATCTAATTCCAGCATTCAGTCTCATGCCATCTATACTTCAAAATCTTAGAGTCCCTACATATGACATAGTAATTGCTATTGCAGATTTAATTTCTGCGATAGTTTATGGCATAGCAGGATATCTATCTGATATTAAAGGCAGAAAAAGAGCATCTCTTTATTTCGCAATTTTAGCCTTTATTTCATCCATAATTTTTATATTACTAATAAATACTGATTATATTGAGTTTTCTGTTTTCCTAGTTTACGCATCTTCTGCCTTTTTTGCATTTTTTGGCGTATGGATGAGTGAACTATACCCAGGAAAACTAAGAGCAACAGGAGCTAATTTTACATTATTGATAGGGAGACTAATTGGTGGTGGATTTGGTCCATTACTAGTTTCTTTAATTCCTATAGGTCTATCATATGCTTTAGGCACTGATTTAATAATAACTTCATTGTTAGCAATAGCATCTATAAGTCTTTTGTAATATACTCTATAATATATTATTTTATAATTTTAGAAAATGACACATTAAGATTATAGATATCTTTAAATTATTGTACCATTATAGTATAATATGACAAGTCAATTAACTCCTCTGGAACAATTACAACTCCTTGTTCCAGGCTATAGGGGGTACAAAGTTAAAGATCTTATTCGTCAAGACGATTTCCTAATTAGAAAAGCAGTGGCTGACAAATTGGAGTTTACAATCTCAAAAATTAATGAGCTAGAATCAAATATAGCATCGACTTCTCCTTTTTCCCCAGTTCTTAAGAGTCTAGAATTTACATTATCAAAGATAAGGACAATGATATCTGAACTAATAGGCATGCAAGGAGGAGGTAGTGATATTTATGCTAGATATAAAATTAATTCTGAAGAATTAGATAGCATAGTAAATCATGATCTTCAAATGATTAGTATAGCTGATCAAATATATTCATTAGCAAGTAACGGAAACGTAGAGCAAATAAACCCTTTGTTAGATAAGCTAAATTCTATCATAAAAGAAAGGACTACATTATTTTATCCAATGGAGATGAGGTGAGATAGTGTCAGTTTCCTTAAGAGGGCAAGTAATTTCAACAGAAAGAGAAGACGGAACTTCAGTAATGGCACCCGACGTGCTGATATTTAGGTTCCCTAGAGAAAATATAACTTCAAAATCTTTATTTATAGTTCAACCTCAAGAACAATGCGTAGTTATAATTCAAGGTCAAGTTGCAGGCGTTTTACCACCTGGTACACACAATATTCAGAGTCCAGCAAACGTACTTTCTGGGTTCCTTTCAAAATTTAGGTATAACGCTTTACCATACGATACTGTAGCTTATTTTGTATCAACTACTAGACACGAAGTTAGAGTGGTAGGATTAAGTCAAACTGATGATCTAGTTCCTTTAGAATATGAAGTGGCAGTATATTTCAGGGTACAAAATCCTCCTAATTTAGTTATAAATGTCCAGTTCGCATCAGCGTTCTTCAAAGATTCAGATTTAGCGACATATATAGCTCCAGTAATAGACCAAGAAGTAAGTTCTGTCTTGAATCAAGTTAAACTAACAGACGTATATAAGAAGTTTACGGATATTTCTACTGCAGTAACTGCTGCCTTAAAATCATTTCTAGGGGAGTTAGGAGTTGAGCTAATATCTGTTAGAGTCACTAGATTAATACCCCAAGACCCAGAGTTACGAAGAATAATACAGTTAAGAGATCTAGGAATACAAGTAGGAGATGCAGTAAGACTTGGTTTAGCTAGAGTACTAGCAGAAAAGAATGATCCTTCTAGTGTAAATATGGCTATAGGAGTTCCTTATTATCCTCAGCTTTCTACTTTAGTTAATTTGCCAGATGGCCTGGTAAGATTAAGTATGGGAAAGAAAGATGAAGGACAAAGTGGTCAAGGAGGAGGATAATGAATTCTAGAACTTTAGGATGGAACATTGCGGCTTCTATCGGATATTCCTTTATTTTAACTTTTATAACTTTTATAATATCGGCTATTGTAAAATTCTTTTATCCACCATATGCATTAGGTATTTCTCCCTTTCTATTGTTTTCTACATCATTAGGTACAGCTATAGTTCAGTTACTTATTTTATTGGCATTAATAGCATTTGCATTTCCGGTAAGGACTAAAATTGCTGGAATTCAATTGTTAAGCATAAGATATTTATCATTAATAACTAGTATAAGTTACCTGTTCTTCTCAATGCTTCCATATGCAATCAAGACTCCATATATTCAGACATTCATAGGATTAGTTATAGCATTCAATATAATTAATGGAATATTTTCTGGATCTATAGCTTCTATAATTCAGAAATAATTTTAGAATATATTGTTTTTAGTTCTTCTCTAAATCTATGAGGAGACATTTTTTCTGAAATTCCCCTTATAGCTAAATCTATACCTACTTTTGCTTCTCCGTTGATGAGGAATGAAAATTCCTTCAATAGGAGTACGTTTAGATTTAATTCAAGATTAACAGCATAGGGAAATGAGTATTTTTCTATAGCGAAATATCTTTCTAGTTTATCATTTTTTGTTCTTGATAGCGATTCTTCCCCTAGGTGAGTAACTTCTCCTGAATTAAAAATAGCAGAATCAAATCCTTTTTTTATCCCAGCCAATGCTATTATCGTTTCGTTATAGCTTCCTCTAAGACTATACTCTGGTATCTGCAAATTACTATATACCTCTTTCTTTATGCTCATGTTTACTCCAGCTATAGCTAACGTTTTTTCAATATCTTCCTTATGTTCTCTTCTATCTACTGATAATCCTGTTTTAGTTAAGAACCCTATATAATCCTTAAATCTATAATCATATTCTTCCATATAAATTGTGTCTTTATATCGTTGAAAGAGAGCATTTGGATAATTTTTCCATTTTTTTCCTTTAATTATTCCAGAAGCTACTCCTATTTTTTCATTCTTTTCATGAAAGAGAGCATGATCTTCTATCCATGATTCTGAAGGTATAGCATCGTCGTCAGTAATAAGTAAAAGAGAAGAATGACTTTCTTTCAAAATTATATTTATTGCTTCTTCATAATATCCTTCTTTTTGTTCTATTGCCCTATTGTAATCTTTAGTTTTTAAATCTCCTTTATATACTAATAATATCTCAACGTCCTTATATTTTTTTAATTTCCATAATAATGAATCTAGAGATTTTCTTCCTATAGTTGGAATTCCTATCGTTACGTCCATGAATTAACTAGAACAATATCGTTTTTAAAATCTAGTTAAAAAACTATGAATTTATCTCTTGGAAAACCTTATGATATGGTCTTCCTTCAATTATACTTTTTCCATAATCTACAGTTCCTTTATACTCATAACTGGAAATAAACTTTCTGAAAGTCTCTAGTGAGTCCCATTCTGTATAAATTAAATATTCTCTAGGTTCTTCAACACTTTTATATAGCTTAGCTTGTTTTAATCCAGGATAATTATTTTTCAAAAAATTCACTACTTCATTAAATTTATTTTCAAATTCTTTTTCATGACCTTCCTTTACCTTATAATAAAGACCTACATTTATCATAAATAAAAAATAGTTATCGATTTAAAAAACGTTATTCGTAGGACTCATTAGGCTTCTTGTATATAACGTAGTGATATAATGATATGGCTTCGCCTAACATTATAAAGATAAGTCCAAGATCTACTCCAAACATGTTAGATTGATATCCAGTAGGCGGTATTGTCCATATAGTCGCAGTTAAAATTACTGAGACGATTAATAGTAATATCATTATTCCTTGTGCAATTTTCTTTTTCCTTTCTAAATTGGTTTCAGATACAGTAGACGTTGTAGTAGGTATTGTCTGATCTGCCTTGAATATTCTAGGAGTTAAGGATCTAGCTCCTATTAAGAAAACAAGAGCTAATGGTATTAAGATTCCTAAAGTAGTTATTGACGGATAATCCATAAATCCTACAAAAGCACCTGCCATTAGTAAAGCTATTACTGTAAACACTATTGCCGAAATTGGACTAAACTGAGCTTTAGTTATTCCTCCGCCGCTAGGTTTCACCCTTATGATAGCTAAACCTAAGGCTACTATTATTGCAGGCGGTAAGTAAACAGTTATTTGTTCGGTAATACTAACTGGTATACCTGGCGCTAGATCACCCCATATTGACGTCTGTATTAGATATGTTATCATCAGTATTCCAAAGCCAACGAATATTTTTCTACTCATTGGATGGAGATATTCAGATTTATCTAAAAATGGTACTAGTAATAGATATACTAAAGGAATTATTACTCCTATTAGAAGGAATATTATTACGTCGCTAGTAAAGTCGGCTATTTTATATACAAATAGGAAGAACCATGGAGGATATGTAGTTATGTGCGCTGCTAATGGACTATTAGGTGGAGGTGCAGGTTTAGGATTCAAAAATGGATTTAATTGTTGTGGTAATCCGTTAAGATATGCTAATGCGTTGGGTATTGCTAGAATAAAGCCCCATGTCAAGAAAACTAATGATATCATATAGACAAAATTTCTTGGCCACCATGGATTAAACTTAGACCATTCTTCTTTTGTATATACCGCAGGAGCTTTTGCTTTAACTTTTCTTGATGGCATCATTCCGTAGTGTTCTGCCATAAAGAAATGAAATACAAAAAGTAACCCTATTAATGCCACTAATATTATGTGCCATGCTAGTACTCTACCATATTGCCCGCTATCATAATTTCCGAACAATATAGGGAGTAGGAAAGATAATTGAGGTATAGAAGATATTATGCCTGCTCCTACATCTACTGCACTAGTTGCTAATGCATCCCCAATTAAACTATAACCTAAGAACGATGCTCCTAAAGTTAATACTAACATTAATACACCGAGTATCCATAAAAGTTCTCTAGGTTTTTTATATGCTCCAACAAAATAATTTCTAAACCTGTGGATGTATGCCAGAATTATCATTGCATAAGCTCCGTATAGATGGCTATAAAGAAATACCGAGCCATATGGTACAGAATTAATTATAAACTGAGTAGAATCATATCCTTCATCTGGATTATAGTAGAGTAGTAATATTAATCCAGAAATTACAGTATACATAAAAGCTGCAGCTACTAAGGCTCCTAACCATTCATCTGCATGATACATATAGTCTGGTGTTCTAAAGAACGGTAAATCATCTAAACCTAACCTTTCGTTAAACCAATTAGAAATCCTTTTTGTTATGCTCATAAAAGATAAAACGTAAAAAATGGAAAAAAATATTTAACGTTGGACTTATGATGACGAAAATGGATTTTCTGGTTGTGTAACAGTGGTTTTATCTCCTACTGAGGAACCAAAACTACTACTCAAATCACTAGTTGGATCTTTTGAAGGTACACCATTAGCTCCAGTAGGATATATACCTACGCCTATAGATCCTAATGCATATAGGTAATCAGTAGAACTATCCCATTCTAATATAGTAGTAGGTAATGGTCTAACTGTTGGCCCAGTTATAGGTTCAGCACCATGATAAGGATCGTAAGTAGATCCATGGCAATCACAATGGATCAATGTAGGTATGTTTGCCTTCTTGGCAGCAGCTAATGCCTCACCCGTTAAAGTATCTGGTTCTGGAGCGCTCAACTGAGCAGAATTTACGTGATTAGGGGGATAGAAGTGAATATATGGGGGTGTACAACCTAAATGCTGGCATATAGCACTATAGGATACTATAGAATTATTTGGACCTACTCCTCCTGGGAATGTATATTTATCCCCAGTTTGTGGTACCACTACTGTACCCGCAGGAACTTTAACTGGTTTATTGCTACTATCTCCTAGATTTATTAAAAAGTTTGGTTCTCCACTTAATGGATATTCATAAATTGTTATTATAGGACTATTTACAGGTATTTTGGATGCTTCTATTGGAGATCCACTTGAATCAACAAGGAGAGATTTAGGAAATGCTGAAATAGCAGATACATTTGGCGGAACTATTACCCTTAATCCAGGGATTATGCTTGCTACAGCAGCTGCAGAAATTCCAATAATAATTCCCTTAAGAAAGTTTCTTCTTCCTTCATCTACTCCTCCAACGTTTTTGTTAACGTAATTAAATAGATATTCGTCTCCTTTTTTAACGAATTCTTTTGAATCAAATTTAGTTTTTGGGTCTCTCATTTTTCTGAGCAATTTTTGAATAAAATATAGATCTTGAGGCGAAAGTATCTTCTTTTCGTCTTTACCTATTCTTATTTTAATCATTAAGAATCACTTAAGAAAAGAATATATCTTGATTAGTTTTAAGGATTTAACGTTGGACTGATTTTTTCCTTAATTCAAGAATCTTTATACCTTTACTTTCTTTTAAATTTAGTAATGCAAATCCTATAACTGGCGTTATCATATACATAATTAGGTGAAACCCAGTTAATCCTAAGAAAACGGTACTCATTATAAGGAAATATCCTAGTCCAGCGTAAGTATTTCCCTTAATTGCTATTGTAATAATAAGGTATAATGCAAGACTTAGAAGCAAAATAAAAAGTTCAACATGAAATGGATTATTAAATATTATTCCAAAAATTGCAGGAAGAGTCATATCCATTATCATTTCCATAAATCTGTTAGTGCTAACAATGAAATATAAAGGCAAGAAAATGAAAGCCGCAGGAATGCCAGCTATATATGACGCTATACTTCTTTTAGATACTATTTTTCCCCATAATACAGTATAAGCCATGAAACCTATTATTGAAAATAAAAAAAGGTAGGTAAAACTAAAATCAAATGTTAAATGCTCAAAATTTATCATATATCCAGCATATAATGAAAGTATTATCATAGCTAATGTAGGTGTTAGTAAAAGAGAAAGCATGTTACTTCTGAATAAACTTTCAAAGAGTGCAACAATTCCTATTACAATAATAGCTACCTGAATTGACATCCATAAAAAAGATAATGAATAATTAGGAATAAATGTGAAAACTGGAGATATGAATAGAATAATACCTAAAGGTAATAACGATTTTATTTTATATGAGAGCGCAATAGCTACAATACTCATAGCTACATATTCCATATAAAGACCCGCTGTTCCTATGTATTCTAAAAATAGTTTATTTGGGATGGAAAGAGGTAAATATGATATTGGGAATATTGTTTCAAAAATAAACTCAAGAGAAGCAGAAATTGCCAAAAAAATTGAATATATCTTTATATCTTTATATAAAAATTCAGTTATATTCATTTTATTCACTTTCTATACATGAAGAATATTAACGCTAATGCTACCACAGCTATCACTACGCCGGCTACTGTAGTATCTAATACTACAGGGTTAATAGTTACTATAGGTGGAGGAGGCGGAGACGACTCTGTAGATAATTGTAACTGTAAGAAAGACGATGTTATTGACTTATCAAATAGTGTTTCACCTAATGGTCCCTGCCATACTGCAAATGCTACATAATATGTATTCCCTAAGGAGATGTTTGGCATATATTTAGCATAATTGGAAGGAACTGAAAGTGGTCTAACATACTCTACTGTCCAATATCCATTTTGATATTTTGCTCCGGTTTTAATAAAGAATAATGATCCATTAAGTCCAGAAGACTGAACTGGCGCATACCATATACCAGAGCAGTCTACTTCATACATGTTAGTATTATTTGTATATAAGGGAACAGCAAATCCGCTATTACCAGAATCTATATATGGTAGTCCTGTGTCTGATTCGTTATCCCAGAGATTAGCAGCGAACGCCGGATCTTCTGTCTTATTATTCCAAGTAGCACCAGATACCCACATCCATATATTAGCCGCACCGCCAGGCTGTTTTAGCGAACCTCCAGCAGCTGGCATTTTTTCTCCATCATAAACTTGCCCTATATATTTTCCTCCTATATGCATACCGTCCATAGTAGGAGTTCCACTGCCCATGTACCACATCATAGCTACTCTATCAGGGTAGTACCATGTAGAATTTGCATAGTATCCGTAAAATAGCCCGGATTCATATAGTATCCTTTCTATAGGTCTAGGTGAGTGATATAGCAATATTGTTCCATTAGGCAAAACCTGAATTTGACTATCATTAGGCAATGGGACAAGAACTCCACTATAATTAAGAACTATTCTTCCGACTTTAGTTTGTCCATTAATTATGCTTGAATAGTTAGTATAATTTGTATATAACTTATACGTAGATCCTG
>OGCG01000998.1_pt1 | contig 15171 bp, 14 predicted proteins | sample 1570061 | NCBI WGS metagenome assembly OGCG01 (sample SAMN06268698, study PRJEB24515) | hot springs metagenome | isolation source: Joseph's Coat, Yellowstone National Park, Washington, USA | place: USA:Joseph's Coat, Yellowstone National Park, Washington, USA
ATATATCTTTAAAAACTCTATTACAAAGACAATGGATTTAGACGAATTAAATAGCACAATAAGAAGTTGTAAGTTATGTAAGCTTTCCATAAGTAGAACTAATGCGGTTCCTGGTGAAGGTAATCCTAAGGCGTCAGTTCTTTTTGTAGGCGAAGCGCCTGGAGCTACAGAAGACAAAATGGGTAGGCCATTCGTAGGATCTGCTGGGAAACTCTTAGATGAACTATTAAAAAGTATAGGGCTAGATAGAGAAAAAGTATATATTACTAATTTAGTAAAATGTAGGCCTCCCAATAATAGAGATCCAGAATCTGATGAAATTTCTTCTTGTTCCCCTTATTTAGAAACTCAAATATCTCTGATAAATCCTAAAATAATAGTAACATTGGGAAAATATTCTACAATTTATATGCTTAAAAAAGTTAATATAAATGTAACGTCTATATCTAAAGTCAGAGGAAAATTTTATGAATGGAACAATATTCTCATATTTCCTACTTATCATCCGGCAGCTGCTTTATATAATCCTAATCTGAAGGAGGTTCTTGAAAAAGATTTTAAGGTATTAGGTAGTAAGATAGGTTCAAAATTGTTTACTCTTGATAATTTTATGAATGAAAATGGACCTAGGAATACGAAATAAAAAGGTAATAGTAACTGCTGCTAGTAAAGGCATAGGATATGCTACCGCTAAAAGATTTTTAGAAGAAGGAGCACATGTTTTAATATCCTCTCATGATGAACAAAAACTGCTTGACGCATATAACAAATTGAAAGATATAGGAGATGTATATTACTTAAAAGCAGATCTTAGATCAATAGAAGAAATTAAGAATCTTATACTGAAAGGTAACGAAATTCTTAATGGAATAGATGTTTTTGTGTATGTTGCTGGAAGTCCTAAACCTGGAAATTTATTTGAATTGACGGATAATGATTGGGAAGAAGGATTTAAACTATTATTAATGAGTGCAGTTGTTTCTATAAGAGAAGTATCTAAATTCATGAAAAACAATGGTAGAATAATATTATCTACGTCTATTAGCATTAAACAGCCTTTAGAAAACCTAGATCTTTCAAACGTCATTAGACTTTCATTAGCGGGTCTTATAAAATCTGTTTCGAATCAACTTGCGCATAAGGGAATATTAGTTAATGGTGTAATACCTGGATGGACATTAACAGAACGCGTAGATCAGTTGGTTAAGGACAGATCTAGGAGAGAGAACAGATCAGAATCTGATATAATAAACGATATAGTTAAGGACGTACCGTTAGGTCGTATGGCATTACCTGAGGAAGTAGCTAATGTTATAATATTTCTTGCTTCTGAACTATCAACGTATATTACAGGGGCTTTAATTCCTGTGGATGGAGGCTATATTAAAGCAACTTTTTAAAACATTTGGGCAGATAATACTCTCTTTTTTCTTCATTTAGAGACTTAAGTGCATTAATTTGGCTAATGGTTATATTATATCTTTACAAAAAAGAGGAGTAGTGAGTAGTATTGAGACTCATTGAGTTTTACACTAACAATTTTAGAAGTCTTAGTAACGTTAATTTAGATTCCCTTGGTGGATTTAATGTTATAGTAGGTTTTAACGGTTATGGAAAAACAAATTTACTAACTGCAATGTATATATTCATAAAAAATATCGCTGCCGGTTTAGATAAAAAGTCTGTAGAAGATAGAAACCAGGAGTTCATGCTATTGTGGCAAGGGTACGATACATCAAAGATTATATATTTGGGGGGTAAACTTCAATTTAATGAACAAGAGGTAGAAAAAGCTACTGGAAAAATCCAAACAATGAATATAGAGATAATAAATAAACTGAGATATACTAATGGGTATTTAGAATGGGATTTAGATTTACTTAAGGTCAACGGTACTGTACCAAATAAGGATAATATTGATGAAGTAAAGAAGTTATTTGAATATGCATCTCAACAAGTAGAATATGTGCCAATATTTGACCAAAACTATTTTGATGATGTAATGAGAAGAATAACAGAAATAAGTAGATCTCCTATAAATTTGAGAAAGTATTGGTACGATTTTGTCAATTTGGTTAGTGCAACAATACCTGAGATAAGAGGAATGGAAATTTGGGATTCGAAAAAATTAGTTTTAAATGTATATAATTTACCTATATATATTGATCTTGCTGCTAGTGGTTTTCAAAGAGTTATCCTTATGCTTTTTGTCATTTGGTTAAGTGGAAATAAGGTACTTTTAGTGGAAGAGCCAGAAGTAAATATGCATCCTACATTGCAGTATAAAATAGCTAAACTATTAAAAAATTGGACTGATAATAATACGTTACAAGTTTTTATGACAACTCATTCTCCCTTCATAGTGTCTACAGATATAGATAATTATATAGTTCTTAAGAAAGCCTCAGCATATTCCAAGGCTATCTCAATAACTCCTACTGAAAATTTAAGGAGTCTATTAAGTATTTTAAAGGTTAGTTTGAGTGATCTATTGTTTAGTAGAATAGTTATTCTATGCAATGAATACGCAGATCCTAATGCAATTTCGAATTGGCTCAAAAGGCTAAGTGTAAACCCGGAATACAATGGTATTTCAATCTTTAGTGTAAAATCAGATATCGAACTTCAAGCCTGGCTAAAATTAAAAGAAATACTAAGACTTGAAACCATGTTTCTAGGAATGTGCGATAGAATTGACTCTTCTATGGCTGAATATTGCCTACCATTAGGAAGAGAAGTAGAATCATTTTATAGTAAAACTGGAATTCTCGAGGCGTTAAAAACTTTAGGTATATATCCTGATGATAAAGAACTTAAGGATTTAGGTAAGGAGGAAAACTTAAGGTGGCTAATAAACATATTTAAAAGACGTGGACTAGATTATTCAATATTAAGATCTTCATTAAGTGATATTGTTACAAGAATAGATAGCATAGAAATACCAAAAGAGGTGGAACTTTTAGCAAATAAAATTAAATCTTTTCAAGCAGTATAATAAAATATGGAAGGGATAATTCAACTAGGTATATTTTTGGTTCTGTTAGGATTTTTCATAGTATTTATAGGGTTTATATATGACGTCTTTAAAAATTCTGAAAAGAATGAAAATACTAGAACAAGTGCTGGAGGTATAATATTTATAGGACCTATACCTATAATTTTTGGTAATTCAAAAAAGGTAGAAAAATGGATGGTAATAATAGCACTAATAATAACAATTATTTTAGTTCTTCTATACATACTTCCAAGCTTATATTAAGCCTCTTGATTTCATTGCTTTTATTACCCTTTCTACTGCCACTACCATGGCAGATGTTCTTAGATCTTGATCGCCAAGTTTATTATATTTCTTATACATCTCATCAAAAGCTCTTTCCATTCTACTTAATATTAATTTCCTTGCTTCTTCATCCTCTATTATTTCTCCCATCTTATTGTTAGCCCATTCTACATAACTTCCTACTACACCTCCTGAATTAGCAAGTATGTCTGGAACAACTGGTATTTGTTTTTCTTTAAGAATTTCATCAGCATCAGCTGTCAATGGTCCATTAGCTCCTTCTACTATTAAATTAGCTTTAATTTTTGGTGCGTTGTATTTTGTTATAACATTTTCTAGAGCAGCAGGTACTAGTATATCACAGTCACTAATAAGAAGTTCATCATTGCTTACTTTCTTTCCATCAGGATAATCAATAACAGAGCCTGTCTTTGCTTTTATTTCTAATGCTTTATCAACATCAATTCCATTATAATCTAATACTCCGCCTTTAGAATCGCTTATTCCTACAACCTTAGCTCCTAATTCTGTAAAGAATTTAGCCGCATATGAGCCAAGATTTCCAAACCCTTGTATTATTACTGTCTTTCCTTCTATACCGCCCAGGAATTTTTCAGCGGCTATTTTTGCAGTATGTGTTAGACCTAGTCCAGTACTGTATTCCCTCACTGCTATACCTCCTAATTCTACAGGTTTACCAGTAAAAGCACCAAGATCAATTTTCCCTGAGATTTTATTGTACTCATCTAAAAACCAAGCCATTATTTGGGAATCAGTATTTACGTCTGGAGCAGGAACATCTATTTCGCTTCCTATATACTTATATAACGCATCAATAAAGTTCCTAGAAAGCATTTCAAGCTCTTGCTTAGATAAGGTCTTAGGATCAACTCTAATTCCAGCCTTTCCTCCTCCATATGGCAATTGCAATAAAGAATTCTTCCATGTCATTATCATTGATAATGCTATGACTTCATCTTGCGTAACGTTTGGATGATATCTAACTCCTCCCTTGTAAGGTCCTAATGCACTATTATGCTGAGATCTCCATCCAGTAAATGTTCTTATTTTTCCATCTTTACTTAAGATTTGAATTTTTACTTGCAGTACTCTTTCGGGAGTTGAAAGTGCTTGTAACTCATCTTCATGTAAGCCTAATATATCTCCTATTTTATACAGTTTTTTAACTTGTTGTGTATATAAATTAGAACTTAAAACTTCTTCTACAGATGTCATCAAGATTAGTGTTAATATTTCCCAAAAAAAATCTTACTTATTTCTTACTTAAATTGTATAAGTATGTTTATTCTCTTCTATGCAAAATGACAAGAACTGCTACAAGAACTAATGTAATAACAATAGTCGCTACAAGAGATAATGTGGGTGCTATGGCTTTGAATGGTAATGCAGTATTGTTATAAGCATTTAGATTTATAAACGTTATATTGTTTCCATAAAACTTGTTTCCAAGATATTTTATACTTAACTCAGTAATGAAAGTATTTGATATATTTTGTTTAATAGATTCTTCTAATAAAATTCCTGATTTATTAAATATCAACGTTTGTATTGTTGAGTTAGTTGAGTTAGTATATACAAGCGTATTACTATATTGTTTATTAAATATAGAAATATTCTTATATCCTACAAATTTAAACGGAATAGAGTTCCATAATATAGTTTTAGTCATGTTTGGATAGAATGTAATCTCTATGTGAGTATAATTTGCTATGTGAATAGTAAAATCAGTAGTATCTACAATAGGTTGCCCACTTATTGTATTTAAGCTATAGGCAGATTCTCCTATTATACCGTTGGAGAAAACTACTGGATATACGATTTCTTCATCTCCTACACTTTGAGTAGTATTAGCAAAAGACGAATATTCGAAAACTGCATATAGATATGATATATTTAGTAGGTTCTTCGGAAGATATATTTGGGTTAAATCTCCCGTAAATAATGAAGCAAATCTCTCTAAAGTCATATTTACGCTTAATCCCTTATATGTAGTTTCAAGCTTTGCTATGTTTCCATTGGTTAATACCCAAATTTTTCCGCTTAATGAAGTTGTTGAAAAAGAGAATTCTGTCGTGTTATAATTAACGCCAGAGATTTTTACAGTTGAGTAGTTTATAAACGTTAATGAAATTGACGAAATAGAAGATTGTAAAGTATATGTATTATTAAATATATATTCCGGAGCTATAAATGGATAATTAAGGTTAAGAAAATCTTTCTGAAGACTAACGTTATACGTACCACTTTTTATTAACGTAAAATTGAAAGTTTTATTTTGCGACATTGATTGGGTACTAGTATCATTTATCTCTACATTTACAGTAACGTTACCATTATTGAAATTTTTTACATAATAATTTGCTATATATGTATAATTTAGCTTAGAAGTAGTAGAGTTACTTGATGTATTATATGCTACTATTTTATATGTTAAATTATTATAAAATGTAATACTACTTTTATAATTTGTTATATTTGTAGGCGCGTTAGGTATTGCTAATGAGAGTATAGGGAATATAAATATGAGGATTAACGATATTGCCAATATATATTTTGACATCATATAACACCTTACCAATAGTTTAATAACTTTTATCCAGAAGATTCCACATGGATAGACCTCTAGTAGCAGTAGGTGGAGTCATTATTGAGAGAAATAAAATATTATTGGTAAAACGCGCTCATCCACCAAACAAGGATATGTGGGCCATACCTGGCGGAAAACTAGAATATGGAGAAACATTAGAGGATGCAGTAAAACGAGAGATATTAGAAGAAACTAATTTACAAGTTAAGGTTCTAAATTTGCTATCTTTAATACAAATGATAAAGGAGGGATTTCATTATGTGATTTTAGATTTTCTTTGCGAAATAGTTGGAGGAAATCTTAAGCCATCATCAGATGCAGCTGACGCTAAATTTTTCTCTGTTGATGAGATAAAAAATCTTAATACTTCTCCTACGACAAAAGAGATGCTAATTCGCTACAATAATAAAGAGAAACTTCCCATTTTTATTACTGAAATCTCCAAGTAGATTTTTCTTTACTATCAAGTATCTTAATTCCATTATTCTCTAGAATACTGCGTATTTCATCCGAAAGATCATACATTTTTTTAGCTCTTAATTCATTTCTTATTTCTACAATAGAATCTATTATTTTAGATAATCTATCATATGCGAGACTAAATTCCTCATCCATGACTCCAAAAACTTCGTTAAATTGTCTAAAAGCGTCAAATGCTATAGAGGCTCCCATAAAATCTCTAGTGTTCTCTAGTTTGGAAAAGATTATACTAGCAATATTATGAATATGAGACAATGCGTTAGCAGTATCGAAATCATCACTCATGCTTTCATGGAATTTTTCTATTTCAGAAACTATATTCTTCTGAATTTTTATATCTTCGTCTGTTGAATAACTCTTTGGTCCTTCAGAAAGAATATTTCGAATTATCGACATAGCATCTTTAAGTCTATTTAAAGAGGCCTTACTTTGCTCTAATGAATCTTCGTTAAAATCTACTTGAGATCTATAGTGAGAGGATAGGAACCAATATCTTAATACTGAAGGTCCATAAGATCTTATTGCGTCTTTAAGTGGAATAATATTTCCTAAAGATTTACTCATTTTAGTTTTCTTTATTGTAAGAAACGCTACATGCATCCAATACCTTACCCATAGTTTTCCAGTATATGATTCAGACTGTGCTCTTTCATTCTCATGATGAGGAAATATTAGGTCCATTCCTCCCCCATGTATATCGAAACTCTCTCCTAGATATCTAGTAGACATAGTAGAACACTCTATATGCCATCCGGGTCTTCCTTCTCCCCATGGAGATTTCCAAAACGGTTCTCCCGGCTTTTTAGACTTCCATAAAGCGAAATCATATGCATGTCTTTTTTCCTTTATAAATTCTTCTCCTTGGTTCCATTCTTCCTTTTTTGTATTAGAAAGTTCTCCATACTTAGAATAAGTATCTACGTCAAAATAAACACTTCCACTAGGTGCTATGTAGGCATTTCCTTTATCTATTAATTTTTGTATAAAATCTATTATCTCATTAATATGATTAGAAACTCTAGGGTGAAGGTCTATCTTTACTTTTAAGGCATTAAGATTATCTATATAATCTCTGGAATAATCGTCAACTATTTCTTCCCAGCTTTTACCAGTTTCTTTTGATTTATTAATTATTTTATCATCAATATCAGTTATATTTTGAACTCTAATAACGTTAAAACCTCTTAGTTTAAGGTAACGGCTTATTGCGTCAAAAGCCACAAATGTTCTTCCATGACCTATGTGGACATAATCATAAACAGTAGGACCACATACATACATTCTTACTGTATTATTTTCAACGTTAAAATCTTCTATTTTTCTTCCAAATGTGTTATAGAGTCTAATCACAAAAATAAGAAGTAAAAGAACTACTTAAATACATTAGCTGTAAGCGATCTAGCCTTTGGTATTATATTAAGCTTCTCTGGATTTTCTCCTAATGAATTGGCTAATCTTATTGATGTTAATCCAGCTAACAAGAGTATTGAAGAGATATTTTTAAGTTCACTTTTGAATAATGGGGATATTTGCAGTGCATTTAGAGTCTCTATAGTAACTTTATCAATGTCATCATCTCCAATAACAATCGGTATTAAATATTTTCCGTTAACATAGCTTTCTACTTCGTTATGATTAACTTCAGGAATTAAGCCATAAAATGCAGGATATTTGGCGTTTTCATTTATTTCTTGTTTAAATCTTATAGCTAATGGAAAATATCTTGAAGCATAAAATACTGGCAAATTATTTTCTATCTTTTGTTCTAAATCTTCACTCATTTTTATCATTTTATCAGAACTTTCTATAATTCCTTCTTTTAGTTCGTCAATATTAATTCTAGTATTTGCTTTTTTAGCAAGCATCTTTATCAACGGCGTAAATAGTACAGGAAAAGAATATCTAGTTTGTGAAAGTCCTTTTACTTTAATTAATGGAATATTTTTATTTATAGCAATTTTTTCTAGATCACCTCCTGATGTTATAACTATTATCTTAGATTCCTTTTTAATTCCGTAATTAACTGCATATATTGTTTCTTTTGTTGTACCTGAATAGCTTACTGCTATTAGAGTTGTATCTTTATCTAGATTTCTTGGTATTCCAGAAACTACTGTATAATCTAGAGGTAAATTTAGAATTTCTGCTATTTTTCCAGGGATATAGCTTCCTCCCATCCCAGTATAAACTATCTTATTAGTGGAAATTTCTGGCACGTCTATGTTCTTTATTTCATCAAATAATGTATACCAGTTTAAGTAAATATCAAGCACTTTTAAGCACCAGTGATATATTTATTGATGGAGGATTAGAATTTAGACTAGAGGTTATACTTTCTATACCTATGTTTTTCATGTTATTTTTTAGTGATATTACTGCCTCTGCTATTGTGGTAGATAAACAGTCTACTAGATCTTGTGCTATTTCTGCGATCTTACTGGAGGAAAGAGAGCTAATGACAGCTGGTTGCACTAGGTATGAAAATATTAAATTTGTTCTTTGACCTAATTGGAAGAAAGAAATTAACGACTCGTCCCACTTTTTTTCTGATATATTTTTCTCAAATTCCAATATAAGATCTTCTTCTTTTCTTGCTTGTTCTTTAAGAAAAGATAAAATTCCCTGTTCGGCTAGACTTAAATTTATTTGCTGTAATCCTTCTATCTCCCTATAGAGATTTTCCATTCTAGTCTTAGCAATCATAGTTCTCTATATCTCATATTTGATTATAAAGTCTTAAATCTAGGTATTTAGTATGGAGAAGATTTTAGTACTAGGTGGAGGGGCAGCAGGTATGAGTGCTTCTTCTAGAGTTAGAAGACTTAGACCAGATACGGAAATTACAGTACTAGAACAAACTAAAATGGTTAGTCATGCTCCATGCGGGATTTCATATTTTGTAGAGGGATTATTTAATGACGAAAACTTGTTTATGACATATACACCAGGATTTTTTAAGGAAAAAAGGAAAATTAATGTAATAACTAATACTAAAGTAGAGGAATTGGATTTACAATCTAGAACCGTAAAAATTGCACGTATGCCAGAAAAACTAGAATATGATTATCTTATAGTTACGCTAGGTGCTAAGCCTAAAAAAATAAAAAACGTTGATGGTAAGAGAATTTTTTATGTTCATCATCCAGCTAGTGCCGCAGAACTTAGAGCAAAATTATGGTCTTTAAACACTATTGGAATAATAGGAGGAGGTATATTAGGAGTAGAAATGAGTGAAGCTTTAGTATCTATAGGAAAGAAAGTTATTCTATTTCAAAGAACTAATTACATATTAAATAAAATGTTAGATGAAGATATGTCAAAAATTATTATAGAAACTATGAAAAAGGATGTAGATATAAAGTTAGGCGAAGAAATAGAGGATATTAAAGAAGACGGTACACTCATAATTACTAATAAAGGAAAATATTCAGTAGATGGTACTATTATATCTATAGGTGTAGAGCCTAATATAGATCTCATAAAGGATAAATTAAAACTAGGAAAGACTGGAGCTGTATGGACGAATTCTCACATGGAAACTAACGTAAAAAACGTCTATGCTGCTGGTGATATAGCAGAAACCAAAAACATTGTTACTGGGAAAGAATTCTGGATTCCTTTTGCACCTGTAGCTAATAAGATGGGTTATGTTGCTGGAAGCAATATAGGAGGAAAAGAGATGGAATTTCCTGGCAGTATAGGTACAATGATAACCAAATATAAAGATATGTATATAGCTAAGACAGGTCTTTTAGAAAATGAAGCAAAAGGAAATGGTTTTAATGTTATTTCCTCAATGATTCATACGAAAACTAGAGCGAGATATTATCCTGGAAGTAAAGATATTTTTGTAAAACTAATAGCCGAAGAAGAAACAAATAGAATACTAGGAGCTCAGATAATAGGCGGAGAAGAGGTTTTAGGTAGAATAGATATGCTTGCAGCACAGATTATGAAAGGATTTAGCGTTGAAGATGTATTTTTTACTGAGATGGGATATTTGCCTGCAATATCAGAAGTATGGGATCCAGTGATAATAGCAGCTAGACAGTTAATGAAATCGTGATAGTATTACGCTATATTTAAATATTTCTATAAATAGTTAATAACTTAATTATGGCAATTCAGCAAGGATTCTTTGAAATACTTAGTGACTGTATTATTAACTATATAACTAGATATCTTAATACAGCGTCTATAGATGGCATATATTATATCGATGATCAAAAGAATGATGATATATTGCCATTAGAAAAACCACAAAATCTAGTAAGAGAAGTAAAACCATTGAGATTTGAAAAGGAGGTTTTTAGTATTGATGGAAGTAGTAGAAGTTTCATTTCTGGTAAGGGAATAGTTAGTATAGCGAGTGTTGCTGTAACCTCTACTTCTAGCAGTATTTATGATGTTTATCCTTCAGTTGATGGCAAATCTAAGCTAGGACTTAATGAACCTTTCATAGCTGTTGCGGCCTCTAATTTAGAATCTTCTAAACTAGATCCGTATTTATTTTCCAACAATTACATTTCATCTGTATCATTAAGTGGTGAACCATTTAATCCACTTAATGGATTTGAAAATATAGAAAGTGAATTAAGATCATTACTAGAAACTAAAGCTTTATCTAAATTGAAGGATAAAGGCTATATAATTGTCGATGGACCATTATTTCCATCGTATCTTTATTTAAACGGCAAAGTTAAAGACAAGATAATTTCGGAGAGAATAAAAATAATTGATAGTAATTTTATCGGAATAGTAAAAAGAATAGATAAATCTCAATATTTGGTAAAATCTCTAAATGGCGAATATAGAAAATATTTTGTTCAAAAATTCAAGTTAGATCCTAAATCTTTTATTTCTGATGAATCTTTGCTATTAAACCTTATACGTTTCAACTATAATATTCCCTATTCACCTATAGTAATTGGCCCCTTCTTAGATAGAGTAAAAGAGAATATAAATGTTTATATTAATTATTTGGTAGTTCCATTTAATCCTTATATAGCTAATTTCTTCATATTAAGAGTAGAAACATTAAACAATAATAGTGATATAATTGAAAAAATTTTATCATTAAAACCAACAAAAGACGGTATACCTTATAATCTTGCTTTAGCAGATTTAACTGCAAAAAAATTATCAGCAGGGCTATACAAATTAATCATATTATATCTTCAACAATTAGGCTTACAATCAAGTTTCTACAGCAGACTAGAGGTTATTAAGTCATGAGTAACAATGGGTTATTTGATAGTATTAAAGACAGAATGGAAAAAGCTAGGGCATTAGCTATAACACTAGGCGATATTATAGGTAAAGTTTCTAGGAATATGTCTAATAAAGTTCAAGAAAACGAATATATAGTTAATATTATTGTAGATCCACTCACATATTATAAATATAATTTTTTGGGTAAAGTGGGTATATTTTTGGGAGTTATAGATATTAAAACTCTTTATTTTGTTCTATTGAGAGTAATAGGATATGAAAGAAGTGATGTAAGTAGTTATTTATTTGATAATTCAACTATATCTACCATAGAGGATGAAGAAAATCCAGGAACTTTAATAAATAATGTGATCATAAAATGTGAAATGTTAACTAAGGTTGATATTCTGTCTTCTTCTGATATTTCTCCTGGTGATATAATAATAGAGCCTCAGTCTCCAGTAATTATTCCAAGGTCAGAAATTATAGAAAGAGCTTTAGGAATAAACAGCGGTGCACTAAAAATAGGATTCTTGGATTTAGATGAAGCAAGCGTCAAAGTAAGTTTAAGTTTAGATGAACTTAATTATCATACGCTCATTTTAGGCACTACTGGAGCAGGAAAGACGTCGTTTATAAAAGATTTATTGACAGCACTTTATAAGATAAATGAAGAAGGAAGTAAGGTATTTGTTGTTGATACAACAGGAGACTATTATCACATGTTTTTACCACCTGAAATTACAAATAAGCAAGTTAAGGTCGGTATACAAAAATTTGAAGATCTTTATGGTAAAGTAAATGGCATAGATATGGACATAATTTATCCAATAACTCATAAATGGGCCAAGAAATATCTTAAAAATAATTATGAAATAGAAAATATTGTGAAACAATATTATGAACTATATGTAAATCCTTTAATACAATATTTGAATAAAAAAGGTATAAATACATATACATCAATTTCAAATAATGAAATAACGATTTCAAATGATTTTTGGACTTCCAAAATCCACGTAAATCCCTTTTATTTTAAGTTTAAAAGTGTAAAAAGAATTTTATATAGACTAAATCCATATTTTAGTGAGCAAGCTTCGCATTTTCTTAAGATTATTCTTTCTCAAAAGGAATTTAGTAGTTCTTATAATTTAAACGACTTTATAGATAGATTAGATGATAATGTTTTTGAAAAAATGAAATTACATCGAAGTACTAGAGAGAATATTATAAGAGGGCTTTATTTATTACGCGAAACTGATATGTTTGATCTTAAGATAAGGCAGAAAAGCATTAATGAATTGTTAGAATCGAATTCCAGGATAACTGTATTTGATATATATAACTCTGAACTAGATGATTTTACTCAAAAAATATTTATATACTATATTTTAGATAAAATTTTTAATATTAGGGAAAAACAGCTTAGAAGTGGTATCGTAAAAGGTAGATATATAATAATTCTTGACGAAGCCCATAGATTTTTTCCTTCAACTCAAGGCAGTGAAGAGGATACTTACTATGTTAGAAGAGTTGCTGGAAAAATATCAATGATGATGAGATTAGGAAGAAGAAGGAAGATAGGATTTATTTTTTCTACTCATAATCCTGCAGATCTTAGTGACATAATAGTGCAGCTTTCCAATACTAAAATAATTTTTAGAATAAGACCAGAAATTTCAGAAAACTTTGGATTAACTAAGATGGAAGCAAAAACATTAAGTTGGGAAAACAATGGCGTAGCATTTATAATTTCTCCATGGTTAAGAGAAGGAAGAATAAAGGTAAAAGTCCCTGTACCACCTCCAGTTGGTCATTATGACTTATCTAAAACATAAAGGTGAAGTTATTTGGAATTAAAAATAGCATTACAAGAAATGTTGGAAAAAAAAGATGAGCCATCAGTATATAATTTCATTAAATGTATAGTTAACCTTTTTCCTCCATCTGATGACTTGTCTATATCTGTTATAAAGAGAGGTAACTACGAATATATTTTAGACAGAAAAGGTCTATGTTTAGTAAGTTTAGCTCAAGATGAGTATTTGCCATTTTTTTCTGCAGCAGAAAAAAGACTAACTACAATTCCGTACGATATCCAGGATTATATAGTTAATAACTGGAAGATGATTTTAAAGGAACTGGAAAAAATTCTAGATCAATACTCAAAAAGAGAATCTACATATGAGAAAAAATTGGAAGAGGTAAAAAGTCTTGTTAATAACTGATACTCGTGTTGAGACTGTAAATCTTGTTCATTATGAGCAGTGTAATTTCATGGGCAGATTACACGGAGGAGATATGCTAAGAATGCTAATTGACACTGGTATGTTATCCTCAATAAAGGCCGCTAAAGGTACTTCAGTTTTAGCATCACTAGATAATGTAGTCTTTAAAAAACCCATATATCTTGGAGATATAATAAAAATTAGCGCTCAAGTTGACTATATAGGTAATTCTTCTATGGAAGTTGAAATGGCCGCAAGCAGAGGTGAAGAAATACTGGTAACATCTACTGCAGCTTACGTTAAGATAGATCAAAATTTTAGACCTATTGCAGTAGGAGACAAAATAATTCCTTCAAACGAACAAGAATTGAAAATCTTTAAGAATGGAGAACAAAGGAGAAAAGATAGATTATCGAAAATAAAAAAGGACGTTGCTCAGATAGATCTTTCATCGAAATTAAGTAATAGAATTAGTAATATTTTTTACGTGAGTCCAGATATGACATACGATGGCAAAGTTATTTCTGCTGGTAGATTACTTAAATTAATGGATGATCTAGGTGGGATATTAGGTCTACGGTTAATTAATTATAAAGGCTATACGTCTTCTGCAGATACTGTAGTTACTGTTTCTGTTTCCAATATGAGTTTTTATTCTCCCATAAAATTGGGCGATATAGTTCAAATAAATGCTGGGCTTACTTATGTTGGTAAAACTTCAATGGAAGTCTTAATAACTGTAATGAAAAAAAGTCCTTTTACTGATTTTGAAGTAGTTACTACAGCATTTTTTAATTACGTTAGAGTTGGAAGTGACGGAAAGCCAAAAGAATTTCCTCAATATATTCCTCAAAACGAATACGAGAAAAAATTTTGGGATGATGCATTAAACCGAAGACGCAAGAATTTTTCTTAAATAATTTGCGAATAAAAAGGCAGAAAGTATAAATGAATAGAATATTGCCATATATGCATTATCTAAATTGTTGCCTATTATACCTGCAGTAAGGCTTCCAAGAATACTCGCTATATCTTCCACTGCATTAAAAATACCTATTATAGTTCCTCTATTCTTTTTCAAGTTTCTAAACATTACAGAGAAAAATGATGCACTATAAATTGGATATATAGATCCGAACGATAAAAATAATGGAATGGATAACATACCAATTTTTAATTTTGATAGAATTAAAATGGAAATACCAATAGATATTACTGCTCTTATAAAAATTATAAGGTAAATATAATATATTTCTCTGTTTATTATAATCTTTGACGAGAAATAATAGAATATTTCATCGACTATATAGAGTAAGGCATAACTTGCAAATATAAAGTATTCTGGATTTCCCATAATGTAATTG
>OGCG01001000.1_pt1 | contig 15128 bp, 12 predicted proteins | sample 1570061 | NCBI WGS metagenome assembly OGCG01 (sample SAMN06268698, study PRJEB24515) | hot springs metagenome | isolation source: Joseph's Coat, Yellowstone National Park, Washington, USA | place: USA:Joseph's Coat, Yellowstone National Park, Washington, USA
TCGGGTATGATCATACTCACCCCTGTCTTACCCCCCTTAAAATGCGCGATCTTGGAAGTCAAAATTTTCCTTATTTTTCAATAGTTTTGAAGAAACACTTTTTTGCGGTTTTAACCGCTTAAATTACGGCATAAGAACTGTCATGCAAAAGAGAGGCACTTTGGCCGAAATCAACAAGCATTTTTCACGTAATCCTGCAAAAACGTTATATCCCGTGCCTCCAGGCATTTCGATCACATCATCTGCATGCATTTGCCCGTAGAAAAGTATCTGAAGACACCGTCTGTCTATCATGATTTTCTTGCACGTTTGATGGAATATCTTATTGCAGGAATTAAAAGGAATTGAATGACGATACCGGGTAAACCCAAGGCAAAACTCAACAAAATTGCCGTAAGTGGCTGAAGATGAATTCCAACCATGTAGCCTATGACGTAATATCCTACGGCGTAGACCACTCCTCCGGATACTATGGAGATCGCAAGATTCAAATACACGTTCATATGACGCTTTTCAAATAAACCCGTAAGAATTCCATAAGTCCCAAGTTGCAAAGCCATAAAAATTGCGATGGGAGGCATTAAGGGCGGCATACCAAACAGTACACTGCTCAAAAGCGGCAAAACAATTCCAACGATAAGTCCGATCCATGGTCCAGCAACTAATCCGGTCGCAAGTGCAACGAAGTTGAGTGGCCCGAAAATAGTTCCAAATTGCTGGCCTCCAATCGAATGTATCACTATGGACAGAACAAGCCCTACGGCTAAAAATACCCCTCCATAAACGACGGATCTTCCTTTCAAAATCAATCACCCCTTATATTTATCCAGCCACTGTCCTTTACAATTCTTTTTTGAGTTTTGTAATCAACGTAAACTATACCATATCTTTTTGAATAACCGTAAGTCCATTCAAAATTGTCCATCAAAGACCAGATAAAGCATCCTTTTAATTTTATACCATCTTTGACAGATTTGACAATCAGATCAGTTTGAGATTTAATATAATCAATCCTTTTTTCGTCATGAATTCCATCTTTTTCTATTTTATCATCACATTCAAATCCTCCAATGGTAAAGTACATCTCTTTCAAATTGTAACTATCCTGAATGCCTTTGAGAAATTTGTGAAAATCAGAATATGCGTTTGTGTTATCTTGAGAAAGATTTACAGTGCTTTTAAATCCGAGAGGATCACTTCTATCAAAAGATGCTATACCTTTTGAGTAATAATTTATGACGAAATCGACAGGTATTTTTATCTCATCAAGATCCTTTTCATATCCTTTTGGCATATAAGCATTTATAAGATAATCCATTTCTTTGGGATAAGATCCATTGAAAATAGGTTCAAGGAAAAGTGGATAATTAAAAAATGCATTTGCAATCTTTGCGGCATTCAAATCTTTTTGATCATCAGATACGCTTTGATGATCTCTGCTGGATAGAGTTATTCCTATCTTTCCATTTATGTTTCTTTCCCGGAAGGCTCTAACGGCATTCGAATGAGCCCTAAGTTGATTATGAACTGCGGAGAAAGCGGCAAAAATATCCTTAATACCCGGTGCATGTACTCCGTACATGTAACCCATAAATGCTATAACCCATGGCTCATTTAAAGTACTCCAATTTTTAATTCTGTCTCCGAGTCTTTGAAAAAGGTAATCCGCGTAATCTCCGAACCAGTACGCCACATCCCTGTTTGTCCATCCTCCAAGATCCTGTAAGGCAGCCGGCAGATCCCAGTGATAAAGGGTTGCAAATGGAGTTATACCTGCTTTCAACAATTCGTCGACAAGTTTATCGTAAAAATCTATTCCTTTTTCATTTACTTTTCCCTTACCATACGGAAAGATCCTTGACCATGAGATGGAGAATCTGTACGCTTTGAATCCAAGCGATTTCATGAGTTTAATATCTTCTGTGTATCGATTGTAATGATCGCACGCGATATCGCCTGTATCACCGTTGAAAGTTGTACCAGGTGTGTGCGAAAACCTGTGCCATATCGAGGGTCCCGCCCCATCTGCTAAAGGTGAACCCTCGATTTGGTATGCTGAAGTTGCGACACCCCACAAAAAATTGTCTCCTAATATTTTTTCTGTCATTTCACATATCTTCTTTCTTAATATGCAATGTATACTTGATCAACTTTAAATATGAAATATCGTTGGCTCCGGCATTCGCCTTTCGTGACAGAAAATAAGTATTTGTCATTTACCGCTTACTTCTCACTATTCACTGCGTTTTCTACACCCCACCTGCCATGAGCCACGTGCTACGTGCTGTTCATTCATTTCACTTTTAAAAGAGATTTAGTATAATTTCCAGATCTGACTTTATCGTGAAATCGGGGATCAAAATATCGGCCCCTACGTTTTTTAACCTTTGAAATTTTTTGAGATTCCACCCATATCCTCTTTTTTCATTTGAAGCAACACCAACTGTAAGTGCACCAAAATTCTTCCCAACAGAGATTTCAACGGGACCGTCTCCAAAGATCATGAGTTCTTCACCCTTTAGGTCATTTTCTTCAAGTAAATGCTTTATGACCATTTCTTTCGTGTGCTCTTTGTAATCTGCCCCGACGGCACCGTAAATTCCTCCATCAAAGAAGTCCTTTATGCCAAGAAGTTCGGCTTCTTCTAAGACGTCTTCGAGATCAGTACCAGAGGCCGTTAAGATCTTAATCCTTTGTTTTTTCAAATCCATCAAAAATTCGTAAGACCCTTTCAGCAAATATTCGTGTAAGTCGCCATTCTTGACCCTTTCTTTGACGATCTTTTTCAATCTTTGATTGTAAATCTTTTTGTATTCCATGGGAGTTTTTATTCTATCTTCAGGGACAAAGCCGTAATTTCTTACCATCTTTTCTAAATCCATCATCTGCAATATAGTCTGCTGGCCTGTCGTTCGGTCTATGTAATCTTCAACTTCCTTTTCTATCTTGGATAATTCGTCAATGGGCAATGCTTTGCCATCGGTTATTTCTTCGATCATAACCTCTTTCATTATTGATTGCCATCCTTCTCTCAAAATAGAAAGAGTACCGTCGAAATCAAATAGAGCAAATTTGAAGTTATGAACATTTTGGGGGTGGTTCAAAAATATCTCTTTTGATGAAACCGCTTCGATTTTTGGATCCATTACACTCGCAAGATCTTCTATCCTAATCTCTCCAGTTCCACGCTGCCCTACACACAAATTTCCTGCCTTAAGTCCGTCAGAAGATGAACTGATGAGATTATTTCCACCTAAATATGAAACCACCATGGCGGCCATGAAAGCATCACCTGCACCTGTAACATCGACAACGTCAACAGGCATTGAGAATATCCTGAAAATTTTACCTTTTTCAACAACGTATGCACCATCTTCGCTTGCCGTTATAACCATATTCGATTTAAGCATTTGAGATGCTTTTACGGCATAGCGCTGTGCAATTATCTGTAAAGGCAGATCTGGATCATCCAATAAATGTAGATAAGATGATATTTTTTCAAATTCTTTGAGATTAGGTTTTAAAATGTATCCTCCAAACTCATAAGGTCTACTCCTTGAATCTACGAAAAATGGTTTTGACATTTTCATGCTTTGTTTATCAAGTAAATCCTTAACTTCTTTCGTTATGACACCAAGATCTGGGTTGTCCATCTGATCGAGAATGACAAAGGCATCTGCCCATTCAAAATTCTCACTTATTTTTTCAATGAGTTTTTCGATTGTAATTTTATCTATGGGCTCTGTTGGTAACAGATCGACGCGGGGAAGATCCTCTTTGTTGATTTTAACATTGACGAACTTCGTGTAAACAGGAGTGGATCTTTCAGAGGTGGTTACCAAAAAGTTCGTATCAACACTTCTTGCTTTAAGAGATCTTACAAGTTCAAATGCGTTTCCATCTTCCCCTATAACACTTACGATCCTCACATTCACGTCAAAAAGGGCTAAATCTTTTGCCACATTTCCGGCAGCACCCGGAGCAAAGACTTCGCGGATGGAAATAATTGGCTTTATTCCTGTCTCAAGACTTGGGGCACCAAGTTCAGGATTGTAATAAAAATAGCGATCCAAAAAGAGATCACCTATGACAAGCACGTTGAATTTTTTCAATTCACATCATCCAATCTTTTCCATTACTAACTTGTACAAAGAGGGCAATGTTAAATTCTGATCGCCCTTTATGTAATATCCCTTTCCTTTGAAGGTATCGGGAATTCTAACAACGATGGATTTTATATCCCTGAAATAATATGAAGGCTGATCTTTTTTGCTCATTTTCGCGTCCGATATCGTTGCTTCCCTCATATCAAAATCTGCCGTGATGATATTTTGAGGTACCTTTCCGATGTTTGCGGCTATCGAAAATGCCTTTAGATATGCCTCAACTCCTATAACAGCGGATCCTATAAGAAGACATACACCGCCATCTGTTAATTTTGTCACTTCATTGGCAAAGATCAAAAAATCTCTGCCAGAACATCCGCCAACGGCCTCTCCATCGAAATACTTTGTCGTGTGGTATATATCATCGCCTATCGCACAATGTGCACAAAAAGGCACATCGTTGATAAAAGCGTTGTATTGAACGGAAATTTCTTTATGTGGAAAATCAACATGTTGAGGAAATGACTCTCCGGCCATCAACCTTCCGATTGACTCTCCATATCCTATCTTGAGTTTATTTCCATGAATTAAGGCCTCATTTATATATCTGTTTGTCTCCTCGGCAAATCCAAAAAGCCCTTTTTCAAGGGCATTGGGTACATTCTCAGAAGTTTTACCGGCAAGCGCTAACTCAAAATCGTGTATGGTAAATGCACCATTGCTCGCGAATGCCGTTATGATCTTTCTGCTTATTAAATCATTGTATATCGGAGACAAGCCATTTTTCACGGCATGAGCTCCCGAGAATACTATCACGGGCTTTCCATTTTTTCTGGCGTTAACGATTGCATCAGCAACAATCTTAAGTTCTTGAGAATCATACATCAACGGGTTATTAAGGATTTGTTTTAAATCTATTAGATTTTTCAAAGAAACCTCGCTCGGCCTCGTAAAAAGCGAGTAAGTTTTAACTTTTCCAAGATCGACGATATGATATTTACCTTTGTATTCCATCATGATTTACCATCTCCGAAAAGTAGATATTCGATAAGTTGGCACAGAGTATGGCCAAGCAATATATGGGTTTCCTGAATGCGTGGCGTTCTTTCTGAATCAACTTTGAATAACACATCACACACATTCTCCATTTCTTGACCATATCTTCCCGTAAAGCCTACCGTCAAAGCCCCAATTTCCTTTGCCCTTTTTAAGGCTCTGATAACGTTGACAGATTTTCCGCTTGTGCTTATCCCAACAACAACGTCCATTCCTTTAACGTAAGCCTCAACCTGACGCTCAAAAAGATATTCGAAGCCGAAATCATTTGGAATTTCAGTCAAAATAGATAAATTAGAAGCGAAGGAGGATGATCTTATTGGAGATCTGTTCATGTAAAATCTTCCAACGAGTTCGGCTGACAGATGGGCTGCATCTGCGGCACTGCCGCCGTTACCCATGAAAAAAACGCCGCCACCTTTTTTTATCCTTTCAACAATTTTGTACGAAAGATCTGTTATTTGCTTTGAATATATCTTTACGAATTTTTCTTTAACACTCACGCTTTCTTCAAATGCATCCAGAACGACTTTTTCAAGATCCATTTTTCTCCTCCTTCACAGCCATGTATGCGATTATCAGGGCTGAATAATCTCCTATTCGTTCTCCGAGACTTGATTTGACTATTCTATTGACGGCATTTTGGCCATCGAGAGCTTCTTGAATGACAATCCTTTTTGCCTCGTCAAGCCATACATCCGGAAGACGTAAGCTTAAACTTCCGAGGATAATTCTGTCCGGATCTAAAATGTCAAAGAGATTTGCAAGACCTATTCCAAGATACTTACCGCTTTCCTTTAAAACTTCTATGGCTTTTTCATTTCCCGAAACCGCAAGTTTTGATATCTCCTGGGTCGTTATTCCAGAACTGAAATACTCTGGGAACATGTAATTTGCCAGTTTGGCAATCCCATCTCCGCTGCAATATGATTCCCATGAGCCTGATTTTCCGTAAACTTCGGGACCGTCTTCTGCTATTCTTACATGTCCAACTTCTCCGGCCATGTTTTTGAATCCTCTGTATATCTCTCCATTTATAATTATCCCTGCCCCAAGCCCTGTTCCAAGCGTGAGAAACACGATGTTTTTGAATCCCTTTCCTGCACCAAGTTCAGATTCAGCCAGTGCACCTGCCTTTGCATCGTGTTCTATCCTGATGAAACATTCGAAATTTTTTTTCATCTCATCGAGTAAATACACATTTCCCCATCTAAGATGTGGTGGATTGTACAGTATACCTTTTTTAACGTCCAGAGGCCCTCCGATAGAAATTCCTATGGCATCTATTTTATGACCTGCGCTTATTCTTGAGATGTGATTTAGCAATCTGTCAAAAAAATCATCGAATCCACATTCTGGCTTTGTCGAAAATTCAGTACGATTTGTTATCTGTAATTTTTCATTTCCAACCACAATTGCGGTTTTGGTGCCGCCTATGTCGAGACCAAGCAAATACTTATTCATAAATTACCTCATTTTTCTAAAAGATTTACCTCTTCAAATGAATTTCTACCGATCTTAATAGTCTTTATTTCATGCTTTTTTATACCCAGAGTTTTAGATTTACCAAAAGCATTCACAGAAAATTCTTGATCTGCTCCCGTTGTCTCCCAAATTCTCATTATCAAATTGTTATCTCGACTTTCGGACATTTTTAACACTTCCATCAATATATTTTCTCCTTCCACTTTCAAAAAAGAATCCCTTGAGGGCAGTTTGCCGATATGTTTAGGAACGCTTAAAACTTCAAGCGGTTCGTTTAAAGATTGGGCAATTTTTAATCCTTTCCATTTTTCATCTTTGAAATAAGGCCATAACCATAGATCGAACTCTTGCATTCCACTGTCTGAAAAATAAAGCGGTCTGTCCTTTCCGATCCTGCATGGCATGTGCCATGCATAAGGAGTATTTCTAAGAATTGTTATGCGTGCCTCGTTGTCCAACACATCGTATGCGTATTTCCCATTGTTTGCAATCATCAATCCATGACTGCCATTTTCGAGAAATATTGCCCTTTGCATTGGATACTCCTGACCGTTCGCGGATCTTTTGATCATTCCATACGGAATTTCTGCAGAAATTTCCGGAGTATCATTCAAAAAATAACCAACCTTAAGCAATTTGAATGGTTCATGCCAATCCACCACGAAGTGTATCTTTAAAACAGGCTCATCTGCGTATACGTTCACGTATTCTACAATCCTTGAATTTTTATATTTATGTTCTATTCTAAAGGTACTCCTCAAACTTCCATGTTCTATAAGTCGAACGTTACCTTTTGTCAATTCATATTTCCTTGGATAGCCGGATATGCCATGGCTCCATGTGTCAGTCTTGTCATCGATAACGAAAAGCAGATTTGACGCTTTTTGAAAATAATCTATCGATTTTCCTTTATCGTAAAAACTTTTGAAGTAGCCATCTTTAGATATTTCAAGACGGTAAAAATCATTTTCTATGATATTTCCATTAACAGACATTGATTTACTGTTAAGAGATTTTCCATTTTTTAGCCAGTACACACTGTATCCCATGGGTGGAATTTTAGCCTTGAAAAGTATGCGATAAGTCTTTCTCATGATTTCCGATGGATTTATTCTCTGGTAGATGATTTCATTTCCTTCTGCGTCAACGAGAATTTTGTTTCTCCACGGTTCCCAGTTCAGCCATGGCTCAAGTTCAACATATTCTTCTCTTTCAAAGGCAGAAGGATTGAAAACAACAAATGGCATACCATTACCTTCGGTATTTATGTCTTTGATAATAGACTGCATGGATATTTGTTTTATCTTTTCCGCTGTGCTAATGACACTACCAAGTTCATTGTAAGCATCTTCGTATGCCTCTTTTATAGCCGTACCTCCCAGCAAATCGTGAAATTGATTGAAAAGCAAAGTTTTCCACGCGTTTTCTAACTCACCGTATGGATAATCAATACCACAAATTATATTTGCAAGTGTTGCGAATTTTTCTGCAGTTAAAAGGGCATTTTCACTCTTTCGATTTAAAAACTTCATTTTTGAATTTACGGAGTAGGCACCTATGGAATGGTATTGCAATTCATCTTCAACTATCGACAATTTGCTTGTTTTATCTTTAATGCTATCAAAATATTTTTCTGGAGAACTGAATTCAAGAATTGTGTTTTCATCAAACTTTTTGTGCTTTCTGATGTATTTAACCTGGGACATTGTTGGGCCTCCGCCATGATCTCCAACTCCATAGAAAGCCATAGTTGAATCATGACCTAAAGCATCTTTTATTGAAGTTTCTATTTGAACCGAAAGGTTATCTCTATCTCTTCTTGTTTCGTAGTTTCTGCTAATACGAAATGCTATAACTTCGCTGCCATCAATGGATCTCCATCTGAAAATTGAAGGGAGTGATTTTTCATTTGGTCCCGGCCTCATAAACACGTAATAGTCAAAACCACTTTTCTTTAGAATTTGAGGGAGACTTCCGGCATGTCCAAAACTGTCGACGTTGTATCCAACCCTGACGTCCACCTTGAATTTTTCGGAGAAGTATCTCTTACCGTAAAGACTCTGTCTGACGAAGGATTCACCGTTTGGAAGGTTGCAGTCAGGCTGAACCCACCAGCCATTTACGATATTCCATCTTCCTTTCTTTACCAAATCCTGTATTTGCTTGAAAAGCAATGGATCTGTTCTTTCGATCCATTCGTACATTGCAGCTTCTCCCTTTGTGAAGACAAGGTCATCCGATTCGTTAAGCATTTTAACCATGGTACGACACGTCGAAGTCATCTCCGACATGCCTTCAGGCCATCTCCATAACCATACAGGATCTATGTGTGCATTTCCTATCATGTGAATGATCATATAAAACCTCCATATTAATATTTAAACAAAAAAATATGCTGGTCACACTTCTATTGTAAATGTAACCAGCAGAAATATCAAAAAATCCTAAAGAATTTTCTTATTCATAAATAGATATCACTCTCTATTTAGAAAGAGCATAAAAATTAACGACTCCGGCCTCCATGGCGTTCCAATACCAGCCTTTAACCCATGTTCTTTCAACGAAATATTCTTCCGGTTGATTTGTCCAAATGTACAATGCATTTTCATGATCTAACTGTGATAATTGATGTGTTATTTTTATTCTTTGAGATGTTTCTACTGTATTTATCAAAGAATTTACAAGCGGATCCATTGTCTTCTGTGCAAAGGATATATAATTTTGCCCTAAAGCTCCACTGTATGCACCATTTGATGCATAGTAAGCTTCTGCAAAATCATAAGGATCCGGGAAATCTGCTGCCCAAGCAGCTGGATACATTGGTAATTTCCCACTCAAAGCATCATTCAAAAAATTAGACCATAACTCAGTAACAGTATTTATTTGAAATTTTGGATTAATTTGCCTTGCATAATTACTTAAAGCCTGAAGAGCAAGCAGATCCGTTGTATTTCCAGTATTACAAACAGCTGTAAATTTGAATCCCTTTTGCCATAGTTCTCCATTGTAAGCCTTTTTGAAATATTCTTCTGCTTTTGCGAGGTTTTGTTCATACATTGGAAGATTTGGATCGTATCCTAAAAGTCCATTTATTATAGCACTGTTAGGCTGAAGTGCCATACCATTAAATGCTTGTTGGATGTATTGCTTATATGGGAATAAGTATTCAAATGCCTTTCTAACATCCAAGTTGGAGAAGAAATCAGGTGGAATTCCATTACCATCAAGTTTACCTGAGCCTATAAATGGATTACCTTCAGAAGATATATTCCATTGAAAAGCAATGCCATCAACATTAAGAGTTGGCAATCCAGTTACCACACGTATATTCTGATTATTCTCAACCTGAGATAGATTTTCAACAGGAACATAGATTATATCTGCTTGACCAGATTCGAGATCGAGCAGTCTCGTGGTGAATTCGTTAACATATTTTATGACAACGTTCTTTATTTTAGCAGGGCCAGCCCAATAGCTGTCAAATCTTCGAAGAGCTATTTCTCTTCCGGGTACCACATAATTTAATTCGTACGGGCCGGTTCCATTTTCTTTCATAAAGATAGGATCTTCACTTTCAGTTGGATTATGATAATACCACCAGTCGTCAGCCTTACCGTCCCAAGCACCTTGATCAGCACACCATTTTTGATCGAAAACAGTCGAATTTTGGCTTGCTAAAATGTAAAGAAATGGAGGATACGGCTGTGGAAGATGAATTATAACGTCATTACCTTTGATCTCAAAATCCTTTGCAAGTAAATTAAAAGTATCTATAAGTGCTTGCTTGTATTTATCGGTCAAAGGATTCTTTGTCCCTGTTGCAAAGATTCCAAGCGAACTTAGACTTGTATAATTAAGAGGATTCTGAAGTCCTAATTCATAAGCTACGACTTGGACTATCGTACTAACATACTGACCTTCTATTTTGGGAAGTAGAGGAGTTGCAATTAACCAAGAGGGTCCTCCTGCGCGATCAAATATGATTCTTCTTTCAAGAGAATATACAACATCTTGAGGAGTCATAATATCTCCATTGTGAAAGTATACACCCTGCCTTATGTGAAAAACATAGGTTGTACCATTATCAAGAATGGTACCATCTGCGACTGAAGGAACATTTGTTGAAAGCATAGGAGCCAATTTAGTTGTTGATGTTCCATCGTATTGAACAAGATCATTGTAAAGTTGGAAAATTGCTTCTCCCGAAGCGGTATCATAAGCCCAAACTGGATCTAATGTAACAAGAGGGCCTATTTCTTCTTCAACTATCGTATCTGGATTAACTACTGTATCTGCTATACCTGCAAAAACGCCAACAAGCAGTAAAATCATTAAAATAACAAGAATCTTTTTCATATTTTTTCCTCCTTTTACAAACGTTTTTTATATTTTTTCAGAGTATTTCTGAAATTCATTTCGCAGCCAAAAGATTTTCCAAGTATTTTATTCTTCCATGCGTCGATGCACCGAGTGCAACTACAAATGCATCTCCAAGTTTCGATAATTTAACGTCAACTTTATGTGCGTAGAACAAATTTTCATCTATCGTCTTCTTTATAGACGATAAAAATGTGTTTCCAAGATATGGCGCTTTTCCTCCTAAAAAGATCGTCGATATGCCGGTCAAATGAATCATCGAAACTATAACCGCTCCGATCTCCTGACCAATTTCTTTTATAAATCTAACGACTTTTTCATCTCCACCCTTTTCGGCTTTACTTAAACTTTGAAAGTTTGATATTCCCAATGCTTTCACTTTTTCAAGAATTGCGTCTGCACCATAAAGATCTTCAAGGTATCTGAACTGTCCGTTATCTTTTATCAGAAAATGGCCTATCTCACCTGCGTAACCATATTCTCCATGATGAATTTCTCCGTTCAAGATAATGCCAGATCCGATTCCTTCTTCCATATGAATGTATATGAAAGAGTTCAGATCTTTTCCCATTCCGTAATATTTCTCAGCGATGGCTGCCACGTCCGCGTCATTCTCTACCCATGTGTTGATACCATACTTTTCAGAAAAAATTCTGGCAAGGGGTACATTCTCGAATTCTAAAAATTTTGCAGGTTTTAATATAACTCCTTCATTTGAGTCAAGCGTTCCAGGAGCTCCAAAGGCTATGGCATTAACTTTAGAAGGATTTTTTGAGAGAAGATAATCAGTTATATCAAAAATGGAATTCATCACAGACGTGTAATCAGGTGCCTTATATTTTTGAGATTTCCTGATCAAAATTTTTCCGCTTGCATCTACTAAACAACCCTCAACTTGCGTTCTTAAAATTCCTATTCCAGCAACATGAAAAGCATCAGGCACAATTTCAAGCAAAGTTTGTGGTTTTCCAATCCTGTTGGAATGTTCTTGATCTTTTTCTTTCTCCTGAATGAATCCAAGATCTATGAAATTCTTGGTCATTTCACCAACAGTGGTTTTGGTTAAATCCAATTTTTTTGCTATTTCAACCCTTGAAATATCTTTTACCATAAGAGTTTCAAAGATTCTTAGAGAATTTTTCAAACCTATTGAACTTATGGCATTCATTCATGTGCTCCTTAGTAAGTAAGTTTTACTTTATTATCTGCTTTATAGCATCACAATGCAACGTCAGAAAACGTCGATATTCGCAGTTTATATCCAAATTAAATTGATTACAGGCGTTTAATAAATTGAATCTTATAGAATCGGTGATTATCTTCAAATATTGATACTTTTCTTTTTTACAAAAGTGATATGATTGAAAATAAAATATGAAGTATGCTAAGACCATTGATGGTAAATGATATGATAAAATATCGTTGGGAGGAGAAGTGAATGGCAAAAGTGTTGATAATTGGCGAGATGCTCATCGACATGGTTTCACAGGAATATGTTGATGATCTTGGTTCGGCAGATAAATTTGAGAGACATTTCGGAGGATCGCCTGCAAATATCGCGGTTAATCTTTCGGATCTGGGTGTGGAAGCCACTTTAGTCTCGAGAATCGGTGACGATCCGATGGGTAAAGCCCTTGTTGATAATGCAAAAAAGAGAGGTTTAGAAACAAAGTACATTCAGACAGATCCGACAAGACCTACGACCTTTGTCATAGTCTCAAAGTCTAAATTGACGCCTCAATTCATTCCTTTAAGAGGTGCAGATACGTCAATTGAAATGCCAGAACTTTCTCTTTTCGATGGGGTGGAATTTTTACATTTCAGCAGTTGGCCAATCTCTCATAGAAAATCAAGAAAAACTATCCTTGACATGATCGAATACGCGCACGAAAAAAATGTCAAGATATGTTTTGATCCCAATTACAGAAAGGTCTTGTGGGAGAACGGCAGGGATGGATCGAGATTTGTGAAAAAAATGCTGGCTAATGTTTTTCTATCGAAACCGTCGGAAGATGACGCTTTTCATATATTTGGCCCGATGGAAGAAACGGCATATGTGAAGAAATTTCACGCATATGGGGTTAAGAATGTCGTTTTAACTTTGGGGAAAGACGGTGCTATCGTTTCGGATGGTAAAAGATTGAAAAGGTTCAATTCTTTTGCAAGACACGTGGTTGATACAACCGGTGCAGGCGATGGTTTTTGGTCCGGCATGTATTACGTTTTAACGAACGGTGGAGACATTTTCGAAGCGGCTCAGTTCGGAAGTGCAGTTGCCGCTTTTCGTGTTGAAAGATTTGGAATCGATGAAAAAATAGATAAAGAATTCATAAAAAAGGAATTTTTATCATGAAGGTCATCTTTGTAAATCCTCAAGGAAATTTCGATTCAAAAGACAGTAAATTATCATCCCATCCAGATTTTGGAGGTCAACTTGTCTATGTAAAAGAAGTTGCAATTGCGATGAACGAACTTGGAGTAGATGTTGATATAGTAACGAGGAGAATAGAAGATCCGAATTGGCCTGAATTTTCTTCAAAATTCGATGCATATCCTAATAGCAACGTGAGGATCGTGAGGCTTGATTTTGGTCCAAAATTATTTTTACCAAAAGAAAAACTCTGGCCGTACCTCGGAGAATTTTCAAAAAACATGGCCGAATTTTATGAAAAAGAAAAAATAAATTTCATAACAACCCATTACGGAGATGGCGGAATCTCGGGGGCAATGCTTGCTAAATATCTCAAGGTTCCATTTTCCTTTACAGCACATTCGCTTGGTGCCCAAAAGATGGATAAGTTGGGCGTAAATGCTCAAAATTTTGGTGAATTAGATGAAATCTACAATTTTTCCGCAAGAATTCTTGCCGAAGGGATATCGATGAAGTATTCATCTTTCAACGTTGTCAGCACAAAAATGGAGAGGTTTGATCAATACGGTCACAAACTTTACAATAAATTCGTAAGTGTCGACGATGACAAATTCAAAGTTATTCCTCCTGGCGTAAACACAAGGATTTTCAAAACAGAAAAAGATGGAAACGAACAAACTGTAAGAGAAAAACTCGAGAAGACAGTCAAAAAAGGTAAACCTCTTTTGATCCTTTCAAGCAGGCTTGATCCGAAGAAAAATCACATTTCGGTGCTTAAAGCATATGCCTCAAGTAAAATGTTAAGGGACAAATTTGACCTTTTGATCGTAACCAATGGATTTGAAAATGTGTATGAAAATGCTGAGAAATATGATCAGGTGGTGATAAAAGAAATTCTTGATTTTGTTTTTCAAAATCATCTCAAAGATAAAGTACATTTTTTGGATATACGAAATCAAAGAGATCTCGCTGCACTTTACAGAGTTGCGTCGGAATCGCGATCGGTTTTTGAAAGCGTTGCGCTTTACGAACCTTTCGGTCTTGCCATAATAGAGGCAATGGCGTGTGGTTTGCCTGTTGTCGCGACCAAAAACGGTGGGCCTGTTGATATAATAAGAGAAAGATTCATGGAAGGATTGATAGTCGATCCACAGAATATAGAAGATATACGTGTTAAAACGGAAAAATTGATCGATCCTGATTTTTACGATCATGTAAGAACAAATGGGATAAAAAGAGTTTTATCAACCTACACATGGAAATCTACTGCCAAGAGATATCTTGAAAATATAGATAAAAATCAATTTGAGTATGAAGATTTTGATATTCCAAATTGTTTTTACAGTGGATCTGATTTTCCAAAATTGTCGATATACTAAACTTCCTCATGATGTGCGTGAATGTAACAACAAATGTTAAATATAGATTTAAAGTTCTTTGACAAGTAAGTTTTTATTGAAAAGCCGACCATATTGGAATTAGAATATGTGCATTCATGAAATGCTTGCGAATAAGTTCTAAGGCGATTCCGGCTCGCAGGCCGGAATGACAAATGAAGAAGGCTTGTCTTAGTGTCATTCTCCCCGATCAAGTTGGGGATGACGTTAAGGATTGACGTTAAGGATATGATTTATCAAATTATGGGGATCGCTCACGCTGTCATCCCCGATACATCGGGGATCGCCTTTAAGGTTTCAAATGCGATTCCGCTTCTTCGACCGGAATGACAGAAG
>OGCG01001001.1_pt1 | contig 15123 bp, 13 predicted proteins | sample 1570061 | NCBI WGS metagenome assembly OGCG01 (sample SAMN06268698, study PRJEB24515) | hot springs metagenome | isolation source: Joseph's Coat, Yellowstone National Park, Washington, USA | place: USA:Joseph's Coat, Yellowstone National Park, Washington, USA
CGTTGACGCGCATTGCCGCGGACGGCGGCGGCGCCATCGACCCCGATGCTATTCGCAAAGCCATCACCAAGCGAACACGCCTCATCGCCTTGACGCATGCCAGCAACGTACTCGGCACCGTGCAGCCGATCGCCGAGGTGGGCCGCATCGCCCGGGAACATGATCTGCTTTTTCTCGTGGACGCGGCGCAGACGGCCGGCGTCGTCCCCATCGATATTCAGGAAATGAACATCGACTTACTGGCTGCGCCGGGACACAAATCGCTGATGGGACCAACGGGCACCGGCTTCCTTTACGCCGGCCCCCGGACGCAGGTGGCGGCCTGGCGCGAAGGGGGCACCGGCGGCGATTCCTCCAGCGAAACGCAGCCGAAGCAAATGCCCTATTTCCTCGAAGGCGGCACGCCCAACGTCCTCGGCGTCGCCGGACTCATTGAAGGCATTCGCTACGTGCAACGACAAGGAATAGAGAATATCCACAAGCATGAAGTCGATTTAGTCGAGCGCTTATGGAGAAAATTAGAAGCGCTCGAGGGATACGAGGTATTCGGCCACCGCGATCACAGCCGGCGCGTCGGCACGCTTAGTTTCCGCAGCGCGGTGCTGCCGGCGGCAGAGTTAGGAGGCATCCTCGATCAAGCGTTCGACATTGCCATTCGCCCTGGCTTGCACTGTGCTCCGTACATTCATCGGGCCTTGAATACGGCCCCAGAGGGCACGGTTCGCGTCAGTACAGGACCCTTCAACACCAACGACGACATCGATCGTTTGGCAGAGGCGCTCGCCGAGATCGCTCGGTAAGCAACTTCGCATGGTTCGCGTGCTCTGGACGGTGTACAATGGTTGCCACGAGGAGAAAATGAGACCGCACTCCAGGGGGCGGTTCGCTTTCGGCTACGGAGGAACCAAAATGAAGCGGATAAGTACACGAGGGGTCGTCGGGGTATTGGCGCTGATGCTGGCGGCACTTCTACTCTGTGATCTCAGAACGGCGCAAGCCCAGGCCAAAAAGTCGGATAGCGTCGTCAAAGTAGACGCCAAGACGGACAAGCCGGACGCCGACGGTAAACAAACCATCACCATCACGCTCGACATCGAAAACGGTTGGCACATCTACGCCAATCCGGTCGAGAACGAGGATTTGACCAATGCGCAAACAGTCGTCAGCGTCACTTCCAAAGGCAAGCTGGAGGACGTGAAAGTCGAGTATCCCGCCGGCAAACTTCAGAAAGACAACAACGAAAAGTTCAAGATCTACGAGGGCAAAGTCGCCATTAAGGTGCAAGTGAAGCGGGCCGGGGGTGATACTAGCCCTCTGGAAATCACCGTCAAGCTGCAAGCGTGCAACGACAAAACCTGCCTGCCGCCTGTCGCAATTAAGAAAGAAGTGCCGTAAAATCAAATTATACTATCCTCGGTTGCATTAAGCGTTTTTCCCTCCTTGAAGCCCACGGACGACCGTCCGTGGGCTTCCGTTGAATCGGTCCCTTTTTTACCTCTTTCTCCTCGAAACTCAGGGACGGCTGTCTATGTTGGTCGATTACATCACTTTTGCGGAAGCGGTAGATGAGTCGGCTTGGGAGGCGGCAGCAATTCTTTCGGGGCAGACCATAGGGCTGGATTAGCCGCATGGAGGGAACGGATGCGTTGCTTGACAATTGCCGCCGTTTCCGCCGGCGGTGTCACATATTGCACCGTCAGATAATCGCTGTGGGGCGGCCCGAAGTATTGCGGAAACCACCAAGGACAAGGGGCGTAGTAAGTGATGTTCGGCGCGAAGTCGGAATGCCCCGCGCCACCAGTACCGAGGGCGATCAACAATAAAACAGTCACGGTCGAAGTTATCATCGGTGTCTCCCAGGGAAAAACCATTGGTTATCTCCTTGAACGCGATAAACCATATCATGATGCGTAACTACAGGGGTGTTGCTGCGGACGTGTACTGCATTTTTCGCTAACGCAAAGATGATGCGATTGGTTTGTCTCTTGCGGATTGCCTGCCTTAACATGCTTTCCTTTCAGATACTTTTAGAGTAGATATTCTGATCATTTGCAATACAGCCGACAAATCCTGCATCTTGGCATCATTTCTGCTGAAATTTATCCAAGTCTTTTCTTGCATTCGCTCTTTTGCAGGTTAGGATTTCGGTGTCGCCTCGGAGACCCAGGAAAGGGCCGTGCAGAAACGAAAGGATTTGACCATGAAAAGCCGCAAGGAGATTGGGTTAAGACTAGAGGTTTTGGAAGACCGGATGACGCCCAGCGGCGCTTTCGGAGGTGCAATTGACGCCGGGCCTCCTTTGTTGACGCCCTTTAATAGCTGGATAGTCCAATCAACGAGCGTCGCCACATCTCAACCCGCCATTGAGAACTCCATTGCCAATTTTTACAATCCTTCTTTGAGTCAAGCCACAAGCATCCTAAGCCAACTGCAATCGTTCCAGGCCACTCAGATCGCGTTGATCGATCAGTTGTTCAGCGACATGCAGGCCATGCTTCAGCCGTGGCATATTAATACGATTCTTTTACTTTGAAATTCTTTTTATTCACTTTCCCCTTTCGGAAGAGCACCTACCCAAGCCCACGGACGCCCGCCCGTGGGCTTGGAGGCTCCTTGCGATATACTGCGGCGTCCCTTCGTCGAAGAAACCATCGGATCTGCTCCTGTTCGAATGGGCCAAGTGTGGGGGGCCACGTCGCATTGGGTTTATGCACCCGCGCACCCTGGCTGTCGCACGCGCGATTTCTCGTAGGTTTGTCTGGGATTTACGAAGGATTGCCGCACTCTGTTTTCTCCTTGCTCTGCTCGCTACAATTGGGACAACCGCATCAATGACCGGCGAAACGTCGGTCTCCCCAAGCGGGGACGCGCCAAGAAAGATATCATCTGTTCGCAGGAAGGGGATTTTCATGCCGAAAATTACGTTCGTCAACGAGAAAAAAGAAATCGAAGTCGAGCCGGGGGCCAATCTGCGCGAAGCTGCTCGCAACGCCGGCATCCCCATATACAAAGGGCTGGATCGGTATCTCAACTGTCGCGGCTTCGGCCTGTGCGGCACCTGTAAAGTGCTGGTCAAAAAGGGGATGGAGAACCTCAACCCCATGACGTTTATGGAGCGCTTCAACCTCAACTTGCACCCGCTGAGCATGTTCGCCCGCATCGGTCACGAAGATGAGATGCGGCTGGCTTGTCAGGTGAAAGTCAACGGCGATTGCACGGTGCAAACGACGCCGGAATTCAACCTCAGCGGCGAGAATTTTTGGCAGAAGCCGTATCCTAATAAGTAGGCGAAAGACCGGACTAACCGCCAACGCTATTTGATCTTTTGCTTATATCTTTATCTTAATAGTGCTCCTCGGTATCCCCTTGCCGAGGACCGCCAAAATTGCGCAGAATATCGAATATCTGTTAAGGTCGGGCGAGCTTGTCGGATAAGGGCGACGCGGTAGAAGATGTATACGGCCTACTCCTTAATGCCAGGATAGGGAGGCCGTCGGGTTGGTGATGGCGATGATGAGGCGGTAAGTCTTGGGCAGCGGTCCGTCGGTCGGCAGTTGGTAGGCGATCGGCACGCCCTTGCTCGGCGCTTCCACTTCTTCATGCCTGTCGGCGACAAGATGACCTTTAACGGGCACCAGGTTCAGAACCAGCGTGTCTGCCTATTCCGCCGCTTCAGCACTATCGCTTCGGGATAGATTGCGGAAGGGGTTGACGGTCGTCTGAGGAGAGCGCTCGGCACGGTCGTTAGGGGCATCCGAAGGCTCGGATTGTTGGTCTGTGGTAATGTCGTCGCTGCTGGGTGCATTGAGGATCTTTAAGACCAATTGCCACAATTCGGCGTCTCCGCCGCGGTCCCATTGCATCCGCACACGGGTCCGAATGCCGTCCTCATCCTTCATTTGCTTCAGATGCAGACAAAAAACCGTGCCCGATTTCCATTGGCTTACGATGCGATAGTCCGATCCCACGCGATTAGTTCGCAGCAAGAGACCGGCTTCGCTCAGGCCAGCCCGCAGCTTCGCCGATACTTCGGCGACGGTGCCGGGGACGACCACTTTGGGTCCGTAGACCACGACTTGGCGATGCAGGAACGAATCGAGCGTACACCCCGCCACGGCGAGCACCAGCACGCCGATGCATGCTTTCCCCAAGCCACGGCGCATAAGCCCGCCCTCCCCAAGGACACGCAAATGAGGACTGGAATCGGCGGGACAATAGCTGCGACGCAAGAACTGTGCAAGAGCAATTCCACGTTGCGTGTTTCGTTTTCAGTATACTGAGCGCTGAAAACAGAACATGGAGCACAGGAAACGGTTATGCAACGGCGATCCTTCGACTTTGTGTTGATTGGCTTGGTTTTGATTTTCACCTTTTTGGCGTCCTCGTTCGCGGTGCGCAATAGCGATTTCTGGCTGCATCTGGCCAGCGGTCGGTTGCTCGCCGAAGGACGTTATCAGTTCGGCGTCGATCCGTTCGCTTTCACCACGGCAAATCATTATTGGGTCAACCACGCCTGGCTTTTTGACTTGCCGTTGTATCTGCTCTACGCCCATCTTGGCGAACAGCTTGGCGGTGTTGTCCTCGTGGTCCTGAAAGCCTTGTTCGTCAGTTTTATGGCCCTGGTTTTGCTATACATACGCCGGCCAGAAGGGCGACTGGGGTGGCCGGCTGCGTGTGTGCTGCTGGCCGTCTTGGCCATGAGTCCACGCCTGCTGTTGCATTCGACGTTGACTTCCTACGTCCTGCTCGCTCTGACGCTGTGGCTGTTGCGGCGGCCGCTGCAAGCAAACGCCTCGTTTAGACGGCAAGTGGGGCATTATGCTCCTTTGTTGCTGTTGTTCGTCTTGTGGGTGAACGTCGATAGTTGGTTCCTGCTTGGTCCGCTGCTGGCCGCGCTTTTCTGGCTGGGCGAACGGTTGCAAATTAGAAGCGCCAGCGAAGAGACGCGGCGGACGCCCGGCTGGTTATGGCCGACTGGGCTAGCCCTCTGCCTTATCAATCCGCACCACCTACATGCCTTCACGCTGCCAGCGGAGTTGACGCCGTTGCCTGAGGCGCTGCGACACGACCTTCGCTTTGCCCAGCTGTACACGTCGCCGTGGCAGATAAACTTGTACGTAATCTACACCCCTCTCTCCGGGATCAATTTGGCCAGGGCTGCTTATCTGGTCCTGCTGGCCTTGGGCGCGCTGTCCTTTTTGCTGAATGTCCGCAATTTGCTCGGTTGGCGCTTGCTGGTCTGGTTGGCGTTCGCCGGGCTGTCAGCGTGGTCGGTGCAAGCGATCCCGTTCTTTGCGATCGTCGCCGCCCCTCTTACCGCGCTGAACTTGCAGGATGCTTTTTCGTTGGGACGAATGGGACGAAGCCGTTGGCTGTGCGGTATTTCCTATTCCATTCTTGTGATATCGGCGTTGGTGCTGATCGGCTTGGCTTGGCCAGGCTGGCTACAAGGGTTTCAAGACAGGGGACGGCACGTCGATTGGTCCGTGCAGCCTGACGGCTCCCTGCGCCATGTGGCCGAGAAGCTCCGTCTCTGGCGCCGGCAGGGCAAGCTGGGCGAAGGCCGCGGTTTCCTTTATCATCCCAGCCTTGTCCATTATTGTGCCTATTTCTGCCCTGAGGAGAAAGGGTTCCTCGATCTGCGTTTGCCGTTGTTTCATGAGGTGGCCGACTCGTATGAGGAGATTTGTCAAGCCTTGAATCCCACCTTCGCGGCCGCTGAGAGCAAAACGCCTTTGGGCTGGCGGTCCACCCTCCGCACGTGGGGCATCACCCACCTAGTATTGTACGATCCCGTGGCAGGGCGCCTGTTGCCCACCCTGATGCAATTGGCCGACGAAAACAGTCCGTGGACGCTGTTGGACGTTGATGGTCAAGCACTGATCATCGGTTGGCGTGACGGGGACCGGAGCTTGCCGAGCGACGTGCCGCCCTTGGATGCCGAACGTCTCGCCTTCACGGTGGCAGGGGCAGACCAGCACGAGGCGATGCTGGCGGAGGCGCCCGGCCGCGGGCCGCAGCGCGGCCCGCGGCCGGCGGATTTCTGGTCGTATTTTGGCAAAGCGATCCCGCCTTCTCCGTGGCAGACAGAAGCCGCCGGCATGTTGTTGGACTATTTCGGCTTACGCATTCCCTATGAAGTGCATAAACAAGACACGCGAAATTGGCTCACCTGGGCAGCCGCCTTGCCAGCTCAAGCAGTCCTGCCGTCCGGCTCCCTGGACAGCTTATGGCGTCTTGCCGTCCACATCGGATTACCTCCTCCCAATTGGCCGGATCGGGGCCAACAATCGCCCGCCTTGCCGTTGCTGGCCATCCGTGCTGCCCGCCAGGCACTGGCCGACAATCCAGATGACGCCGACGCTTATTTGTACTTAGGATTAGCATACCTTACGCTCGTTCGGCAGACCCCCGAAAACGCTGTGATTGGCCGTCTGCGCCCGCTCGCGGAATTACGCCATATCCAAATCGCCACGGCCCTGGAGAATGCTCTGCGACGCGATCCGAATTCCCTGAACGCCTTGCACGCCCACGAAGAATTGGCGATACTGTACGAGGGACGCTATCCTCCGTTTCTCAAAACCCCCTTTCTCGATGCGGCACTCGATCACCGCCGCGCCGCCCTGCAATTGGCACGTCGGATTGGTCCCGGGCCTGGCGAAAATGTCGAGGCCTTCGCCCGCCGCCTCGAGAAGAGCGAAAGCAACATCCGAGACTTACAACGCCTCGTGAGCGATCGCAAGAATGAGTTCGTCTTGCAAACGCGCAACCTCGGCTCCGAGCCGTATCGCAAAGCCGAAACGGCTTTGCGCATGGGGCTGGCGCGCTTGGCGCTGGAAGAGGTTTTGATGCCCGCGTCGATCGTATTGTTAGGCGGTGAAGGCACTCGCTTACAAGTTTGGTTACAACTGATGCTGGGTCAAGTGGATCTGGTACGCGAGCAGCTTCAGTCCGAGGATTGGAAGGCCAACAAAGAGAAGCTCGGCGTGATGACGCTGGAGATGTCGGGCAATGCGGACGTTCCCGTCTACTATCTGCCCGCTTACGAGTGGTTGCTTCTTTGCCAGAGGGCGACGGACGGCGACTATGAAGAGGCCGAAACCCTCCTGAAAGAGCAGTTGCGTCTCTTGTCTCCGCAGCTACTGGGAGCGACCGGGGACCAATTGCGAAGCCAACTGGCGGAAACGATCCGTCGCGAGTTGTATATGTCCGCCTTGCCCCAAGGCCCCCAGGGATTGGCGCGAAGATTACTGCACCAGCTGCGGTTAGAAACGACCGAACTCTTGCGTCATTTCTTGGAAACGATGCAGGAACGGGCCAAGCTGCGGCTGATGTTTGAGGCGCTCGCTGGGATGTTAGAGCTGGAACATGGCCGACCAGAAGAGGCAAGAAAAGCGTTCCTGCAAGCGCGCACCATCAGCCGGCAAGGAACAGGACCGCTCGCCCGTGATCCGAGTGCATCGCTGGCTGAAACGTACCTGCGCATGCTGGCCTTGCCGTCGCGGAACAAGCGATGAACGTCTTGTTGTCTTGTTGCTTTGCCGCTAGGTAGTCTCGGACAAGCCGGAGGGCAGATGCCGGTGCCAATACCGGCGCGGCGCGGTTTCCTGTTGCTGCGCCGCCGAAAAAGAATATGCTGACAACGCAGGTGAAGCGCTTCACCTTTCGTTGCAGCTTGCTCACGGATCGGGTCCAGTTTACAAGAACGTGAGGCATCCACGGTGTACATCTGGGTAGAGTGCGGAAAATTCTTCCGCGAATGTCGGCAGCACTTCCAAACTACGGGAGCGATCTTGCCCAGCAGTCGTTTTCTCGCTCGCGCTCTGGTCCGCCCATTGCACGGCCCGCGGCCAGCTTGGCGGATTTTGGAGGTCGGGCCGGGCACCGGAGCGGTAACACGCGAAATCGCGCGCCGTATGCAAGTCGGCGATCGCCTCGACGCTGTGGAGATCAATGCCCACTTTGTCGAGCTACTCGAACGCCGCGTGCGGCAGGAGCGTGTTTTCGCTCGCTGCCGCGATCAGATCGAGATCATTCATGCCGCCGTGCAGGAGCTGCCCGGCGAAGCAATCTACGATTTAATTGTGTCGGGATTGCCCTTGAACAATTTCCCGGCCCATGCAGTGCGCGAAATCTTTGCTACCTACAACCGTCTGCTCAAACCGGGCGGCACATTGACCTTCTATGAGTACACGCTGGTTCGTCAGTTGAAGTCGCCTTTCGTCGATCGCCGCGAACGCCGTCGGTTGTTCCGGGTCGGTCGAGTCATGCGCAACTATATCCAAGAATATCAAATCCGCCGCGAACGCATCTTCATCAATGTACCGCCCGCGACAGTGCGCTATCTGCGCTTCAAACCAACGACGCCGCGATCGGCGATCGAGACAGAAGCACATCCTTCGGGCGTTTTGCAGGTATGAACGCAAGCAAAAATGGTTTCCTCTAGCCCACCCTTATGCGCAAGGGGTGGGCTGGAGGATCTTTTCTGGCAGCTGCGGGCTAGTGGAGAAAACGCCTGGTTGACGCTGCGTGTTCGCAGACCTAACTTGAGTGCATGACCCAGCAATCAGGCCATGCACAAACGTTTTTGCATAAAATCAGTCATCGGCGCATCGATCCGCCGAAGCTGACCGGGCAGACGCCGCTGCCGTGCGTCCTCGACGAGGTATATCTGTCCTACAACGCCGGCCGGCTGCGTGAGGCGTGCCGCTTGTTCGCCACGAAAATGCTGGCCAACGACGCCGTGGTTGGCTTGTCCCTCAGCGGGGCACTGACGCCGGCGGGGTTGGGTATCTCGTGCTTGACACCGCTGATCGAAGCTGGCTTTATCGACTGGATCGTCAGCACTGGGGCCAATCTCTATCACGATACGCATTTTGCCCTGGGCATGGATCTGCACCAATCGCGGCCTGGTCTGGACGATTTACAGCTGCGCGAACATCAGGTCATTCGCATTTACGACATTGTTTTCGATTACGAAAACTTGCTCGGCACCGACCGTTTCTATCGGACGCTGTGTCGCGGCGAGGCGTTTCAGCAGACGTTCGGCACAGCGGAATTTCATTATCTGGTCGGCAAGTACCTGGCGGCGCATGAGGAAGAGACCGGACGCAAAGGCCGCAGTCTCTTAGCCGCTGCCTATCGCGCCGGCGTGCCGATCTTCACGCCTTCGCCGGGCGACAGCTCCATCGGTATGAACCTAGCTGCTTTGCAAATGGAAGGCTGTGCCCTGCGTCTCGATCCGCTGCGCGACGTGAACCAAAGTGCAGCCATCGTCTACGACGCCAAGAAGCGAGGCCGCAGTGGCGTCCTTATTCTCGGTGGCGGTTCGCCGAAAAATTTCCTGCTGCAAACCGAGCCGCAAATTCAGGAAGTGTTAGGATTGCCGGAGAGCGGCCATGATTATTTTTTGCAGATCACCGACGCCCGGCCGGACACTGGCGGCCTCAGCGGGGCCACGCCGCAGGAAGCGATGACCTGGGGCAAAGTCGATCCGCAACAGCTGCCCGATACGGTGACATGCTATCTCGATTCCACTGTCGCTTTGCCGTTGCTGACGGTGTATGCCCTTGCCGCACGCCCGCCGCGTACGCCGCGCCGCCTGATGGATCGCTTACCGGAGTTGATGCGCCAGCTGGAAGAAGAATACCGACATCGAAAGAAAGAAGGATGAACAAGCCAAGCCCACAGACGGCCGTCCGTGGGCTTGGTGACTCTTTCACTCGGCGCCGCGCTTGAACAAGCGTCCCATCAATCCTTCCTTGCGTGAGGAGGACGCCGGGGAGGGAAGCGGGGTGGGTTTATTTGGCGCCGCTGCCGGGGCGGCGCCGCGGCGAGCCGTGACATCCTGAAGCCGACTGCGCAACCCCTCGATCTTACTCTGAATGCCGCCGTTGCGTTCCAGACGTTCCAACTCGTGGCGGATTTCGTTTTGGAGACGTTGCATCTCGTTGCGTTGCCGGGCCAATTCGGCGCGTTCGCGGGCCATGCTGACTTCCATCTCGCGCATCTGATCCATGAGGGCCTGCTCGTCCTCTTGCAGTTGGCGGCGTTCGCGTTCCAGCTGTTCACTGAGGGCTAATAATTCCGCCTCGCTCTGTAGCTTTTCCGGTCCCGCACGGGGCGAGGAGGCCCCCTGAGCAGCGCACGCCTCAGCCGCCTCTAGGGCGGCCTGCAACTCTTGCACTTGTTGGTGCAGCTGCTGGATCATCTCATTCTTTTCTTCCAGGACGGCTTCGTAATCGCGGACTTGTTGTTCTACGTCCGGTCGAATCTGCTGTACTGCTTCCTGCAACGCTTGTTCTAGTTCTTGACAAAGGGCGCGCAGCTGGACATTCTCGGCACGCACCTGCTCCAGTTCAGCCGATGCGACGGCCGACGGCCCAGCAAGAACGTCCTGATTTCCGTTCACCCCGCTTCGGTGCATCTCGGTGAGGGGGAGAGGTCTGGCCATGTTCCCTGTTCTCCGGTAAGGTTGCGCTATCGTCGCGGCACTTCTGCCCAGGGCCGCGATTCAGAGCAACTATAGCTCGAAAAGTGTAGCGAGGGAAACGAATGCCACAACTTTAGGAATTCTGTTAAATAGTCTTGAGTTGAGCAGTTAACGCAATGGGGGGCCTTCCGTTTGCCGGCAAAGGCAAGCCTCTAGCAAACCCGCGTCATTCTCTGAGACAGGAAAAGTCATGGATCAACGTAACCATGCTGAACAATTGGCGACCATCCGTGCTAAGGTGGAAGCCGGGCAACGCCTTTCTTTTGCCGAGGGCGTGTTTTTGTACGATCACGTCGATCTGCTCACGCTCGGTGAGTTGGCCAATCTCGTCCGGGAGCGCAAGAATGGCCGCTACACCTATTACAATGTCAACACCCACCTCAATCCGACGAACGTATGCGTTTATCGTTGTACGTTCTGCGCGTTCCGAGCCGACCTGAAAAGCCCCAAAAGCTATGTCATGTCCGAGGAACAGATCCTCGAACGTGCTGCCGAAGCTGAACGGCGCGGCGCAACCGAGTTACACATCGTCGGTGGCCTGCACCATCAATTGCCCTACGAATGGTATCTGAACGTCGTGCGTATTATCCATCGGGCGCATCCGCGACTGCACCTGAAAGCCTACACGGCGGTGGAATGGGATTGGTTCGCCCGCCTGACGGGCCGGCCCACGCGCGATTTACTGGCCGAGTTCAAGGAAGCGGGGCTGGGCAGCCTGCCCGGCGGCGGCGCCGAGATTTTTCATCCAGACGTGCGCGACAAAATTTGCGAACACAAAGCCGACGCTGACGCCTGGCTCCGCATCCACCGCGAAGCCCATCAGCTTGGCCTGCGTTCTACCGCCACCATGCTTTACGGCCATATTGAGAACACGCACCACCGCATCGACCATCTGTGCCGCCTGCGCGAGTTGCAAGACGAAACCGGTGGCTTCCAAACCTTCATCCCGTTGGCCTTCCATCCCGATAATACGCGCCTGGCCCACATCCCCAAGCCGAGCATTGTGATGGATCTAAAAACGATGGCTGTCAGCCGCTTGATGCTCGACAATTTCCCGCACCTCAAGGCGTATTGGGTGATGCTGGGGATCAAGACGGCGCAAGTGGCCCAGAGTTTCGGCGCCGACGATCTCGACGGCACCGTGGTCCACGAGAAAATCTATCATGATGCCGGCTCCGAGGCGCCGCAGGAGTTAAGCGTGGCGGAGATCCGTCGTTTGATCGAGGAAGCCGGACGCATCCCCGTGGAACGCGACACCCTCTACCGCGAGGTGATCCGCACCGACACCCGTTGGCAAACCGGCCGCTCGCTGCAATTGGCCGTCCTCTGATCCCGCTAAGCTGGGAGTCATAGGACGAAACGTCGCGGCTTTTCCTCATTTCCAATGTCCTCCCGCGTCGATGAAACATGGCAACTCGCGACGCGGGCAGGAGGAGGAGATGATTCCTTTCACCGCTAACGACGGAACGGCGCCCCAGCAGAGTGAGCGCGTGTTTCACTTGGGCTATCGGCGCTGGCTGGATGGCCTGCGGGGTGTGGCGATTTTGCTTGTTTTGGGGTGTCATTTGGGTCTTTTGCCGGGAGGTTTTCTCGGTGTAGACATTTTCTTCGTCCTCAGCGGCTTTCTCATCACATCCTTACTATTGGAAGAATGGCAAAGCTATGGCGTGATCCGCCTCAAACAGTTTTATCTTCGCCGCGTTTTGCGGCTGTTACCTGCTTTCGTAGTGCTGCTGTTGCTTTGTGGGCTGTCACTCGTGTGGCTGCCGTCCGCGCAGGAGAGGCGAGAGCGCTTCCGGGCAATGGTAGTGGCTGCTTGTTACCTGAGCAACTGGCCCATGCTGCACCGGACTTATTTATCCATGTTGGGCCACACTTGGTCGTTGTCCCTAGAGGAGCAGTTTTATCTACTTTGGCCGCCTCTCCTTTACGGAATGCTTTGGTTGAAACTGTCGCGGCGGCACATTATTTTTCTGGTATGCATCGGGATTGCGGCCTCGGCCGTTCTGCGTCTAGGGCTGTATTACTGGTATCAAAGCCGCGGGGTGAACCAGGCCGCGACGGCTTCACGTCTCTACACAGGGCTGGATACGCGAGCAGACACCCTTTTGGTGGGTTGTTTACTCGCTTTGCTTGCCGCCTGGGATCTGCTGCCCAAATCGCAGCGTTTCATCCGTTGGACGGGAGCGGCTTCGTTGATCTACCTGGTTTACCTGGGTTATCTGACGCGCACCAAAATTCACCTCGATCCGCAGTTTTATCATGGTCTTTTCACGGTCGTGGCCCTTATGACGGCGATCATGCTGGCCCGTTTGCTGGCCGCACCGGCGCCGCTTGCCTGCCGCATTTTGGGGGCCACCCCTCTGGTCGGCATAGGCCGCATTTCCTACGCTCTATATCTTTTTCACCTGCCGATAATTTACGCCGTCGGACCGAGATGCGCGAAATTTTGTGCAGGTAATTGGTCCTTGTGCTATACTGCCTTCATCTCGTTGACTCTCGTGCTATCGTTGCTCGCTGCGGTGCTCTCGTATTATCTGATTGAACGCCCTTGCCTGCGGTTGAAGGACCGCTTACGGCCGCGACCGGCTGTTGTCCCTCTCGCTTCTCCTGCGGCGGAACCTCTTGCGTATCCTGGCTCGACGCAGACGGCCGCTTGACGTTTGCTCGCTGCGCAAATAAGGGAACATTTCCTCGCTTGCGCGAGCAGCGAAAGTCAAGATCATCGGGGGCCGTTATGAGCTATTTCAGTCGAGAGGAATGTTTACAACGTCTGCGGGGTCAAGTGGCGGCGGGCAAGCCGATCATCGGCAGCGGGGCGGGTACGGGCTTGTCGGCCAAATGCGCCGAGGCCGGCGGCGTCGATTTGATTATCATTTACAATTCTGGGCGCTTTCGCATGGCTGGCCGCGGCAGCCTCAGTGGCATGATGCCCTACGGCGACGCCAACCAGATCGTCTTGGACATGGCCCGCGAAGTGTTGCCGATCGTGCAGCGAACGCCGGTATTGGCCGGTGTGTGCGGCACGGATCCGTTTCGCATTATGAAACGCTTCCTCCGCGATGTGCAAGCGCTGGGGTTCAGCGGTGTGCAGAATTTTCCCACCGTCGGACTAATCGACGGCTCCTTCCGCCAAGGACTCGAAGAAACCGGTATGGGTTTCGCGAAGGAAGTAGACATGATCGCCACCGCCCGCGACATCGGCCTATTGACTTGCCCTTACGTGTTCACGGAGGACGAGGCGCGAGCGATGGCCAAAGCTGGAGCTGATGTGCTCATTCCGCACATGGGGCTGACCACCAAAGGCACCATCGGCGCTAAGACGGCGTTGACGTTGGAACAAGCCGCCCAGCGGGTGCAGGCGCTCTGCGATGCGGCCAAAAGCATCAATCCTGACGTGCTTGTTCTCTGTCACGGCGGCCCAATCGCCGAACCAGAAGACGCCGCTTACATTCTCCAGCACACGCACGGCGTTGTTGGGTTCTTCGGTGCATCGAGCATCGAGCGGCTGCCAACGGAAACGGCGATCACCGAATGCGTGCGACGATTCAAAGAGATCCTTAAGCCCACGGAATGATCCTCCGGGGGCTTAGAGGCTAATAACGGAAAATAATATCAAACGTCAGTGTATAATCATTGATTTCCTTCTGTTTGAGCAACGGCCAAGTGACGGCGGCGCCAGCCTGGATATGTTCATTGAGCTTGAAGCGTAGTCCAGGCGAGATGCCCAAGAAATCGCGGCCGCCCACGTTTTTCGAGCCGAAATTCACTAGATCCAAACCCTCAAAACCGAAGCCGGGAACGTTGGCGTTGCCGTTGCGCGTATAGTGAAACCAACTCATTTCTACAAAGGGGAAAAACATATTCGTGTTGGCGATGTTATAGTCCAAGTGCAGGTTCATGTAATAGAATTGGGAACGCTGATTGGTCACGGAGAAATCATAGCCTAGTGTGCCCATCAAGTTGGTGCTGCCCCAGCCGGCCGGCAGACAGAAATTCTTGGCCGCCGACAAATACGGCACTAGTCCCAGGGTGCCCGTATTCTGAAATACTTTCGGCGAGCCGGCCGGTATCTGGAAGATCAAACCGCCGGCCATCACCGTCTTCCACTCTTCCGAACGCAGGAACGTGTATTTCGGCCCTAGCGCGACCTGCGCAAAGCCGGTGCTCTCACTGAATTTGCCGGGCGGCCCGGCGCTGGGATTGAAGGGATTCAGCGTGATAAAGCCCAACTCGTTAACAGTCAGCGACAGCCGTTCGGTGACGGCCAAACGCGCTTGCAGTCCGTAAAATTCCTCATTACCGCCTCGGAAAATCGGATTTGTGCTGGGCGCGCCGGCGTAGATGAAGAGGGGTTTCAACTCGGTCAACGCCCGCGGATCCTCGAAGAGAAACGGATTGGTGACGGGCGAAGCGAAATAATCAAAGGCATGATCGCTCTGGAGCAAACAACGGCCAGTAGCGCTGGCGTCTTCGCCGCCACAGCACCAAGAATTGAAGAGATCTTTACAGCGATCCCAGAACGAGTGCTGCAACGGCTTGTCAATAACCACGCCTTGATTCAGGGGTACGTCTCCCGGCGGGGGAGGTGGCGGTATTGGGCCGGAGGTTGGCGGCGGGACCGAATCGGG
>OGCG01001003.1_pt1 | contig 15076 bp, 7 predicted proteins | sample 1570061 | NCBI WGS metagenome assembly OGCG01 (sample SAMN06268698, study PRJEB24515) | hot springs metagenome | isolation source: Joseph's Coat, Yellowstone National Park, Washington, USA | place: USA:Joseph's Coat, Yellowstone National Park, Washington, USA
AAAATCTCCGTGTCTTCCTGGTCCGTCACAAGTAGGTCGAAATCGTAACGGTCTAGAAGCGATCCTATCGCGCCGCGGGCTTCATCGGCACCCCAAAGGCGGAGCCTTATGTTCGTGTCGAAGCCCCTCTTGGGCGCCAACTCAAAGGCCTTGGTGACCGCTTCCCTAGGACCCCGACCCAGCGCCAAGGTGATCCCGCTGCTGTGCGCCAACGCGCATGACTTTATCAGATCCTCGTCAACGTCCTCAGGCGAAAGCGAGCTACCGGCGCTCCCCTTCCTGTAATAGACCAACTCGCTGGAATCGGGCAAGGGATACCCCCTCTGGACGAAGTACACGCCCGTGGGCAGTTCGCAGCCCCTCACCTGGGACACGTCGATCCCTATTCCCCTAGCGTATTCGAGCACCTCACGGCCAAACTCATCGTTTCCTACCCTGGCCACCATCGAACAGGGCATCCCGTTTCTAACGGCCGCTACGCAAAAATTGAGCTCGGATCCCGCCACGTGGCTCTCGAAGTACCTGACGTACCTGAGGGGCCCCCTAGTTAAGGCGTTCAGCTGAATAAGCGGCTCTCCCAGCGCCGCGAAACCTCCGGCCAAGTCGCCTCGCCCCTATCGGTCCGGGGACGCCGAGCTCCTCTAGGCTCTTCAGCGCTCCCCTGATCGCTTTTTTAAGGGCATCTTCCTCGCCCTCACTCAACGGGAATACGGGAGGCCTGGGCCCTCCAACGTCGTAACCGCGCATCAACTTAGTGAGGGAGTAAACGGATGAAAGGTAACCGAATGACCTCCCTGCCTCCACCAAATCGTTTATCACGAACTGCAGCCTCATGGCCTCTTGGATCCTACCGCTCTTTATCAAATCCCTGATCATGAGCACTGCCTCGGTGGCATAATTCGCTGCGGACGGCACCGTACCATCTAGAAAAGCCAAAGAGGGGGCTATGAGACCGTCGGAACCGTTGTAAACCTTAAGTTGCGGGATCAAGCGCTTGTAATCCATGGTATGACCAAGGCTCTCAGACGTGTCCTTCACGCCTTTCAGCCACGGCATGGCGGACGCGGCCTTGGCATCCAAGTCCTTGCCCGTTCCAGCCGGGTAATTGTAAAGGTAAACGGGGTGTTCTGAAGCCTCGTGTAGGGCGTCGAAGTACCTCATCAGTTGGGCAGCGGTTATCCTCTGATAGTAGGGGGGCGGGAAAGAGGCCACCCCCAACAAGTCCAGGTCGTTGGCCGCCCGCACTAGACCCAGTACCGCTTCCATGTCGAGACCACCGACCTGAACTATCACCTTGCCAGTGACCCCTGAGGCCGCGTTCATCAGCGCCCTCCTCTCATCAGGCGTCAGAGAAGGGCCCAACCCCGTAGTACCCCCCAGGAAAATCGCGTCAACGCCGGCTTCCATCAGCGACGTCACGTGGGCCTTCAGCCCATCAACGTCCAACGCGCCACCCTTGAACGGCGTGAGGACGGGTACCACCACTTCGTTCACCGCGCTCGCCCCCAAGTACCGCCGACCACCCAAACCGGCTCCTCGCTCACGGGCAGCGCGGGGGCCTCGACCCTAAGCCGCTCCACGGCGCTCTCATCTACCTGGATTCCCGAGCCTGGCCCTTTCGGGACGGGCGCGAGGCCTTCCCTCGTCTCGGGTATCCCCCTGACGATGGACCTCTTCCAGGAGGGGAACCAGTCGTAAAACGACTCGAGCATGAAAAGGTTCGGCGCTGCCGCCGCCAGCTGTAGCGAAAAAGCGTGCTGCACCGGGCCAAACGCGTTGTGGAACGCCAGCTCCACGCCGAAAGCCTCCGATAGGGCCATCACCTTCTTCATGGCCGTGACCCCTCCGATGTTCGTGACATCGGGTTGCAAAACGTCTACCAGCCCCTCCCTCAAGTAGTACAAGGCCTGCTTCAACCCTATTATCCTCTCCCCCAAGGCTATCTTGACCCGCGCCGACCTCCTGTATGCCCTCAAGCCCTCCAAGTCGTCTGGGTGAACGGGCTCCTCCATGAAGGCCGGACCATACTTTTGAAGCCTCTCCGCGACGGCCAACGCAGAAGCCGAGTTAAACCTACCGTGGTGCTCTATCAAAGGCAAGGCCCCCGCCTCCACCACCGCCTTCACCCTCTCTTCGGCCTCCCGCAATCCCTCTTCATCTATCCCGTCGAAGTGGTTGCCGAAGGGGTCGAACTTCAACGCCTTGTACGACAGCAAAGCGCGCCTGGCGCTGGAATAGAATTCATCTGGAGTTTTACATTTTCCGTACCATCCGTTCGCGTACACCGGCACCTGGTCCCTCAGTTTCCCGCCCAGCATCTGGTAAAGAGGGATCCCCAGCTCCCTTCCAACGAGATCCCAGCAAGCCATGTCCACGGCGCTGAGGGCACTCGCGGACTCAAAGGAAACCGGGAGGTAGAAATCCTGCTTGTACCAATCTATGTGGTTTGATTCCAAGTCCTCGGCGTTCTTACCCACGTACGCCTTGGCGACCTGCTTGATGGCTCCTTCAACCGACAACAACCTTAGCGTGGGAACGGCTTCCCCATAACCCACCTGGCCGTCCTCCGTCGTTACTCTCACCAACATCATGTAAGAAGCCCACGTGGCACTGCCGCCTTCTCCTCCGCTCAGCACCAACGGATCGATCTCCCTTATTTTCATAGGTGGAGCTCTGGGGGCATTTTTACGCGTTGTCTCCTCAAGGCCTTGCGCGCTTTCCACGAAGGGCTCCAGCTTGTGCAGGCCTTCCCAGGAAACCAGCTGTCCTGGGACTCAACCAGCTTGTGCAGGCCTTCCCAGGAAACCAGCTGTCCTGGGACTCAAATCGCGCGCCAACTGCTCCAGCGAAGAAGACCAATCTTAACTTGCCGGAGTGCCCGTAACCCCACAGAGCGCCAAAAGACCTCCATTTAGTTCCGCGATGGGATAGGACGGCAATCTATTACAGTTCTCCAAACTAGCCATTCGCGCTATCACCCAGCTTGGCGGTTACCCTCCAGCCCAGGGGCCGGAAACCTTCAGCGCGTAGCTAGCCACAACGCGGGTAAAAGATCACAAGCCAATCCGGTGGAAAGACTAAGTGAGCGCCAATGTGTTCTCTCACAGTTACCCAACGCTTGTCCATAAGGCAAAGAGGACAACCTTACCCCTCCTCCTTCCCTTTCGTTCGGGAAAGGGGAAACGCGCGGCGCAATCACGCCTTGGCCTTTGATTCGCCAGCGCCTCTCACCTGGTACCGCGCAAGCCCTTCGTATACCCTAGCCGCGAAACGGGCGAACCGTTCATCGTTGCGAGCGAGCTCACCGACCGCTCTCCCCCATAAGCGCAAAGCCTCGGGCCTCGCTCAGACGCTCGCCGCCCGCAATACCCAGATCATCGAGCCAGATGCAAAATGAAAGCGTAGCGCCGGGCCGCAATACTCGAAACGCCCGAGGAGAACCGCCACTAGCGCGCAGGTAAGCCAATGCCACAAGGAAGAAGGCCAGACCTGCCATCACCAAACTATCATCGCGAATCGGCTAGAGGCAAACTCGCCAGGGAAACCTGCTTAAAACCAAAGCCGCGCTGAATTCAAGCAAAAAGAGAAAAAATAATGGTTTCGAAGCGCTTGTCATCCCTTCATATCACTTGTTAGCCGTTGGCTGCGGGCCCTTCTTGCCCCTCCTCGTCAGCGCGAGCAGGGCGGCCACCACAACGATCACGACGACGACCACTACCACTATTGCGTAGAGCATCGTGCTGCTGCTGGTCGGGGTTGGAGTGGGGGGTGGCGTCGGGGTGACCTTGCTGGTTACGGTGAGGGAGACGGAGTTGGAGGTGACGGAGGGGGCGGAAGCCAGGTCGGCGGTGAGGGAGTAGGTGCCGGCGGCGGTGGGGGTATAAGCGAGGGTTGCCTGGCCGTTGGTACTCGTAACAGCGGAGCCCACTTCCTTCCCGTCTGAGAGGAAGTTAACGGCCACGCCAGACGCGGGCGTACCGTTCGAGTAGGTGACGGAGGCCGTCATCGCGGTAGACGCGCCCTGGGTGATCGACGTCGGAGCGGCAGAGAGAGACAGCTCCGCGGTCGATAGCGCGGCCGAGGCGTAGTTCGTAGTGTAGTTGAGCGGGATGCCGAAGAACTCGGCCCATTCGGGCGACAGGGTCTTGGTGGCCATGGCCTGCGCCACCGGCGAAGGTACTCCGTTGGGCGTAACTCCTAGGAACGGCTACCATATGCCATTGTCGGCATTAACCCAGCCCGGCCATGGCCCGGGTTGCATAAACACGCCTTGCGAATCTAACGAAAGATCCAATATCCACGTTATGTTGAACACCCTGGCGTTTATCTGCGCCCACGTCGGCCTGTCGCCAAACGGAATGAATGGCCAGTAACTGTTGAAGAAGGCCTGCATTTCAAGTATTGATTGGTTGTAGGCCGCGGTTAGGGGAGCCTCTGTGGCGAACTTCGCGTACCAAGCGGTCATGTTGAAGACGCCCTTCGTCCCATTGGGGAAAGTTATCGGGTAGTTGGCCATTTCGTTCCAACCGTACTTTCCTAGCGCTCCGGGGTAACCAGAAGTGTACCAAAGCGACCACCACCAATTCCCTATCGTCCACAGGGTTGCGTAGCTAGGAGCTGAGGAAGACCACCCCGCTGAGACGGTGAAATCACCCGAAGGTAGCGTAGTAGAATACAGCGTCGTGGGATCCATTGCAATTATCTGGGTAGGTATCCCGAAAGCGGTCCACTGAGATGCTACGTTAGACGCCATTGTATCCACGTCGGTCCAGCCCGCGGCCATCAGTATGCTTATTTTGAAAGGCTGCCCGTTAGGCATGTACCACTGGCCGTTCTTTAGCGTGAACCCGACGCTTTCGAGTAGCGCCGCCGCCTTAGCAGGGTCGTAATAAACTTTCGGAGTCACCTGGTCCAGCAAATCTGGGAACTGACAAGTAGGCAAGGTCTCCCTGTGCGCCGGTCCCCACGCTTCTATCCCATATGCATCCCACGCGTCCGCTGCCTCTGTGTAATTCTGCGCGTAGGCCAACGCCTCCCGCACCTGAGTTATGTTGAACGGGTATACATCTGGGTTGAAAATGTAGATCCAGTGGCCGCCGAATGGGAAGTAAAACAGGTTGTCGAAACCGATTCCTTCTAGGATCTTGAACTGAGCGGGGGAAAAACCGGTTTGCGACCAGTCCACAGTACCTGCCAACGCCCCGTTCATGGTCTGTCCATTCCCGCCGCTCCACCATATGATTATTTCGGGGTTGTAATCCTGCCAAGTGTGGTAAGGGAAAATCGAGTCCCACTCTGCTACGATGTTCGGCGGATCCAGGTGCATTATGCCGTAGGGGACCGAAATCGTAGTGTAATACGGACCCAAGAACCAAGGCGGAGCGACGAAGCGCTCAACGGTGGAGACCGCGGACTTGGCCTGGGTAGCGTTCATAGCGGTGATGTTTTCTAAGAAGGGCTTCCAAACGGAATACGGAGTAGCTATGCGCCGGGTTAGGATGAAGTACGGCACAGTGGGAGACCAAGGCTTCAACACGAATTCGATTGTATAGTTGTTCAGCAAATGTATGTTGCTAGCGTTTAAGAATGGCAAATACCAATCGAACACTTTGGCGCCTATGTAGAATTCGGTGTAAACGTCCCAAGCCGTAAACGGGAGAGTTGTACTGCCGTTGAACCACTGCAGACCTTTCCTCAGGTAAACTACCAGGCTGCCTTTTGACGGGTACTCGACGTACTTGGATGCCAACACCGGTATTAGGGCGTTCGTAGTTGGAGCGTAGAGGTACATCGGCATGTCAGAAGTCATCGGGTTGCTCGTGATGAAGTTGCTGGCCGCATATATGTTCCAGACGGGCATCGAGGGACTATACACCATCATGCCGTTCGCGGTGGTGTATATCTGCGCAGTGCCCCCGGCAGAAACGGGGATAACGAACCCGCCTGCGGCCAAGCCACTGCTTAAGAACACTAACAGCAAGACGAAACTGCGACTTTTTTGCCATATCTTCTGAATTTTCGTCGATTCGATTTCGCATTAGGATTTAAAGCTGACGATACCCTCGTTACATTGGCCTCGAAAAAACGCGTACAAAAAAGATCATAAATGCAAACACGTGTTCAGTAAAAAATCGTGCCAATACCGGACTTTTGGATATATCAGCGGAGACCCGTGATATAAGCCGGCAAAAAGTGAACCGAATTGAACCCTTCTTAATCTACATTGCGAAAACGCGTGAAGGATGGTCGCGCACGCCGCCTTCATCGAAAACATCGCTCAAAACGAGACCCGCTTAGAAAAGAAGAAGACAGAGCAAACCCGGTTACAACCCCGTTCTGCAAGACAATCCATAAACCCAGATGAAAAATGGCGCGTCATTGCTCCCCATCAGCATTAAATCGAGTCGCTTCAGGAAAATATTCAAACGGAAAGCAGAAACGCCTTAACCCATAAAATGAGGACCAAAGGGGGGAGCCCAGCATCGTAGTTTCGAGTCTTGAGAATCTGGCCACATTTCCTCGGCTCGGTGATCAAAAACACTATCACCGAGAACACTTTGATTAGATGTGAAGCTACCCCGTTAGATCGATCAGGATAGCTGGTAGCAATCTCTCTCGCCGCCTGAATCGCTCCCCATCGATCCCTGGTCGCCTTGAAAACTCGCGTAAGTGGCGGGCAGGGCACGCCGATCCGTTTATCTTATTCCGGGTAACGATCAAATCTCTCCAGGTGGTTCGAATAACGTTGCCCGTCAAGGTCTTCTGACCTCCTCCCCGCCCCAAAGGGGGAGGTTTGTCGTTCGCTTCATCATAAACGGTTTAGCCCGCGATGACCTACGCGAAAACAGACAGAGTGACAACCCAATTCCTCTTCCCTTTTTAGCACCGTCTAGGAGGCGTGAATTAAGCCCGGATAAAAGTCGTATAAGTAGACCAGCATACCGAATGACCTCCGAGGCCAAAGACCCAGCAAGAGCCCGCCGCAACACCCCTAAAGGCTACCGTTAACGGTTGTGTAATTGACCTCGAAAACGTAAACCCCGCCATTCTCGTACACCAGCTTTAAGTCCTTAAGGGAGGCCGGGTCGTAGAGCATCCTGTAAAGAATCGTGGATGGTATAGGTGTGCGAGTCGAGTTGAACCCCGCGGGGGGTGAGCCTATCCCGGTTAGATAAATGGGGTAGTTCCAGCCGGGCTCGTAGAGAAGCGTCCCCTGCACCAGGAAGACGTACTCCGGCGAGCCCAACTGCCTTAAGTAGTGAAGGGCCGCACTCTCGTTGGTTGAGTACATGGCCTCGCTGACCAACTGCCCCTTGGATGGCACGTACTGACCAGACCAGACCACTTTCCTTTCCGACACGGCCTGGATCAGGTGACCTCTATCCCAGTTCGCCAAAACGAGCGCTCCTGCGGGCGAGTTTTCCCTGATCCAAAGGGCGGCCCTGTACTGAGCCATATCTGTGCCGTCCGCCTCTATAATGATGGGGTAGGTCTGGTAATAAATGGCCACGTTGATGACCGCCACCAACAACGCCAGCGCGACCAGCGTTTTCTTGAGCCTCACCCCTTTGAGCGCCACGCCGAAGAGAAGCGCCACGGGTATCATGAAGTAGACGATGCCGCGCAGGGCGAGGTAGTACAACGGAAAAGTGATCAGCACAGACCCCAATGAAAAGGCGTCCCTTTCCTTCAGCGCGAAGTAAAGCCCGAACGGGACGAAGATGGCCAGCAGGTTCAACCACTCAAGGGCGTAATAGGGGTTGAACGGGGCCAGCTCGATTATGAACGCGGAGGAAGAAACGCTCCAGCCTATCAGGTTCGGCACGTCATAGTGGTAGAAGGCGAAGGCAGCGACGAGGGTCAGCAGCGCCAAAACCCTTAGGTGGAAGGCCCTCCTGTCGTCGACCCAGGCCAGGAGTTCGGAAACCGCGAAGTAAGCCCCCAGGACGCCTACCATGACCAGGAACTGATAGAAAGTGAGGAGGTACGTCCCGTAAACGAGCAACGCCAAGGCCAAGAGGTGGGGCCAATGCCTGGGCCTGAACGAAGAAAGCGGGAAGTAAAGGCGTTTGGCCTGCTCCTTCGCCCTACCCCGGGGCGAGAGCGGGCGACGCCCCTCCGTCGCCAAAAGGCTGAGGACATATCCCGCAAATATTATGAGACAAACGGCGAAACCGTCGTGCCTGACCTTGAGGGAGGAACCCTGCAGGGCCTGCGCCGAAACCGCGTAAGCTAACCCCGAAAGAAAACCCGCCTGCCTGTTATACAACCTGCGCCCGAGGAGGTAGAGGCCGACCGCCGAAGCGGAGTCCACGACCGCGAAACCGATCTTCATGGTCATGGCCAACGAGTAATGAAACAGAGACGAGAAAAACGCCGTCAGATCCGCGAAGTAGGTCGTCGCCAGGGGTTGGCCTGAGCCGTATAGCTGGCTGAACCAAGACGGCTCCTTGGCCGCCATGTAGTAATACCAGAAATCTGGGTCCGTTGTGACGTGAGGGGGCTCGAGGAAGTCCGGGACGAGGCGCAAGGCTAGCGCGACCGCAAATATCAGTGCTGCGTCAAAAACTGGACTCCTCAGGGGGGTCCTGCTACGGGCCTTCGGGACCCCACGTTTGCCCCTGCTGTCCTTAGCCTTCAATTCCAAACGCCTTGAACTGAGATCCGCGTTACTTTTAAAGTTACGCCAACCGATTCCGTGACCGAGGGACGCACGGAGGGGTGAGGAGAGGAAGGGAAATGTGGAGGTATCGTGGTCAAATGCACGAACTTGTCGCGAAGCCCGCCGGGTCAAAGCGCATCGCGGACCCCGATCCGAGGCTCGCTAACTCATTCGCTCACTGGTTCACCACTTACTCATCCTTCTATCGATGTCCTGTTCTATACCGAGGTCTATTCAGTTTCTTGACTCAGTCTTTGTCCGTCTCTTGTCTCAAAACCGCACGACTTGAAGAGAAAAAGGGGAGAGTTACCCTCTCCCGTCGCTTCCGCCTTCCGTTCCGCCTGAGGGCGACGTACAGGCCCAAGGCAGCTCCTACCAAAACGATCGCCCCCACCACCAGGGACTCGGACCAAGGAGGAGAGGCCGCCGCAGGCGATGCCATCACGGCGATCTCGTTCGAGCGGATCCAGGGATATCCCGAGGCCACTGCCACTACCTCGTGCTCTCCTTCGGTCCTTGGCGCGTAGCTCAGCGTGGCAACGCCGTCCTCTCCGGTGCCGTTGACCCCGATAAGCCTACCGTCCGAGTAAAAGCTCACGTTCAGCCCCACGAGGGGGTGTCCGTTGGCGAAAACGACCTTTGCCTTCAGGCGGATGGAGCGACCCAACGCCACGGTCGGAGAGGAGGCGTTCAAGTCCAAAGAAGGCGGAGGAAAGAAGCTGACGTCCACTATCACGGGCCCTTCTCCGAGTTTGATGACCCCAGAGGCGGGAGTGTAGTAATACCCGGGAGAAGTGACGTTGAAGAGGTAAGTGCCCGGGGGCTCTAAGAAGCTCAGAGTGCCCGTCGTCGACGTGACCACCTGCCGCTGTGTGAGCTTGCCCAGCGTCACCGACCAATTCGCGCCTTCGGGCAGGCCAATCTCGTTGAAATCGACGGGGTGGCCCGTGACCACGGGGACCTCGTTCACCGTCACGTCGAGGGTGTTCCCGACGAACCGGACCTCGACGGTCCTCGACGTCTCGTCAAGCCCGTTAATGCTATACCCATAGGGGATGAAGAACTGCGCCCAGTTTTGGCCGCTGGTGGCGTTCGCGAAGGCGACGTGGACGTCGATAGAGCCGTTGCTGAGCGTCTTCTCCACGAGCGAGGAAACCGGGACGGAGGAGAGCCTGACGTAGGGCTCTATCAGGGCTGGGACCTCCGGCCTCAGGTCGCCCGCCCCGTCGAAAGTGTAACCCTGCCACCAAGCCCAGAAGTAAGTCCAGTAACACCAGGAAAGCCCGTACGAGTCGAAGGCAGTGACCGGCATGCGGACCAGTTGGTAGTTGGGGTCATCGCCGAACTCTCCCGCCCAAAGGGGTATGCCCCACTCCTCGCTAGCGGATATCGCGGCCGCTAGACCCCCACTTGGCTTGAACGGGCCCTCGACCGCATTGCTAACGAAGGTGGTGTAGTAGTCGTGAACCTCGAGAGCGAGTTCGTGGTAGGGGTCATACGGCTCGGGCATGAGGCCCACGTCCCCGGCGCTATCGTAATCCGTGCTCTCGAAGAATATCACGTGCCTGGTGTCCACCTTCCTTATGGCAGATATGGCCATGTCGTAAACGCGGGCCATGTTCTGGTACATCTCTTGATCTGTCCAGTTGGTTGGCGTGGTCGGTTCGTTGAACAGGTCGTAGCCGAGCACCCCAGAGTCGTTGGCGAACTGGGACGCCACGTAGCCCCACATGGAGGCGAACTCCTCTTCGACCGTCGCGTTGGACCAGAAGTAGGCCTTGTCCTTCTCCTCGGCGGCCTTGGTCTGGGCCTGATAAGGGACGGCCCATGAGGGGAGGCCGTCTCCGCAAAGACCGTTGTCCCCTCCCCAGACGTAGAACACGGGGGACCAGTGCAACTGATGCATGTCGATCACCACGTATATCCCGTAGCGGTTGGCCATGGAAATGACCCTCCTGATCTGATCGATATATGACTGGTTGTAGACCCCGGGCTCAGGCTCGACCCAAGACCAATCTATGGGTAACCTAACGAGATTGAATCCCCAAGAAGCCATTATGTCGAAGTCTTCCGGTGACTGATTATAAAAGGCGGGGTGAAGCTCAAGTCCCATGTAGTCAAGGCCATGGAAGACCACGTAGGTCCCGTTGTCAAAACAGAAGTGCGTGCCGTTCACCTTCACCCAGGGCAACGACGCATACTGCGGGGGTGACCACTCGGGGGCATAAGTCCTAGGCGGCGTAGGGGGCAACTCATCAACCCCTTGTCCCAAACCCGTAGAGGAAAGGGAAGCGACGACCAGCGACAGCAGTAATACCGCGAAAGACCAACGCATGAAATTTGGGCGCCCTCGGCATAAAAACGTAGTGCGGATTTTCAATCAACCTCAATTCGGTTCGACCTGATCAACCCCTTCTCTCTCCCGGCTCAGCCACTTTATTTCGGTTTATCCGCTTGATCTATGAGCCCATGGAGAGACGCTGGTTGTTTCTTTCTTTCTTTCTTTTTTGTTTCTTTGTTTCTGGATCCATACTTACGCGATAAGACAAAAGAGAAAATATCACAGAAGTCGCATCCCGCGCGTTATCAGATAAGTGCCGAAACGCTGATCCCCAGGCGCAAACCATTAAGATCACCACCTCTGGCCGGCAAGCACGCAGCGAGGTCGTCTAGACAAAACAGCGCCGTTTCGCAAAAGACGACTGCACGGGCCATCTCCTCTCCCCTCCCCTTGCTCTCGAATCAAAGCCTCCTCGCAATTTTTCGCGCAGAAAGAGGCACTATTGAGTGGATCTGATTAACGTCTCGTCATCGACTCACCTTTCCCGCATCGTTCCGAACGCTATGCGGCTACCCATTCTCAGCTGACGCCAAATTAATTCACGCTCCAATGCGAATACCACCACTTAAAGCAAGGGTTCCTCCTCTGGTCGACGAAAACCCATCAGCAGGCGCGCCAATGTGAAAGGGACCTTGCATAAAATAAGCGAAATAGCTATGCGATAGCTATGCGCAAAGCAAAAAACTAAATTAAAAAGAAACAAAAAATAAATTCTATTCTTTCTTTTTCAGCGAGCTCTAAGCTTACTTACCTGCCCCTTGGGGCCCCTTTTTACCGCGGTGCATTACGAGGAGGAACGCGACTACGACGACCACTACCACCACAACCACTACCGCGGCTTCGAGCGTGCTGGAACTGGAACTGGGGGCGCTGGTCGTTGGCGTCTTGACGAGCGCTGGGTTAACCGTCACGTTGACGTTGACCGTTTGAGATTGAACCGATGGGTTGGCCAGCAAATTCGCAACCAAGCTGACGACGCCGACCGTCGGTGGCGTGTACAACAGCGTCGCCTGACCTGACGATGTGGTGGTCGCCTTCCCTATTCCACTGCCGTTGGCGTAGAAGCCCACCGAATAGCCGGAAGCCGGAGTGCCGTTCGAGAAAGTAGCCGTGGCCGTAAGCGTAATTCCAGAGCCCTCCATTATCGAAGATTTGGACGAACTCAGGGTCAGCGAGGGCCAAACGACCTTCGTTTGCTTGGTGGAAGTAGAAGTTGGGGACGTCGCGGTCAGCGATGCGCTTGCCGAGACCGAAGGGGCGTACGTCAAGTAGGCGAGAACCGTGTACGTTCCCGCCGATGTTGGCGTGTAGGAGAACTGGGCCACGCCGTTTGAGCCCGTGATGGTAGCGCCTATGGTAGCGCCGGAAACTTGGAATGTGACTGACTGCCCGGAGACGGGCGTGCCGTTAGCGTACGTTGCCGTGACCGTCAAGGTCGTGGAGGTCCCCGTCGTCACCGAACTGGGTGTCGCAGTCAGCGTCAGCTTGCTTGACTTCAACGAGCTAGCCGCGTAGTTTGTCGTGTAAGAGGTTGGGAGGCCCAAGAAGGCCGCGAACTCGGGGGCCAAGGAGTTGGAAGCTATGGCCTCGGCCATTGGGGACTGAACTCCTGGAGGGGTAATACCCCATAGCAGCGGCCAGTATAGCCCGTTGTCAACGTTGATCAACCCCGGCGAAACGCCTGGATAGTAGATCGCGTATTGCACAACCAGCGGCAGCTTCCAAACCCAGCTCATGTTGAAAACGTGCTCGTTGAACTCCGCCTTCTGAACCCCTCCTATCACAGGTATCACGGGCATTTGAGAGTTCACGAAAGCAACCGCCCAAATCATCGTTTGGTTGTAAGCAGCGCTCATGGGGGCCTCGCTCTGGAATTGGCTCCACCAAGTGTTGAAGTTGAAAGTGCCCTTAGTCCCGTTGGGGAACTCTATTGGGTAGTTGCCGTCCATTTGCCAGCCCGTGCTATCCCAGCTGTAGTAGCCGGTGGTCCACCACCACCAGCCAATACTCCAGCTAGTGGCGTAGCTCGAAGAGCTCAGAGGCACGCCATACCAGGACGCGAGCTCGAAATCCCCGCTGGGGATCATGCTGCCGTATAGCGTGCTCGGATCGTCGGCGTACGTTTGCATGGGTATGCCAAACTCGGTCAGTTGGCCCGCCTCGTTCTGCACAACCGTATCGACGTCCGTCCACCCAGACGGCAACTGAATGGCTAGCGTGAAGGGCTTACCGTTCGGCATGTACCACTGGCCGTTTTGCTTGTAGAAACCGACGCTCTCCAGGAGCTGAGTTGCCTTCGTCCAATTGACCCCGATTTTGCGTATGTCCTGACGTAGCCAGTTCGGGAGGTTGGCGTTCTGCGTCCAGCCGGTGGCGTACTCAGTCGTTGAGAAGCAGTTGATGCCGTAAGCGTTCCAGGCATCCTCCGCTTCGGTCTGGTTCAGTATGTATGCTATGGCCAGCCTTACCTGGCTGATGTTTAGGGGATATACATCGGGGTTGGTCAACACACCCCAAGAACCCCAGCTCGGCAATATGTTGACAACCCACCCGTATCCCTCGAGGACCTTGTACTGGGCAGGCGATAGACCTACCTGCGCCCAAGTGACCTTACCGGCAAGCATCGCGTTCATTGTCTGCCCGTTACCTCCCGTGTACCATATGACCACGGTGGGAGAGTAGTCCTGCCAAGTGTGGTACGGGAAAACGGAGTCCCACTCCTGAAGCAAATTGGAGGGCTCGAGCTGCCAAACTATGTAAGGCGGAGATATCTTTGATACGTAGTAGGGGCCGAGGAACCAAGCAGGTGCCACGAAGTGCTCTATGTTGGAGTCGTGCTCGGCCGCCACGGTGGCGTTAGCATAGGCGGTCACATTGGCAAGCAGAGCTTTCCAGGCCGGATAGGGGGTGGCCAGAACCGTATCCAACATGTTGGAAGGCACGGAAGGAGCCCAAGAGTTGAGGGTGAACTCGATGGTGTAGTTGTTGAGCACGCGTATCTTGCTGTAATTCATGTAAGGCGAGTACCAACCAAACGCCTTCACCCCTATGTAGAACTGGGTGTAAACGTCCCAGGCAGTGAAAGGAATGGTCGCGCTGCCGTTGTACCAATAGAGTCCCTTCCTTAGATAAATTATGAAGCTGTCGTTTGAAGGGAACTCTGCTATGGCCGTCGCGGCCGCCGGTAGGAAAGTGCCTACGTAAGAGTTAAAGTACATCAAAGGCATGTCGTCGGTCGTCGTACTACCGGACGAAACCATATTATTGGGCGCGTACGGGTTCCAAACGGGCATGCCCGGAGTATATATCAAGCTAGCGTTGTTCGTCGTAACTATCGACGGAAGCGATTGCCCAGAAACCCCTAAGGTCGTGGTAGCGCCAAAAGCACCAGCAATTATGAAGAACACGTAGGTCATTACCAGGAATTTCCTTAAGAACGGTTTCATTCTTGTCAATGTTTCTGCGAATAGCGATTCAAGCATTCCGTCGTCCGCTTTCAATCGACGATATAGCATTCTAGATAAAATAGCATTCTGGATAGACTCGTTTCAACGCCGCAAAAGTCTGGTCGCTAAATCAAAAGCTGCACGAAGACCGCGCCATCGGTTTTGCCAGAAAGCTCTGAACGCACTCCTGCGAGTTAACACCCGGATACCTACCGCCGATGGAGGCCGTTTTCAAGCGAGACTATTCTTGCGCAGTTCCAAACGGCCGGAGCAGACCCTCCTCTAGAAAGGCAACGACCAATTTCACGTTGGCCGATAAACCATATCCCCCCATCTCGGTGTAAAGGCCGGCCATAACGAGGGCACGAGCGGAGTTAGATCCTTTTGGCCGCCTCTCTGATGCAACTTTGATACAACCTCACGTCCTCAAACCCGCCTAAATGAGCAACCCAACCAATGGCGAGAAAAACGAACAGGAGGAAAGCGATAACACCGCCTGGCCTTAACTCCCCCCTCCGAGCTCTTTTCGTTTCGCGAGTGCACCTCGCGCGCCCAGATTACTCATCGCAGGCCCCTCGCTTTCCCGCCGAGCGCTTTCCGTGCCGCAACGCGATCACGATGGCGATG
>OGCG01001014.1_pt1 | contig 14964 bp, 13 predicted proteins | sample 1570061 | NCBI WGS metagenome assembly OGCG01 (sample SAMN06268698, study PRJEB24515) | hot springs metagenome | isolation source: Joseph's Coat, Yellowstone National Park, Washington, USA | place: USA:Joseph's Coat, Yellowstone National Park, Washington, USA
CTCACATCGCTTGCCGTCGTCCGGGATTCTGGCACCGAGTGGTTGGAGCTGGCCAATGTGGGTGACTCGCGTGCCTATCTCTTCCGGGCGAGGCGATTGGTCCAGCTGACAGAGGACCACAGCGTCGCCGAGGAGATGGTGAGACGTGGCCGGCTAACGGCAAGTGAGGCCGCTGGTCACCCAGCCCGTCACATCCTGACCCGTGCTTTGGGGGTGGAAGAGTCCATCGAGGTGGACAGGTGGCCCTTGGCTGTAGAGGCCGGCGATCGGCTTTTGCTTTGTAGCGACGGTCTTTTCAATGAGCTGGACGACCCTGCGATAGCCGAGGTCCTCTCCGAGGCAGAGAATCCAAATGACGCAGCGGAAGAGCTCGTGAGAAGGGCAAATGCAAGGGGCGGCAGCGACAACATAAGCGTGGTCCTCGTGGACGTGTTGGAACCCCCTGCGGGGCCGCCAGCAAGTTTGGTAGAGAAGGGTCGGAGCGCTGTCGAGGGGCGACTTCGGTATCGGAGCGAGCCCTCGGGTATGCACCTAGAAAGGCAGGAGTTTTCGGCCAAGCGGTCCGGCCGACGGGGTGGCCGACCTGGGCCCAAGTTGCTTAGCCCTTTCAGCTTCGCCTTTGGCGCTTTGCTCGTGGCGGTGTTAGGAGGAGCGGTTGGTTCGGTGTACTGGTATGCCGGACGCTCCTATTACGTGACCCTGTCTCGGTCACACCTTGCCATCTACCACGGTCGTCCAGGTGGGGTCTTGTGGATCCAGCCAAAATTGGTTGCTCTAACGGACGTGAGTGTCAATCAGGTGCTGCCCTCTAGGATCCCCGAGCTCAAGGCCGGGGTGCTCGAAGGCTCCCTGGGGGCCGCTTACGCTTTCATTCGGGATCTTCGCCACGAAGCGCAAGAGATCCCTCTTCCCCGTGCGTATGAGGGGTCGACTGCTGCGGGCACTCGCAAACCCGCTCCTCAAAAGGCGGCTTCGACCAAGCGAGCCGCTCAGGCTCGGAGGGGTTGAGGGGTCTTGGACAGGCGCATAAGAATTCTCGGAGCAGCGCTGGTGGTGTGCTTTGTGGTTCTGTTTTTCCAGTTGAACAACCTGCAGTTGCTCCAGGCGTCGAAACTGGCCAAAGCCTCAGGCAATCCCAGGACCGTGCTCCAAAACGTAGCGGAGCCCCGCGGAGACATCCAGACAGCAGACGGCGTGGTGGTCGCGGAGTCGCTGCCAACCCATGACTCATATCACTACCTGCGCTACTACCCTGACGGTCCGCTTTATTCAGCGGTGGTGGGATTTGACTCCATTCTCTATGGGCTATTTGGGGTGGAAGAGACCTACAACTCTTATCTGACTGCCCATACCGCTTCGATTCGCTCGATTTCCGATCTCTTCCGGAACCGCACCACCACGGACACCGTCACTCTTACTATCTCCAGCAAGCTTCAGGCCCTTGCGGCCTCCCTGCTCGCCGGACGCAATGGTTCGGTTGTGGTGATGATTCCACAGACAGGGGCGATCCTCGCTATGTACAACAACCCCACGTTCAACCCGAACCTCCTGGCGAGTCACAACCTTTCGGTCGAGCGCAAGGCCTGGCAGGCCTATTTGGCCGACCCCTCCCAGCCCTTGCTGGCTCGCTCCTATCGACAGCGTTATGCACCAGGTTCGACCTTCAAGATCGTGACGGCGTCGGCCATCTTTGATCACGACCCGAGGCTTGCCCGCAAGGTGTACCCGGCGGTTTCGGAGATTCCTCTTCCCGATACCACGCACCTTCTCCACAACTACGCCTACGAGGCCTGTGGCGGTGGTCTGGCCGTAATGTTTGCCGTTTCCTGCGATACAGGCTTCGCGCAGCTTGGCCTGGCGCTTGGGGCAAAGGCCCTCGCCGAGGAGGCTCAATCTTTCGGCTTCAACTCTGTTCCTCCCATTGACTTGCCTGCTCCGGCCGTCTCGTACTTCCCGCCGGCCTCTAGCTTTGCCAACAATCTGCCTGGTCTTGCCTACTCAGCAATAGGCCAGGAGAATGTATCGGCATCAGCCCTGCAGATGGCGATGGTGGCTTCCGCGATAGCAGATGGGGGCAAGATGATGACCCCCCACGTCATGGCAGAGATCACTGGTTCTTCGGGCCAGGTTGTCCTGCGCTATCGTCCACGCCTCTGGAGGCGCGCCACGTCCTCCTCTACGGCCAAGGCAGTGACCAAGTTGATGGAAGGGGTGACCCAGCCCGGCGGCACCGCTCCCAACGTGGCCATTCCGGGGATTGAGGTCGCCGCAAAGACCGGGACCGCTCAGGAAGGGCTAAATGCCGCCCTCAATAACGACTGGTTGGTGGCGTTTGCTCCTGCGCAGAATCCAAAGGTTGCAGTGGCAGTGGTTGTGCCGGGAGCGCCAGGCGAGACCGTAGGAGCTACCACTGCTGGGCCGATCGCTAGGGCGATGCTTATTGCCGCCTTGGGCGAGGTGGGAGGGACATGATGGGACACGGCGTCGTGCGCAAGGCCTTCGGGGATCATCTGGGGGGCGGCGCCAGGGTTGGGGAAGGCAAGGATGTCGCCGTGGCGACGACCGCCAGCGGTTGGTCTCCTGTCGGCATAGGCTGCGGAGGGCATGGTGAGCCAGTCGACTTATAACGGGCGCTACGAGATAATCCAGCACATCGCCCGAGGCGGAATGGCCGAGGTCTACCTGGCTCACGACAACCTTCTCGACCGCCGCGTGGCGCTCAAGGTGCTCTTCTCGGAACTCTCGACCGACAAGGCCTTCGTAGAGCGTTTCCGCCGGGAGGCACAGGCGGCGGCGAAACTTTCCCACCCCAACATCGTCTCCGTCTACGACTGGGGCGAGTCCCCTGTTGAGATGACGTACTTCATCGTCATGGAGTACGTGGATGGCCAATCCCTGGCTGCTCTGCTCCGCAAGGAGGGCAAGCTGGTGCCAGAAAGAGCAGCCAAGATCGCGGCGGGAATCGCCTCTGCGCTTGCCTACGCGCATCGTCAAGGGGTCATCCACCGCGATGTGAAACCGGGCAACATTCTCCTTACCAGGGATGGTCAGGTAAAAGTCACCGACTTTGGGATTGCCAGAGCGACCAATGCCGATGACGGCTTGACCCAGACCGGGGCGGTGATGGGGACTGCAGCGTACTTCTCCCCCGAGCAAGCGCAAGGCCAGCCTGTGGATGCGAGAAGCGACGTCTACTCCTTGGGTGTGGTGCTCTACGAAATGGTTGTGGGAGAGCCACCCTTCCGAGGGGACAGCCCGCTGGCGGTTGCCTACAAGCATGTCCAGGAAGAGCCCCGTCCACCGAGAGAGCTGGAGCCGGAGCTATCGCCCCAGCTAGAAGCAATAATCCTGCAGGCGCTCGCCAAGGAGCCTGCTCAGCGCTATAGCTCGGCGGCTGCCATGTATCAAGACCTCGTTCGTTTCACCCAGGGCCAGGCTGTAAGGGCCAGGGTCAGGCCGAGATCCCCAGAGCCGGGAGAGCCGACTGTGGCCATCGATGGCCTCCATCGTGCAACTCGGCCGACCAGTCCCTTGCGGGTCTACGAAACCCAGGTCCTCGATCCAGTCACTGCCCCTACTCAGGTCGCGGCGCCCCTCGACCGTCGAAGGAGCCACAAGGGCGCATGGTCAGCTCTCCTCTTGCTAGTTGCTGCAGCCGCAGCTGGGGCTTCCTATTACTTTGTGGAGGCCCGCAAAACCAAGGTGCTCGTTCCTGACGTCCGATACTTTCGGCTGCGCCAGGCCGAAGGCGCCCTGGCATCGCTTCACCTGCGCTACAGGGTGAGCGGTCCCCGCGACGGGGCTGCTGTGGTGGAGTCACAGAACCCAGCAGGAGGCAGCGATGTTGCGAGAGACACAGTGGTGGCACTCCATACCCAGGCGCCTCCTCCTTCGACTACCCGGGTGGCTAAGGTCGAGGGGCTGTCCGTGCGAGATGCCACAATCATCCTGCAAGCAGCCCAGCTAAAGGTCAAGCTGAATTGGATCAACGATTCAGCGGCCAAGGGCACGGTGCTGTCACAGGACCCTTCTGCCGGATCATCCGTGCCATTGCACTCGACGGTGCTGCTTTCTGTGTCGGCTGGGCCTAGCCTGGTGAAGGTTCCGAACCTGGTGGGCGAGCCTTTAGGCACCGCCGAGTTTGAGATTGGTCGCGACGGACTCGACACTGGCACGGTCCGATACATATATGCAGATGTACCTGATGGCCACGTAGTGAGCCAGCAGCCGACAGGAGGCTCTAAGGTCGTGCCCCATTCTGCGGTGAACCTGGTCGTCTCCAGAGGGCCGCAGCCGACGACTACTACTAGCACCACCACGACGACGACCACGACCACGCTTCCTCCTACGACTACTACCCGGCCGCGGCCCACTACAACCACGACCACTACGACCTCGACCACCACGACGTCGCCTACGACCTCGACCACCACGTCAACCTCGTCGACTACAACCACGACGTTGCCTACGACCTCGACTACGACGACGATGTCTCAGGCTCCCACCACCGCAACGACCTCGCCAGTGACCACAACCACCACCCTTCCGAGTGGCTCCCCTGGTCCTCCTGGTGGAGCACCGCCAGGCCAGGCCAGCTTTGGTCCTGTCCAGCCCGGCGGTTCGGAGGGCGGGGGAGGTAGTTTCGGGCAAGGGGGTGGCTTTACGCCATGAGGCCTCGGGTGCTGGTGGTGGACAATTACGACTCCTTCGTCTACATACTCGTCCAGTACCTTGGAGAGTTGGGTGCCGAGCCTGTGGTATTTCGAAATGACGAGATCACCGTCTCGCAAGCTCGGCTGCTTAAACCCGAAGCCTTGGTGATCTCGCCCGGTCCGGGAAGACCCGAGGAGGCGGGGGTCTCTGGCGAGCTCATCGCGGAACTGGGTTCTTCGATTCCGACGCTTGGCGTCTGCCTTGGCCACCAAGCGATTGGCGTTGTTTTCGGTGCCAGAGTAGAAAGAGCCCCTACCCTACTGCACGGCAAGACTTCGCTAATTCACCACGATGGACGCGGGGTGCTTGCTGGATTACCCCAGCCCTTCGAAGCCACGAGGTATCATTCGTTAGCGGTCGTGGAGGAGTCTTTGCCCAGCGAGCTAGTGGTCTCCGCCCGAAGCGAAGACGGAGTCGTGATGGGTTTGCGTCACCGGCGCTTTCCAATTGAGGGAGTCCAGTTCCACCCGGAGTCTGTGATGACCAACTCCGGGAAGCAGATTGTTGCCAACTTCCTTGAGATGGCGAGCAATTAAGCGCTTTTCGCGGGAGGTAGCTTTTCTTTATGATTCGCTTGGGGACGCGCAAGGCACCTGAGAATAAAAAGGCCCCACGGAGCCGGAAGAGGGGGCGGTATACGCCTCCGGTTCCCCGAACCAAGAAGGTCAGCCCAAAATGGATGGGGCCACTCATCATTGCCCTAATGGTGCTAGGGGTTGTTTTCATCATCCTCAACTACATGAACGTCCTGCCGGGTGGGGCGTCCGATTGGTACCTCGTTGGCGGGCTAGGCGTCATTTTGGTTGGGTTCATATTGGCGACTCGATACCGCTAAGCGGATATAGCGTGGGTGTAGTTACGCTGAGACAATTCATCCCCAAGGTTGTCCACAGCTGTGGATACCGTTGTGGATTGGAATTAACTTGAATGGCATAGAAAACATTGATTTTAAAGAAGAGGGGGGATCCTCTGGCTGCCACAGCTGGACCAGGCGCTCATGGAGGGTGAGCTCAGAGCTCTAAAGGAGCGGCTCAGGAACGAGATGAGGCTCGCTCGGAGGGCAACGCCGCCCGAGCAGCGAGAGGTGCTCTCCAAGAAAGTGGCTGAACAAGTACTCAGTCTTCCAGAGCTAGCCAGTCCTTCGAGGGTGGCTGGATACCTGGCCTTTGGTTCTGAGGTCCAGACTCGCCATTTGCTTGAGGAAATGGCAGAGCGAGGCCATGAGCTCTATCTTCCCTTTGTTGAAGGGTCGGAGATGCAGGTGGCCCGTTGGGAGCCCGGTGACCCGCTGGTACAGAGTTCGTATGGGCCCAAAGAACCGTCGCTTCGCAAGGCCACAGACCCCGCCAGGCTCGACTTGGTGCTGGTGCCGGGACTTGCCTTCGATCGGTGCGGCAGGAGGCTTGGGTGGGGCGGTGGCTTCTACGATCGTTTTTTGGAGCGAGCGGCCGGGGTCACTTCGGTAGGCCTTGGATTCCACAGCCAGTTGATAGAGGCAGTTCCCGTGGGACCCACAGATCGGAGGCTAGCGGTGGTGGTGACGGATCTAGAGGTTGTGCGCTGTCGCGAGTCATGCAACTAACCTGATCTGGTGGCGCAACTCAAGCCGGGAGACCTAGCACCTGGCTTCTGTCTAGAGAACCAGGATGGTCGGCAAGTTTGCTTGGAGGACTTCATTGGTCGCCGGGTTGTTGTCTACTTCTACCCCAAGGACAACACCCCTGGCTGCACCAAGGAGGCATGCCAGTTCAATGAGAATCTGGAGGATCTTTCGCGCCTTCAGGTAGCGGTGGTCGGCATCTCTCCCGACAGCCCAGGCAGCCACGCCCAGTTCCGCGAAAACTATGGCCTCAAATTCGATCTCCTCTCCGATGCGGACCATTCGGTTGCTGAGCAGTGGGGGGCGTGGGGTGAAAAGGTCCTCTACGGAAAGCGTCGGACGGGGTTGGTTAGGTCCACTTTTGTCGTGGGGCCAGATGGTCGCATCGAGCACGCTTGGTACAACGTGCGAGCCGATGGCCACCCCCGACAGGTGTTGGAGAGACTGGCCAGCCTTCACTGATTGCCAGATGGCAGGCCATCTGGGCTACGCGGCTCCTCACAACGCCCTCCAGCTGGGCCTGCGGGCTTCTCTTTCTATGGCAAAAACCTTGCGAGTGATCCGGTCCACCACGGCGTCTGGAACGTCTACGAAGCAGACCCTCGTGCAGGAGGGGGCCGTCGTCCCGACGGATATGGCATCGACCTCCAGGGGGCCGTCTTCCAGGTAGATTTGCAACCGGAGCTTGGTTCCCGCATCAACGCAGATCCCTGCCAAGCGAGCGCCTCCCGCTGAGAGGTCTATGACCCGCGCCTCGGTGGAGGTGGGGTCCGGGGATTCCCAACTCGCCTTGGCCGCTATGTCGCAACGTACCCTGAAGAATCGGCGCCTTTGGACCGCCACAGCGTTGCCCAGTGGCTCCAAGCGGAGCACCACTGTTGGGTGGGCTCGGACTACCAGGCAGGAGGCCTCCCATGTTAGGGCTCCTGAGCGCTCAGGCATGGTTACTACCGCGCTCCTACCGTCCAGCCTCGCTGCTCGTCTTTCGGTCACGCTAACGAGGAGGGTGTTCTGGCTGGCCTGCAGGACGTCACCCCTCCAGGGTCCCTCTTCCGGGGAGGCGGGGTCGTGGATGTATACGACCTCGCGTTCCAGTGAGGTCACGGGAACCACCCCCCCAAAGGGGACCTGGTTGGTCCTAGACACCTCGGCCGCGCCCATGTGTCCTCGATCGGCAGACCGCCCAGGCTTCCTAAGAGCTGGCCGCCAGGTGCTGGCCGATCTCGCTTAGGCTTTGGGACGGTGGCCCGTCGCACCAAGATCGTCTGCACGCTAGGTCCTGCCGTCGCGAGCTATGAACGGATCAAAGAACTCGCCGAGGCTGGCATGGATGTGGCCAGGTTGAACCTCTCCCACGGGGATCCAGCTGAACATGCGGCCAATTTCGCGTGGGTGAGAAAGGCTTCCGATGAGCTGGGCAAGGCCATCGGGATCATGGCGGACCTGCAAGGGCCGAAGATCAGGCTCGGTCGTTTTAGGGACGGATCGGTGCTTTGGCAGGCCGGTGAGCGAGTGGCACTCGTGACAGAAGAGGTCCTCGGTTCCGAGCACTTGGCCTCTGTCGACTTGCCAAGCCTTCCCAAATGGCTGAATCCCGGAGACCAGCTCCTTGTGGATGACGGCAATGTCGTCTTGCAAGTGCTAGAGGTGTCGGATACAGAGGTTTCCTGTGAAGTCGTAGAAGGCGGCATCGTCAGCGACCACAAGGGGATCGCGGCGCCTGGAGTCGACTTCGAGGAGGGGCCGCTCGGTGCTAAGGATCAGGCGGACCTGAACTTCGCTTTGGAGCTCGGCGTGGACATGGTGGCGATTTCCTTCGTGCGAGGTCCCGAGGATGGTCTCGCGGCCAGGGCCATCCTGGAGAGGGCAGGTGCTGGTGGGGTCGATCTCGTGGCAAAGATAGAGGTTCGCCAAGCTCTATCTCAGGTAGAAGAGATCCTCTCGGTTTTCGATGCGGTGATGGTGGCCAGGGGGGACCTTGCGCTCGAGATCGCCTTGGAGCAGGTCCCGCTGGTTCAAAAGCAGGTGATTGAACTGGCGAGGCGATATGGCCGCCCCGTCATCGTTGCCACGCAGATGCTTGAATCAATGACCGTGCATTCTCGTCCCACCCGAGCTGAGGCCTCCGATGTGGCCAACGCAGTGCTCGATGGTGCCGACGCCCTCATGCTTTCAGCAGAGAGCAGCGTCGGGGCCCATCCCACCGAGGCTGTGAGGACGATGGCGCGTATCGCGGAGACTGCTGAGTCGGCGCTGCTCGCGCGATCCGAAGCGTCGCTTAGCCCTGGGGGCGTATCCCGAAGTTCGGGAGAATCGCTTGCCAAGGCCGCTGTCGAAGTGGCTTGCGACATCGGGGCGCGTGCTTTGGTGGCTTTTACCGAAACGGGGGCTACGGCCAAGAGATTGGCTCGTTACCGGCCGCCGGTTCCCATCGTTGCCTTTACTCCGGCGCCGAAGGTTCGAAACCAGCTATCCATGTGTTGGGGTGTAGATGCCTATCTTGTAGAGACCGTATCTAGCACCGATGAGATGGTGCGTCAGGTGGACGAGGCTCTGCGCCAGACGCAGCGAGCGGAGACCGACGACAGGGTGGTTATTGTGGCTGGTACTCCGTCGGGCATGCCAGGTACTACCAACACCATTCGAGTGCACCGCATCGGCAACTGGGGCTAGGGCGGATATAGTTTGCGGGGCAGACCACCTCGTTTGCCAACCGTCGGCGCCACGCTCCGCTCGAGGGCATCTGGGCGCCCCTAGACAGCCGTCGAGCAAGGCTAGATTCGCACGTCGAGGAGCGAGGTAATGGACGAGGACGCCGAGTTTCGGGAGGAGCCTTCCGAGGCCCAACCAACCCCACCTGTGGCAACAGCCGAAGCGCTTGGCCAAGTTACGCCTACGGCACCTCCTGCAAGCGAAGAAGTAGGGGGAGCACCACGTGGCTCCAAAAGGCGCCAGCGGCGCTGGACGCAAAGGCTCGTCTGGGGGTTCGGCATCTTTTTCTTGATCGTCGCGCTACTGGCGGGGGCGGGAGCTATATATGCGGTCTACCGCTTCCACCAGATCAAGCATGTGAAGGTGGCTCACCTCGTGGCTGAGCAGCCGGGCGGGCCGGTGAACATCTTGCTCATTGGTGACAACTGTCGCTACTGCCTAAATGGCAAGCAGGCTTCGGCCTTTGGGTCGGCATCGCAAGTGGGTGGCGGAAGGGCCGATGTTTCGATGATTCTCCACCTCGATCCGAAGACCAAGCAGGCGACGATCCTCTCGCTCCCCAGGGACACCTTTGTGCCGATTCCCGGAACGACGGATGCCAACAGGGTGGATGCTGCCCTGAATAAGGGGCCAGGTGCTTTGGTGCAGACCATAGAAGACGACTTCGGCATCACCATAAATCGCTACGTAGAGCTCAACTTCGACAGCTTCCAGGGAGTGGTCAACGCCCTTGGCGGCATCGACATGTACTTTCCAGACCCAGTTCGGGACTACTACTCCGGCCTGGATGTTCCGCAGCCAGGCTGCTATCACCTAAACGGCTTCCAGGCTCTTGCAGTGGTGCGTGCCCGCCATCTCTACTACTGGGTCAATGGCGTCCAGTATTACGACGGACTGGGGGACATATCTAGAATCCGCCGAGACCATGAGTTCCTGCGAGTTCTGGCGTCCGAGCTGATTCACCAGGACATTTTCAATCCGTTCAAACTAAACTCGGTTCTGGGCAGCATCCTTCCTCAGCTGACCGTGGACTCGGGATTCGGCCTGCACGAGATGGTCCGGCTGGCTCTGGAGTTCAGGGGTGTCAATCCCAATACAGTTCCGACTGACACCCTGCCCGTCTATGTCTACAACGCGCCCTTCTATTACCGAGGAGCTGACTACGGGGATGTGGTCTTCCCGACCGAGCCGCTGGATCAGCAGGTCATAGACAAGATGCTTGGGATGTCTGTGCCGCAGCTCCGCCCAGGCACCACCGTTCAGGTTGTCGATGGCAGTGGGCTCGGAGAAGGTCCTGCTTTTGCCTCGAAGCTATCTCAGCTGGGTCTAAAGGTGCTGAGCGTCGGCAGTGCTGCGCCTGTTTCTAGTCCCGCCGAGAGCATCGTCTACTACGCTCCCGGCGAGATCTCGCAGGCTGAGGCGCTGCTTGCACACCTCGAGGGGGTGGTGGCAATGGGCGAGCGAAGCCTGCCACCGGGTGTGGACCTCCAGGTGGTTACGGGTAGCTATCTCGAGGTGATTGGCTTGCCTGCTCCAAAGGCTGTGACCACGACAACCCCCGCCTCTACGACTTCGCCTGCCAGCAGCTCTACCTCGTCTTCTGCACCGGCTAGTACGACTACGACTACCACGACGTCGCCTGTTACCGCGACGACATCGCCTTCATCTGAGGCCAACTTTCCGGGTGGGATCCAAAATGTCATTGCCTCCCATACGGGTTTGGCTCCTTGGGACCCGAGGGCATGTCCTCCAGGCGCGACTGCCAAGCCACTCTTGTACAACCAGGGTCCTAGCTAGCCGCCTTGGGGTTTGGGCCTGGACCAAAGCCCCGAAGCGGACCGGTCCTCCAGCAGGATGGAGCCCAGAAAACTAGCTCATAGTGACTGAGCGATCTTGCTCAGAGGTCCAAAGCCCGTTTTCTGGCTCGCGTCTTGGGGGAGGCCCACGCCAGTACCCCTCCGGCTAGGACGAAAGATGCGGCCATCGCCAAGAAAGCTCCCTTGAAGCCAGCGCTGTCGATGAGGTAGCCGAGGAGGATGGTCCAAAGGGACCCTACTCCGTAGGAGATGGCGAAGAACCAGCCGAAGGCGCTTTGGTGATGCGATTGTGGAATGGCCTCCGAAAAAACCGCCTGGAGGAGGGGCGACTCGGAGTAGCCAAGTATGCCGACCAGCACCGCCATGACGACGAGGGCTCCTATTTCGCTCCCCACCTCGACGAAGCCGATGATGGCCGCGGCGGCAAGGATATATACGACTACCAGCAGTCGCCGTCGTCCCAGCCGGTCCGCCAGCCTCCCCGCTCCTACTGGTCCGCCGATGCTGCCCACAAGCATCGCGGTAAAAATCCCGCCTACGGCAAGAGCTGAGAGGTGGAGCCCATCTTTCAAGTAAGCAGGCACATAAGTCGTGAGGGTGCCGAGGCCTCTTCCACCGGCGGCAATGGTGCCAGCTGCCAGGGAAGCTGCGGACTCTCTTTGCCTCAAGAGCTCTAGGAGCCTAATTCGAGGCGCCACCTTGGCATGTTGCTCTTCTTCCGGTAGCGGATCGCGCAACCAGGCGGAGACGGCCAGAGCGCCCAAGCCGAGGGGAATGGCGAGCATCGCCAGGCCAAACCGCCATCCCTCATAGGCAATGGCAGCCGACATCGCCAAGGGGATCACTGCAGTACCAATGCTCCCGCCAGCCACGTGCCAGGCAAGGGCGAACGCCCGGCGGTCGGGGTAGCGGCGTGCCAGCACGGCGCTACCCACGGGGTGCTGCGGCCACGAGACGAGCGCCCCGAAGAGCCGGGCAGCCCCGAAGGAGGCAAAGCTGCCTCCGAGTGCGCCTGCGACGCTCGCTGTGGCCAAACCGAGGTTCTGGATTGCCAACAACAAACGAGCCGACAAGCGCCGGAAAGCTCCGGCCAGGGCTTGAAGCAGGCCACCTACGACCCCCGCCACCCCCACTACGACACCGAGAGCTCCCCAAGAGGTGTGGAAGGAGCTAACCACGAAGGGGTAGACGAGCGCCAGTCCTGAAGGGTAGAAGTGCTGCACTGCGTGGGAGAAGCTCACTACAGCTAGCTGGCCATCTCGCTCTCGCCGCCTCGGCATGGGCCCAAACTAACCAGCTCTGCTGGTTCATCGTGTCCCGGCAGCGCCTGGACAAGTTCACCAAGTGTTCAGCTTTAGGTACCTTGCAGGTCATCCAGCGTGCACGTCTGGTTCACCAGAGCCGGCAATGCTTACAGCAAGGTGAACGAATCGCTAGCAGACCGATCCAGGTTGTCGAGCCGATCCCAGCAGCAGTCGACTTCCGATCCCGAGAGCCTGGGCGTTGGAGCTGCTCCGGCAAGCGCTGTCGCTCGAGACGAAGGGTCGCTACAGGGCGCCGCAGGCGTCTTTCAGGCTTTGGATGAAGCAAAGGTAGGCCGAAGGCACTGGCTGACGGTGCTCACAGCAGGCATGGGTTTCTTCACCGATGCCTACGACCTGTTCATAATCGGGACCGTCACAGTCTTGCTCACCCCGATTTTTCACCTCTCCACCGCCCAGGTTTCATTGCTCAATTCGATCTCGTTGCTGGCCTCTGTCCTAGGCGCCCTGGTCTTTGGGCGTCTTATGGATCGGCTGGGACGGAAGAAGATGTATGGAGTCGAGGTAGCTCTGCTCGTGGCCGGGGCAGTCGCCTCTGCTGTGTCGTGGAACTTTTGGTCCTTGTTTGCCTTCCGGCTCCTCGTGGGAATGGGGGTAGGGGGCGATTACGCCACTTCTGCGGTCATAACCTCCGAATACGCAACCAGGCGCCAGCGAGGCAGGCTCGTGGCGACGGTCTTTGCCATGCAGGGCTTCGGCCTTCTGGCAGGACCGGCGATAGCCTCGATCCTGCTCGGAGCCGGACTTTCCAAGGCCGTTGCATGGCGGCTCATGCTTGGTCTGGGGGCATTGCCAGCCGCCTCCGTTGTGTACCTGCGTCGTCGCGTGCGGGAGACTCCTCGCTACGAGCTGGCTATCAAGGGCGATGTGGCTGGGGCTCTAGAGAGCCTGAACTGGGCCGTTGGGGACCAGGCGGTCGAGTTGGCTTGGAGCGTTCCTGATGGTGGTGGGCTATCTAAGCCTCGCCTGGCCGACCGGCCGTATCTAATGCGCCTTGTTGGGACGGCGGGGTCGTGGTTCCTGCTAGATGTCGCCTTCTATGGGAACTCGGTCTCTAGCCCTCTGATCATGAAGGCTCTCGAGCCACACGCCAGCCTTCTCAGCCATACGTTGATTTCTCTTGCGATATTTGCACTGGCCGCGCCGCCTGGATACTGGCTGGCCGTCTTCTTGATGGATCGCCGTGGAAGGCGAAAGATCCAGTGGCAGGGTTTCGCCGTGATGGGAGCGGCATATCTGGCCATGGCGCTTCTGCCTGGCGGGTCACGGGACGTGGCTCCGTTCCTTGCCCTGTTTGCTTTGAGCTACTTCTTCACGGAGTTTGGGCCCAACGAAACTACCTTTGTCTACCCCTCCGAAATATTCCCTACGGCTATAAGGGGTATAGGAGACGGCCTGTCCGCCGGGGCGGGCAAACTGGGTGCATTCCTGGGCGCGCTAGTCGTACCCAGTCTGCTGCAACACGTCGGCTTGCGAGGAGTCATGGCGGTGATGGCTGTGGCATCACTCCTAGGCGCGATCTTGACGCTGGCTGTGTTGCCAGAGCCCATGGGCAAATCCTTGGAGGAAGCCTCGGCCGAGGACGGGATTGGCTCTGGACCTGGCGTGTCGAGCGCTCCGTTGGGCGACTTTGGCTACAGAGCAGCTGTCACTGGAGGGGCCCCCTCCGGCGCAGCAGGTGAGGTCGATCTCGAAGTAGCTGAAGACTCCGTGGATCTGGAAGAGGTAGAGGCCGTGCTGGGCGCGGCTTTAGAGCCGCTAGAGGCAGAGAGCAGCCCAAGCTGAGCTGAGGCCGTCTCTCTAAGCGGGGAAGGGGACCCCGGTAAGCCTCGAGCAGAGACTCAGCAGTGCCTCTTGGTTGGCTTCTTCATAGGCCGCCGGGTTGGCTCGGAGTTCTTGGCGGTGCTTGAAGTACCTACCGGTGACCAGTGCAGCTGGATCATTGCTGGTTGCGAGCCATACCTGAGTCTCCGCCCCAAGGGGAAGGGGATCTGGAGCCCCCGGACCTCCCATTCTGGTCTTGATCCATCCCGGATCCACAGCGTTAGAGAGGACTTGGGGCCACCTGCGAGCTACCGCGAAAGCGAGCATCACATCGAAAAGCTTCGAGTCGGAGTAGGCCTGCATCCCTTTCCAAGCCTTGCGTTCGTAAAGAGGGTCCTCGAAGTCTGCCTTGCCTTGCGCCTCGAGACCTGAGGTCAGATAGATGAGGCGCTCGGGGGGTTCCATGAGACAGGTGAGGAGGTAGGGGCCGAGTACGTTCACCTGAAATATCTTTTCAAGTCCATCCTTGGTCACGCTGCGATGCGGGATATTCCCTCCGATTCCAGCGTTGTGGACGATCGCGGTGTATGGACCGAGTTCCCCGGCCGTCTCGGCTAGGGCCTTGGTCTCCTCGATGGACTCGAGGTCCCCGACCACGACGGCCAAAGCCTGGGGCAACGCCTTCCAGGTCGCCTCGGCGCGCTCAGGGTTTCGGGCATGAGCTACGACCTCATGTCCATGGGCGATTAGTTGGGCAGCTGTCTCAGTTCCGATCCCCTGGGAGGATCCAGTCACGAAGAATTTCACCCCAAAGACCCTATGGTCCAGGCGCAGGCGAGCGGTCCAGAACAGCCGCCTGTCTCCTGGCTAGCTGCGTCTTGGCCTCCGATCGGATACGGCGGAGTAAGCCGAGGTCTTTGATTCTTGGACAGGCACCATGGCCGAGTCGACCCGTCGATTGACCGACATGCGAGCGCAAGCCCACGGCTTTAGCCGTGGGTCAAGCGAGCGGATGCAGAAGCAGCACTGTGATACA
>OGCG01001015.1_pt1 | contig 14960 bp, 16 predicted proteins | sample 1570061 | NCBI WGS metagenome assembly OGCG01 (sample SAMN06268698, study PRJEB24515) | hot springs metagenome | isolation source: Joseph's Coat, Yellowstone National Park, Washington, USA | place: USA:Joseph's Coat, Yellowstone National Park, Washington, USA
GACTAACGCAGGAGTTGGAAATACTCAGTACAATACCTACGACAGTCAAGGAGATGAACGCAAACTTAGTGAAGTTGTTGAAGTTACAGAACGAGAGCAAACGTGTGCAAACGATGGGTAAAATAATGTTGTACTTCGTGACCGGAATGATAGCTATGATGTTCTTAGCAGTGTTATTCGGTCTCCATATAATTTAGCTGAGTTCTTTTTTCCCTCTCCTCTCTCCTCTCCGCTCTACTTCTGTCAAGAGACGTCAAGCAAACTTTTTTAATAACTACAAGCAAACATATGTTTGAGGAATGTGAAAAATGAGTAACAACAACGCTTCATCGCTAATCCCGTTAGATAAATATCTCTTTGAGGTCTTTTCTAAGTACGTTTCAACTAAAGATTTTATATTTAAACCCGAAAAGTCAAAGACATACGACGGTTCGTTAACATTAGTTAACTACAAGCCTATGGCAACATCGAGTTTCGATAACTCGCAAGGATACATGCCTTTTATGCTCGAACTAAGTGTTTTGGAGACAGAAGTCCCCATTAAGAGTCCAGACGACGTAGAAGTGAAATACGGCGAAGAGAATAAAGAAAAGACTATACACCTCAATTTAGGTCGTATTGAAGAGATAATTGATAAATATGGGTTTACATATTATGAGAGAACCCTCAATCTTAATGTAATACAAGGTGCTACAAATAAAAATTTCATTTTTAATGTGATCGTATTAAGACCACAGCGTTCGTTTGGTTCTGAGCTTTCAGAAGAAGATAAGAAATCAGCTGAGGCAAAAATACAAACATTAATCCAAACGTTAGAGTCCACTAATCCAGCAATCCGAGAAAATTTCTATATTACGTATGCAATTTACTCTTCTTCATCACATCTCTTATACCCACGCATTTATCTCATCCCCAAAGGGATTGCAAATGAAGTTTCTGATTATTTGGTATCTCTGTATCAACAAAATTACGGCAACGTTACCATACCACCGGCAGAATTTGTACCTAATGAAGATGTAAAGTCACCTGAGTTAGAAAAATTCTTTGAAAAACTACCGCTTGAACTGGTTGGCAAAGCTGTCGTAGGTACGTACGGCTCTTACCCTGCTGTACTTTTACCGAAAGGGGACTATTCTCAATATCTTACGTACAACGAACGTGTAATTAACCTCGGAGATAATGATTTAATAGTTTTCGGTAATCCTCAACAAACCCACGCTCCTCAAACTCCAGAGCAACAGAACATAGTTTCCAGTATTCCTCAACCTCAACAAACCCCTACTCCTCAAGTCCAGGAACAGCAGAACGTAGCACAGAACGTGGTGGAAACTAACAGTACTGAGCAGAAGAAAGTAGAATTAGAGAAAGTACTGAACATAGAACTTGCACCATACATTCCAGATTGGCTAATACCATACTTAAACAAATACGGCTTGAAACAAGGAGAATCTTTAAGCAGAAAAGAGCGTGAAGAGTTCGCTGAAAAAGTGTGGAACGAGTTACAAAAGAACTGGAATAAGATCCTGGAATTATTAGAAACAGATAACGCAAGTATCCTCCCTACCACCGTCCTAGCATTAGTATCTCATTTCCCGTCCGAATACAAGGGTTCACAGAAAAAAGTTATACGTGAATCTGGAAGCGTAAAAGAAGAAACTATTAGGGAAAAATTATCTAATATGTTCGAAACACTCAGGGTACATTATTTCACACCTGTGGAACTGTCCCTTGCCCCGGACAAAGTTTTAGACTTAAGAATCATCAGACCGGTGACTCCAGACGAGTTCGAAAGGTATCTGAAAGACTTGAGCGATATAGTACAATTATACAGAGACGCATATGCCATCTTCTCATTCGCAAATTGGTTCAAGAATAAGAGTTACTTCACAACAAAAGGTATACAGAATCTTAAGAATGCCGACCCTCAGAAGCTTAAATACCTTGAAGACCTTAATAAAGCTTTTACAGAGTTATGGTCACGGGCTAGTAAAGTCCCGGTACCATTGATTGTAGATAAAAATAACACGTTGTTGGTCGGGTCAGTAGATGAATTACCACCAGATAACGAGTATACTATATTGAAGTTAAATGACTTCGATATCAATCAAGCTAATGAAGAGCAGTTGAAGAAATTAAAATCACTCTTGAATTTTGCAAAGAAAGCCTTTGATGACCAGTACGGTGTGTTAATTGTAAAGACTACTATAAGCCCCTCGACCCTTGACATGCAGGTGTTCAAAACTATAGTAAAACTACTAGGGATATGCGAGGAGGGAGACGAGGTGTGTTTATACAAGGCGAGACAGGAACTATCAGCTTTCCCAGAGTCGCTTAAGGACAAGTTCATAAATAACTTCGCTAAAGAAACCGGAAGGAACGCGAAGTATAGAATAGAGTTCATAAACTTGTTTGCTACACTCTTCGCACTTGTAAACTATTACAACTACTTGGAGGAACTGAATAAAGAAACACTGAAGAACCGCGGTGCTAGGAAATATTTAGAGGAGGAAGAGAAAAAGGCTAAGGAGATACTCGAAATGGTGAAGGAGGGCTATAAGATCTCCTGACAAAACGAACGACAAGCTTCGTCCTTTAGTGCGGGAAGGAAGTCAGAGCGAAATACTTCTAAATGTTAAAAAAGTTCAACTCCTATTTTTTAAAGTTTCTAATTCAGATATCTTTTCTTTTATTTTGGGTAACAAAACAAGACGGCTAAGTTCATCTTTTAACTCCCATAACATCTCTAATTTATAATTATCGTTCAACAAATCATAAAAGCTCAGCCAGTAATCAACTTGAAGATCAAACCAATCATAAGCTTCGATTCCGAGGACAGTATCCCCTATATCCATGAACCAGTTATACAAATCCTCCTTGCTTAACGGTTTCTTCTCATTTAATGCACGATTAATAGCATCGACAAACTCTTCTAACACCTTTTGATATTTTTTTAGAAGTTTAACCTTACGGAAATCTACAAGATCCTTATTATCAACTATTTCATTATACACATTATCTAATATACGAACTAGTCCAGCAGTTATACGTCTAGCCCAATAGTTATTTAACATCTCTTTAAGCTCTTTTTCCAACTCATCTCGAAATGTATCTGAATTTTTGATCGCTTGTTCGACTTCTGGATCTATCTTATTAACCGAAACAATCTTATCTAAAGCTTCGTATAAAGCTTCATCATCTGGTTTTGGCATACATTCACTATCATCCATACAAATATGTATTAATCTGTCCATCAATTCTCCAGCTACTTCTACTGGATCTAATTCATTCTCCATGGTTATCTAATTCTATTGTATAACATTTAAAAGGATTTCGGTTGTCTAAACAAATGACAAGCCTCACCAGTGAGGGCTTCAAGATCTGAAAATATTTTTAAACCATTACTCAAACATATGTTTTAGGTGTAAAAATGAGCTGGTCGGGTTGGATTAAATCTGAATTCGACGACCTACATCCAGAGAAGTATGCTAGAGACGCGTTACATAACTTTCTACTGTTTGAGAAGGGGAAAATAGACTACCCTGAAGTAACACTTAGAATTGCAGGAGATGAGGCTTGGTCTGACGCCTTCCCTCCGCTAAAGAAAGCGTTACATGACCTAGTCCTCCTAATAAGGCGTGTAATAAAAGAGAACGGAATACCTGACGGTACGCCAGTTCCCGACTACGTTAGAAAACAGATACTTAAGGAAGCTAAGAAACGTGGGATACTACAGACATTAGAGAAATGGGCAAACGGATATGAAGAATCCCAAATCCTGAACCAGATGGGTGATTAAAAAATGGGTTTTTTTCTGACCTAGCCACAGCGTTACGTTCCTCTCTTTCTTTCATAGTTATTGCTATGTTTACGATAATATTCATTATAGTTTTCGGTCTCCTAGTGTATTTCTTCAGTGTCTTTAACGTTGCCCAGTCTCAAGTGTCTAAAACCGTTCATCCTACTAACAATATATCACATATAGTCTCAGGAGATATACATAACGCGTATGCGGGTTTTGTGCCGTATGTGAACTACTGGATGTATGGACTCGGAATAGGCGTAGTCGTAGCCTTAATTTTTATTATAGCAACGTCGATAAGAGAAGAAGGTGATTAAAATGCAACTGAAACCGTCCATAACTACTGCAGTTATATTTTTTGCGTTGGCTACGATGTTAGTATTCGTAGCTTTCCCGTTCTTTAACCTTATAAGTAAACAAGCTCTCGTCATCTCTAACTCTTCCGTAATATATACAAATAGCACGAAAGATTCGATACAGATAGGTAATTCTACATATATCCTGAACCAACCGCAGTACTATTCCCAACAGTATAATGTATTGCTAACGTTCTACAGCATCATTGCATACCCGTTTTTTGATATTGTAGCGTTCATAATGATCGTCGGGTTAGCGTTCATCTACTGGTTCTTGCGGGAAAGGTAGTCAAGCGAGAGGAGAGAAGAAGAGAAGAGAGAGAAGAAAGAAGATGCACAGAATAGTATAGAGAAGAACAATACAGAGAAGAAAGAGAATACTCTAGAATATGCAAAAAATAGTCAAGAAAATGAAGAGAAGAGAGAAGAAAGAATAATAGTAAAAGAAGACACTAGAAACAATACTAAAGAATCTAGGGATCCAATAGAAGACTCTATGGAGAAGTTTCTAGATAAAGATCCAAAGATAGGTGTATGGAGTTATCCTGCTTTCCTCGTATTGCAATACTTATACAATACTAAACCTGGATTTAGAATGAGCAAGGTAGCTAAAGAAGCTCTAGAATTAGGGCTAAAACAGATATATCCAGAACTTTTTAAAATAGCTGAAAAAGTTTCAGAAGAAAAGAAAAATAGGTAATATCTCCCTTCAAGGTATTATGTAAAAAAGTTTTGTATAGTCTATATTATAAAGTTTCCAGTCAACGTATTCCAATATAGCCTTATAAAACTCTTCTTTACTATATAGAAAATTGAAAATGGACCAGTAGCATAACTCTTTTCATAATTCATACGTATTAGTAAGCCTTTTCCAAAACCTCCATATACAGCACAAAATATAGATCCATCGAATTTTTTCTTTTCATAGCCATTTACATCAGCATAAATGTTATCTGCAATAATTTTTGCTCCAAAGTGTGCTATAGCACCAGTTTTTGGTGGGGTCATTATATTTGTAATATCCCCTACTGCAAACACATTATCATAGTCCTTATATTTTAACGTGTATTTATCTACAGGAATAAATCCAGTTTTATCCGTTAGGTTCTCAAATTCTTGTCCTGCCCTTATTGGAGTGTCCAAGAGTGCCATATCGTATGAAACATTTTGGCCATCTTCAGAGTAAATTATCTTAGAGTCTTTATCTATATCTTTTATTTTAAACCCTCTTATTACATTAATTCCTAATTCCTTACTTCTTTTCCCTAATAGTTCTGCCATAGGTTTCTGAATATCTGGTGGCTGAGAAACTGGATTAACTAACGTTACTTCTGCTTTTGGGAATTTTTGTTTTAAAAAAAATGCAAACTCAAAAGGTGCAGCTGGACATTTTATCACTCCAGAGTAACCTACTACAATTTTTTTACCATCAAATTTATTTATTTGTTCTTTTAACCCTCCTATACCATCTATTGAGTGCCATTGAGGAAATCCCTCTATTTTTTTATTTTCTGCTCCAGCGGCTATAACTAAATAATCATATTCTATTTTTAGACCTCTACTAGTATATACGCTATGATTTTCTATATCGACTTTAGTGGCTTTATCTTTTATTATATTAGATTTAATAATTTGATTTACTGGCCTAATTATTTCTTCTTCTCTTTCTTCACCAAAAGCTACATCTATTATTCCAGGCTGATAAAGATGTAAATCCGATGGTTCTATTACAGTTACATCAATTCCCTTATTCTGAAGTCTATTGGCAACTATACTACCAGCATTTCCTCCTCCTATCACTACAACTTTTGCCATATGCAATTTTTGGTTTTTCACTATTTAAGGGTTACACTAAATGATTTTTATTTTAATTTATAGAAAAATATAATCTAAATAATCAAGTTAACATACTTTGAGGACTAGATTATAATATAAAATAAACACTGTTATAGAAAATTTAGTAGGAAATAAGAATTACACACTGACTAACTAAACATATTATACACTTCAGAAGTATTTTATAATGTGAGAATGAACTTAGAGAGGCTAAAGAAAGGCAAATTAAAACTACTAATCCTGGAATGTTTAAATGAAAAACCAATGCATGCATATGAAATAATGAAGACTATCGAGAAAAAATTCGGTGGCATCTATAAACCAAGTCCAGGTTCCTTGTATCCAGTATTAAAAGGTCTTATGTCTCAAAATCTTATAGGAGTTGAAGAAAAAGACTCCAAAAAAATTTACTATATAACTGAAGATGGCAAAAAAGAATATTTGAGGATAAAAGAAAAAGTAAATACTTTCTTCGCTACTCATAGCGAATATAGAAGATTAGTTTCAGAACTAATAAATTTAGGATTTTTCCTTTATAATTATAAAGATATTCTAGATGAAGAAAAATATAAGGAAATCTCAGAAATATTAAACAATTGTAAAAAGGAAATAGAAAATAGGCTAAATGAACGAAAGTAGTTCTAGAGACTTCTTTACTACACTCAATGGATCATTACCTAGTATAAATATTGTAGGTTCTTTACCGATATCTCCTAGATCTACTATATAAGTGGGGATCTGGCCTTTTTTACGAAAAGCTGTATCTACCATAAAGTTCATAGTATGTCCTTCCTTTTCTCTAGACTCTAGAGGCTCCTGTCTTCTATCGAATATATACACATCATCTAATTTTTTTACTATATTATCATAATATCTTATATCTATAGCACTCCTTCTATCTTTATTATACTTCATTGCAGTTAGCACAACCCTAGCTACATGATCTGAAGCGCCAAAAGCTGGTGGCATACAATATATTGCTCTACTAAAAGCCGAAGTTATTCTGCCAGGAATAGCTGCAACGTCTTTTTCATCTTTAGCGTCAGGTAATGCATATACTATATTCACTCTTATTTCTGGAATTAGCAAGTAAGATTTAGGATTGGATACAAAATAATCTGCGGCTTCTTTTAACTTTAACAAAACTTGATCTCTTTCCGTTTGTTCAACCATACTATCTATTTTTACGTAAACGATTTAAGCTATAATGGTATTAATCATTAATTATGAGAAAGATATATGTTTTTACTACCCCTCCTAGGTCTATAAGCTCTGAAGACTATGAACTCTTCATTCTAGACAGAATAGGAAATAAATTCAACTTAGGAGAGCTACTTGATTACGATAGTTATTCCGAAGGTAATATACAATACTTAATTGGGCAATTTACTGGAGGAAAAGTTATGGTAAAATTTAAAGAACAAGGAGAAGCGGTAGCTCTCATTAAGATATATAAGAAGGGTAGAATATCATATAGATATTAGTAATTCTCCGAATACAACACTAAATAATCCAGATAAAAATATTCCGTCAAAACTACCCATTCCTCCAATACTAACTATCTGTGGACTAGCTTCAATAATTTTCCTTAGATTAAGTAAATCTGCACCTATTAGTGTTCCGAATACACTACCTATATATGCAGAGACTGGAACTAGAATAGGCTGATGCAAAAATAGAATGTAACTGATTATAGTGGAAAATATTGGAGGTATAAGAGGATGCATCACTACCCCTACACCTGGAATAACTTTTGAAAAATATTTAGATATTATCGTTATTAGAATTATATTTATTAAAATAAGAAAAATTTTAGAAACAAGATAAAACAATAAAGTTAAAGATAATAATACGGGAATTATAGCCCCACCAATATTAAAAGCTATCAGCGTAGTAGTATATGAAAGAGAAAGTTTAGGTACATAAAATGGTATACCAAAAACATACACAACATCATAAGACTGAGAAAGATCTTTCTTTCTAACTTCTTTGAGCACCACATTTACTGGACTTAACGCTAGACTTAAAAAAGATAACTCAAATGCAAAAAAATAGCTCAGTTTTTTACTAATACCCACGAATACTAATAAATCCTTAAAATAACCTAGTGCTACTACCATTAAAAGTAATCCAAGCAAAATATAAACTGGCAATAACATTCCTCTAAATGGAGAAAATATAACTATCCTCTTCAAGATTCTCACTAAATATTCTCATAGCATAATTTATTTGCTATGGAAAGATCTTCTTTAGTATTAACATTTATAATATCTACATTACTCTCAATTGATGAAAAGTCATTAAGATTATCTGAATTCCATAAACTTATACCAACAAACTTTCCTCTAGAGAGAAGAGTACAGATAGAAGATTTACAAGTGAAAAGAGGCTTAACATAATCTATTTTTAAAAACGGTATATCTGAAGGAAGAACTAAAACTGGAAATCCTATTGTTGTTACAGCTTCTAATACGTCATTCTCATATCCTTTCCCTGATGTGTAAATTATATTAGGAAAACGTAAAATTAGCTCTTTTTCTATAACATGATTTTTTATTGTAGCAATATAAATATCAGTTGATATTTTTTCAGCCACATTATAAACTCTAGCTATCATTGGAATACTACAGACTTCTAATAATGGCTTTCTAGGAGATAATCTACTACCTTTTCCACCAGCCATTATAACTATTTTCAATCCTAGCTAATTCCTCCTTTACATTATCATTTATTATTCTTTTTTCGGTTTTAACTATAGGTTCCCCTTTTACTAATTTGCCTATGATATAGCCATTTACTTTACTAAGTATTTCTTTTGGATTATCAGTTATAGCTATAAAAGCCCCAGAAGAGATAAATTTTAATGGATCAATATTTAATGCTGCCGTTACTTCGTGAACTTCTCTTCTTAATGGTATAGAGTCTTCTCTAATTGATACTGTCATATTTGATCTTTTAGCTAGTTCAAAAAGTGCTTGTAAAAGCCCACCATCAGTTGTATCATGCATAAATTTCACTAATCTAGAAATAGCTAAAGCCTTAGACTGTACTATTAATTCCTTCTTAAAAGCTTTAGCAGCTTCTATTACTTCATCACTAACGCCTTTAGATCTAAGTAAAGATTGAAACTGAGTAGCTAAAATCCAAGATCCTTCTATTCCTATGTCGCCTATTAAAACTACATAATCGCCATCCTTAACAGAATTGATTTCCATTATCTTATCTGTTTCTCCTAATGCAGTAGTAACTACTATGTCACGATTTATATCAACAACTTCAGTATGCCCTCCTACAACATTACATCCTATTAAACTACAAGCCTCATTTATTCCGTCTATTATATTATTAAGATTGTCTTCTCTTGATAATAATACAGTAGTAAGTACCCATTTACATGCTGTGCCCTTCATATTAACGTCGTTACATGCTACAACCACTGAGAGAAATCCAGAGTCTAGACCAGACTCTGTAATAGGATCAGAATGAATAACTAAATATTTCTTATTAAGTTTTAATACCGCATCGTCTTCACCTAATGCTGGACATATAATGCAATTACCAGATTTTATTCTACTTAAAAACTGCTCAGGGGAAATTTTACCAAAAGACACATTATTTACTTGTGAAAAAATAAAATAAATCATGATGAGCATTGAAGTTGAAGATTTATGGAAAATATATAAAAATAGGGTTGAAGCTCTTAGAGGAATTTCCTTCTCAGTAAATTCTGGAGAAGTATTTTCGTTATTAGGACCTAATGGTGCAGGTAAAACAACTACCGTTAAGATTCTTTCCTGTGTTCTAAAGCCTACTAAAGGTAAAGTGAGTGTTCTAGGCTTTAATATTCCAGAAATGTGTAATGAGGTTAGAAAAATTGTTGGCATAGTCCCTCAAGAATTCCAAGGTTTTTCTGATCTCACAGTGGAAGATAATATAAAATATTTCTCAAGTTTATACGATAAAAAATCAGATATAGACGAGCTTATCGATATTCTAGATCTTAAAAAATACGTAAAAACTAAATTTAAACAATTATCTGGAGGGTACAAGAGAAGAGTTGCTATAGCTTGTGCATTAGCAGGAGATCCTAAAATAGTGTACTTAGATGAGCCTACTGTAGGATTAGATCCAAAATCGAGAAGAAATTTGTGGGATATTGTAAGAGATTTAAAGAGAAGTGGAATAACAGTACTTTTAACAACGCATTATTTAGACGAAGCTGAAATTCTTTCTGATAAGGTAGCAGTGATATATGATGGAAGAATTGTGAGAATAGGAACTCCAAAAGAACTTATGAGTGAATTTAATAAATCTAACCTAGAAGAAGCATATTTAGCACTAATGGAAAGTTTAGGTGAGCAATGATGAAAAATATTTTTTTAACAACAAAAGCCATCATTAAAGATAATCTTAGTAGTAAGGAGACCTGGTTCTTTATCATATTTTTCCCAATATTTTTAACACTAATTTTCGCACTAGGTTTTGGAGCAGGTACGCAAGTCCATGAATTTGTTATTATAAATAATAGCCAAGTTGGTAAATTTATAAATGGTAGCCAACTATTTACTGCATTGTATGGGAATAATGAAAAAGAAGCCCTTCTTCACAACTATATTTATGTACAGATTATCAAGGATAATGTATCAATTTATTATCCTCAAGACGATAAATATTTAGTACCGTCCTTACAAGCTTTAATTAATCAATACTATACTAATAACTCACAAATTCACTATTCCTCAGTTCTTAAGTATGGAAACTCATATTATGAATATATAATATCTGGAATGATTGGAGTAGTAGCATTATCAAATGGTATTTTCGGAGTAACTGGAGTAGCATCTGGATATTATAGGGATAGATTGGTAGATAGATTAGCAGCCTCTCCATTGAAGAGTTATGAATGGGTAACCTCATTAGTAATCTATGAGATAATTATTACGCTCATCTCTATTACACCCATTCTAGCATTATCATTATTATTCGGATTTCTACCTTTAATTGGACTTTCTTTCATTGGATTCCTGATAATTTCAACGCTTATGTTTTCTGGTCTTGGTGCAATAATATTTGGATTAACACCAAAAGATAAATTATTTGTTTCTAATGTAGCTGCTAACGTAGTAACTATCCCGTTAATATTTCTTAGCACAGCCTTTTTCTCTATTTATGCATTTCCTTCTAGTCTAAGGGTTGTAGTGCAATATCAACCAGTTTCCGTTATAGATAGCATAATAAGAGACATTATTGTATATAACGTACCTCCGAATCCCTTCTATATCATTTACGTAATATTAGGAACACTAATATTCCTAGCATTAGGTAGTAGATTAATGAAACTAAGAGAATTTGAGTAATGTTAAAACTGAAAATTAGTCCAAGACGGTTTTATTTTAGCTAAGAATGATGATATTCCTTCTTTTGCATTATCGCTAGTAACTTGAGAAATAATGCTTTCAAAAGCATCATCTAGATTATGACTCATATTACTCAAAACTAATCTTTTCATTGATAATAATGCAGTTGGAGAAAAACTCACGAGTTTTGAAACTAAACTATTCGTCTCCTCCCTAATATCTCCATACGAATCTATAAGACCAATATTCTTGGCCTCTTTAGAATCTATCTCTTCGCCTAACATTGCCAATCTTTTAACGTTCCTTAAACCTATTATATAAGGACCTAGTGATACTAATACTGGTGGAAAGACTCCTATTTTACCACCAGGGGCCGCGAATTTAGAGCTTTCTTCAGCAATAACAAAGTCCATAAGTAATAACATCTCTAATGAGGCACCATACGCTACGCCATTAACTTGAGCTATTGTAATCTTATTTATATTTAGTAATTTTTGATACATGGCTTTCATATAGTTAAAAAAAGATATTGCAAATTCCTTATCTTCAGAAGCTTTAAGTAATTCTCTAATATCTGCTCCAGCTCCGAAATTACCGTTTTCCCCATGAATCATTATAAATCTATAAGATCTATTTTTTTCTATCTCAGCCAAAGTATCTAGGAATTCTATCATAAATTTGATATTAACTAAATTATATTTACCGCCCGTATTAAACGATATAACGCAGTAATTATTATGATCTTCTAAGTTTACATACATTATACTTCTTATAGAGAAAAGAGTTTATTATTTTTTTAGATGAAAACGGATAGTATACTTTATTAAATTTTAATATTATATTTTAAAAAGTTGTATAAACAAAAAATATATAGTAATATTTTTAAACTAATAATCTGATTTTTAATTATGGAGTTTGATCTAGTCTTCATCGTAGTTGCATCACTGATGGCATTATTTTCAATATATTTAATTTACTTAATAAAAAAAGGTATTAATGGACTGGGTTTTCTTGTAGTTCTTTATTTATCTGGTAGCATGGTCGTAATGTTCGCTAGTTTGCCTTTCTTTTTTTCTACACAGAATAAAATAACTGAAGCATTGGTTTTAATGTCAAACTCTTTTTATATGATAATAGGTTTACTAGCTATTTTAGGACTAGTTAAGAAGAAAATTGGTAACATAAGAAATAATCTTACCATATTTGTTTTTGCTCTATTGATGGCAGTTTCTGAAGCTTTAATGGGTGAAACGTTTTACTCCATTTTAACAAAGAGTCTAGGCAATCCACTATTAGGAGTTGAAAACTACTATTACTTTGGCGTGATGGCTACTGAAATGTTATTTACATTAGTATATTTCTTGAAAACAATCAATTTCCCATTGAGAGAATATTTGGCTATACTATTTCCCATAATGATATTTTCTCCTGTCATATTTCCTAATAATATAAAATTTGTTTATGATACCATCTGGGTTACAGCCAGTCTAATGATAGTAGCTACGATAATAATCTACGAGACATTATATAGGGAAAGATTAAAGGCTACACAAGAAACTATGACGTCCCTAGAAATGATGATAATATTTACGTTAATGATGGCTGGTGAATTCGTATATTTTCTGATTGGAAGCTGGTACTTGTTTGATTTTTCTATGATAGCAGGAATGACATGGTTTATTTTTAGAGCAATTTCTGGACCTAGCAAAATAAAGGGAAACTATACGCAGAATGCTAAATGGACTTTTTCATTCATAACATTAACATTTATAATGGAATGGTTTATGGGAGGGGTTTTAGATTTTGCTACTGGAACTTTCGCTCCCAGTATACCAGGATTTATTTCTTCACTATCCCTAGGATACGTAAACCCTTTAAGTTATTATGGTTTAGGCCTATTATTTGATTTAATATCGATAATAGGATCAGTAACTGGTTCTGTATGGTTCCTTATTATGATGGGAACTGAGATGGGAATGCTAGCTGTATTTAGGATTAAGAACCTTAAGAATACTGAAAATAAAATAAGATTTATTCTAATGATTTCAGCTTTTGCAATTTACTCTATATTTTTACCTACTTTCTCGCCAATAGCTTCTAAAGTACAATATATACCTTATATGTGGTCAATGGGGTTAGGAACTTTAGGACCAGTCTCTCCAAGTGTACTATTAACTGGAATAATAGGCACATATGCTGTATCTGCAGTACTTTCATTTCTCTTCGGAGCAAGACAAATATGTTCAGTAACTTGTACTGCTCCTCTAATGTATCAAGGAACTTTCTATGATTCTCTTAAAACTTTTAATAGATCTTCCAAATTAGGAAGAAAAACGCTCGGAAGTAAATTAAAACCTTGGTTTAAATTAATAGTAATAAGTGTGTGGAGCGCTTTATTAGTTGCTGCAATAATATCTTATCTCAATGAAATAGGTATTCTAAATTTCACTATATTTGGAGTTGATACTACAGTATTTCTATATTCCTTTTATTTTAACGTATTATGGTATATAGTGTTTATATCTATACCATTTATGGGATCATATGCTTGTTTAACACAAGGATGGTGCTCATGGGGAACATTTAATCAATTTATAGGCAGTTTTGGATTCTTCAAGCTACAAGTTAAGGATCCCACTATCTGTTTAAAATGTAAAACTAAGGATTGCGCAAGAGCTTGCCCAGTGGGTCTAACGGATATGGCTGGAAACTTCATAAAGAAAGGCGAATTCAAATCTATGAAATGTGTAGGAGTTGGAGATTGCGTAGAAGCTTGTCCGTATAATAATATAATGTTTCATGATGTGAGACATGTAATTAGAAACTTATTTAGAAGAAAAATTAAATATAAATAATAATCTTTAATATTAGAAGATTTTTTAGTTAATGCTCTTAATTAACTTATTCTAGTTTTTATAACATTTATAAAAGAAAGATATAAATCTGATAAAGAAAAATTGTGCTTTATGAGCACTAGGCCTAATTCACTCGTTACACTTCTGAACTCTATATTTCAACTTGATAAGGATTGGGTATCGAGAATAACTATGGCAATGATAGTAATGAGCCTAATATGGGGGATGCTAGGAATAATAGACGCATTAATGGCAAGAATCCAAGAGGCAGCCTGGGCTACATCAGCCTCTCTAGTTATGACGTCACAAGAATACTATGGAGGAATAACACTACATGGAGTTAGAGATTTATTCGGATTTGCAGTACAATTAGAAATAGCTATTTTTATTTTTCTCTCATATAAATTATTAAATTTCCAACCTAGAGCTAAATGGTTCTTAAACATAGGATTCGTATTATTTAATATAGCTTTTATGTTAATTGAAGGCCCAATAGTCGCATATCCAACTTTCAACGACAATTTCTTCGGAGCCAGTGGATGGTATTATTTAAGCCCATTAGGCATTCCAACTTACTCTAATTATGTACTTAGTCCTTTATGGTTCATAGGTTATGAATTAATGGATATAGGTACTTATATATTTGTAATATGGCTAATATACCATTATTATCTAGTATCAAAGACTACTAAGGAAAAATTGCCTATATTTGCAGTTTTCGCATTAATGACATCATTAATGATAGCTATTGGATGGA
>OGCG01001017.1_pt1 | contig 14946 bp, 14 predicted proteins | sample 1570061 | NCBI WGS metagenome assembly OGCG01 (sample SAMN06268698, study PRJEB24515) | hot springs metagenome | isolation source: Joseph's Coat, Yellowstone National Park, Washington, USA | place: USA:Joseph's Coat, Yellowstone National Park, Washington, USA
ACTATTGGAATGAACACGAATGGTGCGACAATAGTTGAAACGAACCTTGAAACCGTGAGGAACCCCACGAATTTATTTGTGGGAGGATGTCAGATAAATTATTACATAATATAAGATTTTGCTATAAGGCTTTATTATGAATGAAGTAAAATTGATAATTGACAATAGAGAAAGGAATATAGACATAATTAAAACTCTTGAAAAAGCAGAGACCTCACTAGAGTTTCAAAATCTACCTGTTGGAGACTATATATTATCTGATAGAATCTGTGTTGAAAGAAAAACAGTAAGAGATTTTGAAGCATCTATAATCGATGGTAGATTATTTGACCAAATACAAAGAATAAAAGAGTATTATGAATCACCAATTCTAATCATTGAAGGAGAAGAGGTGTTTAATCTTGGTAGAAATATTATAGAAGGCACACTTATTGCAATTTATACAGATTACAATATACCTGTAATATTCTCAAAAAATCCTGAAGATACCTCTAGAATCTTATATATGATTGCAAAAAGAGAACAAACAGATAAAAAAAGAGAACCCTCTCAAAAAGGAAAATATAGAATCACAACAAATAGCGATTTCCAGATTTCAATTATAGGTAACCTTCCAGGTATAGGAACAAAACTTGCACAGAAGCTTCTACAGTATTTTGGCAGTATTAAAAATATAGCCAATGCAAGCATTGATGATCTTACAAAAGTGGATAAGATAGGAAAGAAGAAAGCAACTTATATATTTAATATAATAAATGCAAAATATGAGGATAAAAAAGATAAAGACAATATACAACTTTAAATTGCAGATCAATTTATTTATCTTTTATATGTGAAAGAGCAATTGCCTGCATAATAAAAAGGTTTAAATCTTTTTCATTTTCTGCGGTAATATTATATTTCTTTGCAATATCAAGCTGCATATCAAAAGAATTAGAAAACTCTTTCTCATTTTCAATAAAAACCGATATTTTTTTATAATCTCCTGGTGTTGAAAATAAAACAAAATCTTTATTTGTATCAGCACCAATTTTTTTAATTGCCTTATTGATCTGATTTGTCATTGCGGAATAAAGCAGCATCTCAATATTCAATCTTTCAGAAATATTAGTATTCGAGCTAAATGCATTTACCGCATTAAGATATGCAGAGATTAAATGAATCTTATTTATAACAGATTTAGGATTAAAAATTTGAGTGCATTCTAAGTTATTGTTATTAATGTTTTCGGCAAGGCGTTCTATTGTTAGCTTTGATGAGCACCTTTTTATAATAATATTTTTGGTATCAACATCTTGAATATCTACTCTATTTTTCATCGAATCACATAAGGTTTTAAAATTTGTAACTTTATTTACTACTTATTCAATGTCTTCTAAATTTAAATATTTCTAATATATTTAATAAAAGTATTTAAACTATATTAATTATAAAATATACTAAATATAAAATATACTAAAATAGATATCTAAATATATCAAAAAGATATAAATCTATATATCAAAAAGATATCAAAATTGTATTAAATATGTTAAATATTATTTTAATTATTTAAAAATAAAGAAAAATGAAGAGGATATTAGAGGATATTGATATGGAGGAGAAAATAGAGAAAACAAAGAAAGAAGATGCAAAAGGAGTAAAAAATATTATAAAAGCAGTAGAGGATCCAGTTGCAGCAATTATAATACTGCTAGCAACAATGATGATACTCTATTATTTAAGCAGCTACTTTTGGACCTTATTTGTTATTATGGTCTTGACGTTTCTTATTTCAGGTACAATTTCAAATTATGTTACGAGCAGCAGCGATATTCCTGTTTTAGGAGAAAAATTTACCGCTAAAGGCCATGCTTATCTTCTTTTTATGTTTTATGTTGTAGTAGGTACTATAATAAGCGGTCTATTTGCAAATTATATTGTTGCAGTCTTAAGCGGCGCAAACTTCTTCGAGCTTATTATTGCAAACTTGTTTATCATACTACTTTCATATGCTTATTTCCACTTCTTTTTCTACAAAAAATAATTATGTTAGTTAAGCATATAAAATAATAATAAAGGATAGATTAATAAAAAAATATATGCAGAATAAACAAGAGATAAAACAGGAAAGAGAGCTACCGCTAAGCTCTTCTTGATTTATAAAAATAAAACAATAAAACAAAAAGATGAGGTGGAGTTCCACCAATCCAGTTGGTCTTTAGTAATGGTATGCTCGTGGATCGCAAAAGCTTTCCACTTATACACCCATCCTATCAAAGCCGTCTATTGCGGCCGACCCAGTGCCTCGTTTCGGGTAAGGCTTCGTCCTTAGATGCTTTCAGGACTTATCCTTATGGCGCGTGGCTACCCGGCAATGCGAACACAACCGGTACACTAGAGGCGCCGTTCCCCTGTTCCTGTCGTATTAGGGGGAACTTACCCTCTGGCACTAACACCTTCAGCAGATCCTACCGTACTGTCTCGCGACGTACTGAACGCATCTCGCGTGGGTTTTTAATGGGCGGACAGTCCAACCCTTGGCGGCTTATGCACCACCAGGATAACCCGGGACCAAATCGATGTATCAAACCGCGAGGTCGATGTGGACTCTCACCCGCGACGAATCGATTACCTCTAGAGTAACTTGTCTTACAGCTTGGAGCCCCACTAAAAGAGCTACCAAAGTTCTTTAAGCCCTACTTTCGTATCTGCACGCTTCGCTTTTCGGCGTACAGTCAGCCCAGCATTTGCCTTTATGCTTACCGATAGGTTCCCAACCTACCTAAGCTGAGCGTTGGTCACTTTCGTTTCCTTATCGAAAGTAACCGTCCAGTCTAACTACCCACCTGCAGCTGTCCCTTTTCAGGTAAGCTATGTGGTAAATTAAGATTGGTGTTACATTGTCGCTCCATGCGCGCCGCAGCACGCACTTCGACGCTCCCAATTACGCTATGCATAATTCACCACACAACAACTACAGGCTGTAGTAAAGCTTCATAGAGACTTCGTTTCCCGCTGAAGGATCGCGGCATATTCACCGCGCAGTAAGTTCACTGGATTCATCGTTGGGACATTGGGACAGACGTTACGCCCTTCATGCAAGTCACCAATTAAGTGACGAGGTATTACGCTACCTCAAGAGGGTCAGAGTTACCCCCGCTCTTTGCCAGAGCTTATTCCCGTTGAAACGAGCTTTCACTTACTGGCGGTGAGCAGGCGTCACCCACTGTACAAAGCTTTCCAGCTTCGCGGTGAGTTGTGTTTTAGATAAACAGTCGCTGTCCCCTGGTCAATGCTATCTGCGCATACCATACGCAGACATGGTTTCTCGAGAACTTACACCACCAACTTGCCGAATTCCCTAACGATGATTATTCCATCACACCTTGGCCTTTTCAGCCTGCAGCACCTGTACTGGTTCTAGGTACGGAGTAATATGATCATTGTTGATTCCCTTTTCACGGACTCAGGAACTCATACCAACAGTTCATTTAGCTACTTCTCCTCATAACGAGACTCCATAGCCCTTTGCACTTTCTTTCGGTACTATCCCCAAGTGTCAGAAATCAACCTTGCGTTGCCGCGCTTACATATTACGGGCTGGAATATTAACCAGCTTCCCTTTTGATGTTAGGTAATTAGCCTACATCTTAGGATCGCCTAACTCTCCGCTGACAAGCGTTGCGAAGAAACCCGTGTGCTTTCGGTGCATGGGATTCGCACCCATGTATGCTGTTACTAATACCAAGATATTCACTGCGATGCATTCCATTGGTTCTTTCGAACCAACTTCTTGATGCACCACACGCCTTCTTACCAGTGCTTAACGCACTCTAAGGTATCGGTACCTAATTTAGCCCCGTATATTTTTGGAGAAAAATCCCTCGACTGGTACGCTATTACGCGTTTTTTGAAGGATGGCTGCTTCTGAGCCTACCTCCCAGCTGTCTAAGAAATTTTCCCCCTTTGATACACTTAATTAGGATTTGGGGACCTTAACCCTAGTCACTGTCTTTGTAGTCTCGCACATCTAGCTTACCCAAATGCGCCGACTCTCAGGATCTACGCAGTATATGCATTCGGAGTTTGACAAGCATGTGGGGTATTTCTACCCCGCCCATGCCAATCGGTAGCTCTACCGCATATACAAACTCCCCTGAGGCTATCCTAAAGATACTTCAGAAGGGACCCGCTATTGCCTCGCTCGAGTGGTATATCGCCGCTACCCGTAGCTCACCCAGTAGGACATGCCATAATTGGTTGCGGGCCTCCAGCAGACGTTAGTCTACCTTCGCCCTAGCCACGAGTAGATCGTAGAGGCTTCGGGTCGTATAATAGTGACTTTGGCATTTTCATACCATGCGCCTCGCATGCTGCTCGCCATCGCTTTCGCTGCGCCTTTCGGCTTGCCACTACTATACACTCCTTGGCTCTTGCTTCAAGAAGAATGATAAGACGGTGTTCCATATGCATCGCTAATTCCTCTCGAAATCCCGCTTCTGCATACTTCATTCCTTTCCCGCCTTACCTGCGTTTAACCACCTAATTTCAGATCTTTTCGCTCGCACACGCGTGCGTACTTTTCAGCTTTCGCTCACGCTACTTGTTCGCTATCGGTCTACAATCAATATTTAGAGTTGGAGTATAGTGCCCCCATCTTCGTACTGCGTATTAAGGCAGTACTACTCTATTGTAGCAATCTCTAGCATATTTAACCTACGAGGCTGTCACTCTCTATGGCGGTGCTTTCCAACACCTTCGGCTCATATGCTAAATGAAACGCTACACCACATCTCCCAACCTGTTGCCAGGAGGGATTCGGTTTGCTCTGTATGGCTTTCACTCGCGTTACTAACCATATCTCATTCGATTTCTTCTCCTGCGGGTACTAAGATATTTCAGTTCCCCGCGTATACATGCATATTGCTATGCACCATTCGGGAATCCTAGGTTCAAAGCTCGACCTGCAGCTACCCTAGGCTTATCGCAGCTTGCCACGCCCTTCATCGTGATTGTAGCCAAGCCATCCACTAGGTGGCTTTAAAAATGATGTGATGGAACTCCACCTCAAATCCATCGTGAAACACACGATTTCATAAGTGCAAACAACATTGATTAATACTTCTCATAGCAACGTATTTCATCAAGCAAAAATAGCTTTCAGATACGAGCCTATAAGAAGCTCAAGCTGTCATTAATAGCACCAACAATTATTTATAAACAATAAATATAAATACCTTACTATTTTTTTCAAAATAGTGTACTGACGGTATATTTTGATCTTTGAAAAGATTGCCGATATCTTGAAAATGATTAAATAATATAAGTATAGCAAAATAAAATTAAAAATGATAAATAAAAATATTAAAATGAAATAAAATAATAAAAGATAAAAATTAAAAGATAAAATATAAAACAGATAAATGAAATATAAAGAAATAAAAGGATTATTAAAAGAAGAAAATAAAAAGAAAGAAAAAAAGAAAATTAAAAATAAAGAGGAGGTAAAATATCAATCCCAAAGCTCACTAAAGTCCTTATTCTTGTTTAATATTTCCTTTAGTTCTTTATCGAGAGGTATATCATTCCTACGCATCCATTCGAGCAGCAGTACTGCATGTTCCTTTTCATCATCTCTGTTGTGTTCTAATATCTTTTTTAAGGTTTTATTTTTTGTTGCGCTTATACGTTCATCATACCACATTTGAGCCTGAAGCTCTTCTATGAGCGATTGCCTCGCCCTTGATAAATCCATTGTATTTTCATCAACTTTGTCCTCCATGTATCCCATAAAACCACTAAGATAATAACACTGCAAATAAATTAATAACTTTCGAATGCAATTAAGCATTTATATACATTTATATAAAGTCCAATAAACAAAAACAAAGCAATTTAAAATTAAAAAATTAATAAAGAATGATATAAAAATAATATATAAAAATAATAGATTAATATAAAATAATAATTAATAAAAAAAGCAAAAAGCAACAGAAAAAAGATTAAAGAATAATTTGTGGTTTAATGTACTATTTATCAAAAACAGAAGGAATTAAAGGAAAAATTAAAAGCCAGGCGGAAGATTTTATTGTTGAGGAGATAACCAAAACTGGAAAAGTTATTGAAATAAATAAAGAGTATACCGCAGCAGAGCTTGGCTTTGGTACTGCTGAAAATAATGAAAATAATGAAAACAATAATAAAAAGAGATTTGCTATTTTTGTTATGCAGAAAAAGAATTGGAACACAATACAAGCATTGAAGGCGGTGGCGAGAAGCATTAGAAAGGGAATAAAATCTGCTGGATTTGCAGGCACAAAAGATCGCACCTCAATATCAACCCAGCTTTGCAGTCTATATAATGTTTCAAATGAAGATCTTAGCAAACTCAAAAATATAAAAATCAAAGACATAAAGATAAACGGCGCATGGATGAGCAATGAAAAAGTAACATTCGGAGACCTGCTTGGAAATAGATTTAGTATTAATATAGTATTAGATGAAGACAATAAAAACAATTTAGATAACAATTTAGATAATGAATACAAAATAAAAAATGTACTAAGCGAACTTAATGGTGTTTTTCCAAACTACTTTGGTGAGCAGAGATTTGGGGTTAGAAAGAATAATCTTGAAATCGGACTCAGCATTCTAAAAGGAGATTTTGAAAAGGCGACAATGTTATTTCTTACAGATATTGAAAACGAAAAGAATGCGGATGCGATTGATGCAAGGAAGAGGCTAAATGCTGAAGGAGATTTTAAGAATGCGCTAAATTATTTTCCAAAATATCTCAAATATGAAAGATTAGTTTTAGAGCATCTTGCAAAGATCTCGAATGATTATGAAACCGCATTAAGAAGACTTCCAAGAAGCCTGCTTCTAATGTTTGTTCATTCGGTTAGCGCATATATTTTCAATTATGAAGTTGATTATAGAATAAAAAACAATCTCCTTAATGAACTTTCTGATGATTTAGTTTGTCTATCAAATGAATATACATTTCCAGATTTAGATAAGGTTGCAAAATATCAAAAAGGAAATATTGATGAAAAAAAGTTTATTGTAGGAAATATTGTTGGCTATAACACAAAACCAAATGAAATTGAGAAGGAAATCCTCGATAGTCTGGGAATAAAAGTAGAGGATTTTAAAGTAAGATATATGAGAGAGCTAGAGAATAAGGGTTCTTATAGAGTGCTGTTTGCACCGTATAAGGATTTTACTTACAGGATAGATGATGATAAAATAAATCTATCATTTTCTTTGCCAGCGGGTTCATATGCAACAGTGCTACTTAATGAATTTATGAAAATAAATAATATTGATTAAAGTAAAAACAAAAAAAGTAAAAAATTAAAAAGAGAATATTATGTATATGTATTATAGGTATTTTATATATTATAGATATTATAGGTATTAGGATAAATATTTATAGTAGTAATTTAATAGAAAACAACAGTTAATATTTTATATTAAAATTAATATTTTATATCAATATTAATAATTAATATTTATATTGTTTAATTTTAATTTTTAATGGTTGTAAAATGTTTATTTTTATGATTAGTACAAATATAATACTTGTAGCAATAGCATTTATTTTGATATTAGGATATATCAGCAGGGCGATCTTTAAACTTACAAAAATACCTGAAATACTTATACTAATGTTTTTTGGAGTCCTTCTTGTTCCATTAGGGCATCTGCTTCCACAAGCTTATACAAATACTTTAACATCTCTTGCACCTCTTTTTGGTAGTATAGCACTTGTTGTTATCCTTCTTGGAGGAAGCAAAAATATACATCCTAGAGGCAAATACAATAAAAGTGCAATCGGAATGCTGCTTGGATTGCTTGATATAATACTGCCTATGATAGTATTAGCATATTTTATGAATTACTTTTATGGATGGCAGCTTATTTATGGTGCACTTCTTGGCGCTATATTAGGCGAGACAACAACTATAGTTGTTATTGATATAATCAAAAGGCTTAAGCTTCCTCTAGGCATATATGATATGCTGACAATGGAGGCAACAACAAATTCAATCTTTTCTATAATTGCATTCTCTATAATTCTTGTTATATTAACCGGCAATACACTTACTTTTACCGCGCTTACTTCATATACTGTTGATTATATAAGCGTTGGTATTGCATTTGGTATTTTAACCGGAATTTTGTGGCTCTTTCTTTTGAGATTTGTAAAAAGCACGAAGGAGTATCTTGCGATACTTTCAATCGCATTGCTTCTTTATGGAATAACCACATTGTTCAATGGTGCTGCAATTATAGCGGTATTTATATTTGGGCTTTTTGTTGGAAACCATAAAACTATAGGCAGGCTTTTAAGAATTCCTTCTGATATAAATGAAACTGAGATTAATATTTCAGAAAAGGATACTGAATTTCTTATAAGAACCTTTTTCTTTGTCTTTATTGGAATTATAGCTGTAATATCATTAGTATATTTCGAATTTGCAGTTGTTATAACCTTAGTATTAATGCTTATACGCTATCTCGAAGTTAAAATATTCCTTAGAAAAGATGATAGAGAATATAGAAAATTAGCCTTTTCACTTCTACCAAGGGGAACAACCGCTGCAATACTTGCAACACTGCTTTATGCAATGGGTGGTATATACTTTAATAATATATTTTATATCACTTTTATGGTTATATTATTAACAAATATTATAGCTGCGATCTCACTTGCGATAGTCTCTCCAAAAATTAAAAAATAATTTTGATTCTATTAAAATTTTTTATATTATAAGGAAATGAATGGAATGGGGCTGCTGGGATTTGAACCCAGATTACCAACTCCCGAAGCTGGCCGTTTACCAGGTTAGCTTACAACCCCAAATAAAAAAGGTACTATTTAAATTATATTTTATTATTTTTAAAATTACATTACAAATTACATTACTAAAATAATAAATAAATATCAATTAATAAATATTAATTAGATTTATAAAATAGGAAATTATAAATAGAAATAGCAAGCAATCTTTTATAAAGAATAAAAAAGAAAAGATAATTTTATTTATCTTGCTTTATTTTATTGATTTTTTTATTTGGTATAAATTTAAGAACCAGTGATATTACTTTATTACCAACATATAAAGATATTACAGAGGTTTCTGAATCTTTTTTTGCTTTAATTTTATTGAATATCTTCAAATTTCTAAAGTTATTAGAATTTTTATTTTTATTTATTTTGATTGTATTATTTAATTTGCTGTTTTCTTCTATATTATTTTTTATATTTAAAGGATTAACTATAATATCAGCACTGCCAACAACAACAGGACGATCATAAGGATAATCATCGTAATAAGTTATTGCTGGCTTTATTTGAGTTTCTGTGGGCTTAATAAAATAATTATGGTTGTTTGAAACTATATAAGGGGGATTTTTGTTTTTAGTATTACTCCACTGTTGAGGTATTATATAGGAATATATTCCTTCATTGATTTTTATTGAAATATCTATCCTATTATGATTAGGCAAATTTAAAGTAGGGCTTAAATTATTCAAATTAATATTGTTGCTTTTATTAATAACTTCTGAATTAATAACTTCTGTAGTTTTTAAATTAGACTCTCCACTGTTAATATTTTTAGGAATTTTAGAGATAACATTAGTATTAAAAGTATCAACACTAAAACTCATTTTAGTATTATCTTCTTTATTATTGAGTTTATCCTCTGTATTCCTTAAATATGTTGAAGCTAACCACTTATTATCAAGTTTAAAATTTTTATTATTATCAAATCCAGGATTTGACATTGTTGATCACATTGTTTATTACTATATATTATATTAGCGTCGTTTCTCATATTTAAAGCTTTCGCTCGGTCTACCGTCGTAATAAAGAAAAAAAGAAAAAGAATAAAAAAATAAAAAATTAAAGCAATGTGGTTATGTGGTATATTACAGGAATTGAATATAGGGTTATTCCAGATACTATCAGCAATGCAACCATATTTATTACTTTTATTAATGGATTTATTCCTGGTCCTGCGGTATCCTTGAATGGATCGCCAACAGTATCGCCAACTACCGCGGCTTTATGCGCTTCAGAACCTTTTCCACCAAACTTGCCGCTTTCTATGTATTTCTTTGCATTATCCCATGCCGCGCCTCCCGTCGTCATCATTAATGCTAATGATAGACCGGATACTATTACTCCCGCAAGCATACCACCCAACGCCATCGGCCCAAATATAAAGCCGATAAGCAATGGAGCGCCTATACCCAAAACAGCAGGCCATTTCAACGAGGATATAGCGGCTTTTGTTGTTATATCGACGGTTTTTGCATAATCAGGCTCGGCCTTGCCTTTCATAAGGCCCTTTATTGTTGAAACCTGCCTTCTAACCTCCTCTACTATCTTTGATGCAGCCGAACCAACAGCACGCATTGCGATTGCCGAGAATACATATGGGATCATAGCACCTATAAACAAGCCCATTATCACTCCTACATTCAGAATGTCTATAGAGGCTAATCCAGCAGTATCCGCGAAAGCTACAAACAAAGATAATGCAGCTAATGCAGCCGCGCCTATAGCGAATCCTTTTGTTATCGCTTTTGTTGTATTGCCGACCGCATCAAGCGGATCTGTTATATCCCTAACGCTCTCAGGCATACCGCTCATTTCAGCTATACCTCCAGCATTGTCTGTTATCGGGCCATAGCTGTCTATAGATACAACAATACCTGTCAATGAAAGCATTGACATTGAAGCTAGAGCTATACCGAATGCACCGCCATAAAGATATGCAAAGAATATTCCGAAAACTATTACTATTATAGGATACATTGTAGCCCTCATTCCATTTGCTAGTCCATAAATCACATTTGTTCCCGCACCCGACTTTGATGCTATTGCTATCTCTCTAACCGCTACTGTTTCCTTATTTGTATAATGCCCTGTTATTGCAGCTAGAAGAACCGCTACTATTATACCTACTAGAAGAGGCACAAAATAAAAGAGTATATTTGCAACATATGTATATACTAAAAAGCCGATTACCGCAAGGACTGCTGAAAGCTTTAGCGAGCTGTATAAAGCGGGCCATATCCTATCGACGCTGCTCGTTTTGACTACAAATGAACCTATTATTGAAGCAATTATAGCTATACCTCCTATTACCAAAGGCATTACAAGAAGGTTGTATGGAAGATTTGTTAAGAATGCGAGAAGCATTGCGGCTAGCGTTGTTATAACATATGATTCATAAAGATCAGCGGCCATTCCAGCACAGTCACCGACATTGTCACCGACGTTATCAGCTATTACCGCAGGGTTTCTTGGATCATCTTCCGGCATGCCGAGCTCGCTCTTGCCAACAAGGTCAGCACCTACATCAGCACCTTTGGTATAGATACCACCGCCGACCCTAGCAAAGAGGCTTACAAGGCTCGCACCAAAACCAAAGCCTATTAATAGCACTGGATTTGGATAGATGATAAACATTATGGTGAAGCCGAGAAGAGCCAAACCAACAACACTCATACCCGTTACAGTGCCTCCCTTAAATGCAACATTCAGCGCGTGTTTTATGCCCTTTTCAGCGGCTTTTGCAGTCCTTACGTTGGCCCTTATAGAAATCTCCATACCAACATAGCCTGCCAGAGCTGATAGGAATGCACCTAATGTAAATGCTATTGGTGTAGGCCCTGGAAGTATGCCGTAGTAAGCTGCAATTCCGAATATGATTACCAGAATAAGCCAGAATATGAATACTGTTTTATACTCTCTCTTCATGAATGCGCTCGCGCCTTTCCTTATAGCGCTCGCCACTTTTGTCATCTTTTCATTACCTTTTGGCTGCTTGAGCACATAATATGCATTGATGAATGCATACAGCAATGCAAGCAGTGATGCAACCAATGGTACTATAATTAAATCCATATTTTCACCATATTTTAAGCGTATATTTTTATTTTATATAGTTAATATTTATTTTATATTTATTTAATATCATTTAAATTTATTTTATATGTTTTTTTATATTTTATATCATTTAAACATTTTAGGATTTTTACAACCCACAATTTAAACCCAACTTATTTTTCAAAATTTTTAAAACTTTAAAAATCCTTTAATTATTTTTATATTTTTATACTACCTTTTTATTTCTTTTCTCTAATTTTTTGTTTAGTATTCTTTAATAGAAAAATCATCAAAATGCAACTTGCTGTAATTATTTAAAGTATTTGAATCAATTTCTATACCTACAACCTCTATTCTGCCCCTCTTAACAACATTTATTTCATCCATAAATTTTTTAATATTTTCTTCATTTCCTTCAGCAAGGACTTCTACTCCGCCATCGAATGCATTCCTTACAAATCCTTTGATATTATACTTGTCTGCAATCTCTTTTACAAATGCCCTGTAGCCTACGCCCTGCACAAACCCATGAACTTTAAAAAATATTCTTTTATTGTTTAACTCCAAAGTACCACTTAAAGATCAAAGCTTAAAGATTAATATTAAATAATATCGGAGATAATATAAGAGATAATATTAGAGATTAATAGCTAAAATTCAGCTTGCCCATATTTTTCAATTTGGATATATCGAGCATGCTGTAGCGCCATATTATATCTCCATGCGTATCCCCCTGGACAACCCACGGTTTTACCAAAACGACATCCCTCTCTTTAATCCAAAAAGCCCTCTTTAATCTACCAGGGATTATACACATTCTTTCTTTATCATCAGAACATTTAACAATAAACCTCGAAGCACCAGAAAGCTTTGTAACAACACCTAAAACCTCGTCACCCTGTGGAAGCCTGAGGGAAGCTTCAACAACCTCGCCTCTTCTTAAATCAACATTGCTATTTTTCTTTGACAATCCATCCCCTTTTAATATTATAAATTAATTCTTTAAACAATATATAAAATATACTAAAATTATACTATTGATTCATATAATAATCAATAGATAGTTTTTAATAACTTTTTATTCCGTACCTTGCACCACAAGCCTCGCATACGAATGTAAGCATACCCCTTCCAGCAGCTTCTAAATGCGAGTCAGGTTTATGGCACTCCTTGCAGATTACATAGGTTTCAAAGTATTTTTTGATTTTGTTGTTTAACTCGTTGTTTTGGAACTTTCCATTAAGGATGAGCCTCTGCTCTTCAATGCTTGCTGGAACTCCGAATTCCTTGCCTAGATACCTTGAAATATCAGTATTTGGCCTTCTGGCTTTATCCGCTATAAAAGAGAGATTCCTTATTATTGTTTTATTACCTTGAATAATAGAATCTACTGTCGGAATTTTAAAATCAGATATATCCTCTGAAAGCTTCGGCATCTTTTCGTAAGCCCTATCAAGCAACTTTTTATATTCTTCATCATCCATAAAAACACTGTATTCTTATTTATATTAATATTTATTGTAATATTTATAAGCAAATTTAATATATAGCAACATAATTAATATATAACAACATAATATATATAGATATTTAATTATTTTTACTTTATTTGCTTTTATATACTTTTTACTTTTACCTTTTTTTACTTATTATTTATTATATAAATTATTAACTTATATATTTTTATAAATGCACGTTAGCTCTTTAAAGAATTTTTAACCATATTATTAGTCAATTTTAATCTTTATACAGAAGTAGTATTCAATTTATTAAATACATTTTAAATATTTTTATTATATCTAGTTTATAACTAGCACATAAAAACAAAGTATAATCAGCCAAATTTAAGGTTTTGAAAAAGGCAGATCATTTATTAATTTGTATATCTTTTACAAACTTTAAAATACTTAATAATATAATAATAAATCAAAAATAGTATCTTGTTATATTTAGTATAATTATAATAGTATTAAGATAAAGTTTAATAATAAAAAGAAAAAAAGAAAAAGAAATAATCTATTTTACTTTGATTTATTTAGCGCAGATAAATCTTGGTATATGTGGTGTGTATACTGTGGTTATATTTGCCCACCTTTGATAGTTATATAAGCCATCATAAGCTGAATTTAATTTCAATGAAAGAGTACCTTCACCACTATAAAAAGTAATTTCTTGATTTTGCTCTAAAGGTACAACTATGGTTCTTCCATCATACATAATTCTGAATATTGCAAAGGATACATTAAAACTATCATTATATCCGACATACTCGAGCATTACTTTAAATGGACCACCTACACTTGTAGTTTTATTTACATAAATTATTTCTGTAGTTTTAATTGGAGCTGGTGGTGTTATTGGATGACATGTGATACCACTCAATATGTGCAAATTATCTGCACTTGATATTGCAGTTCTTCCGCTAAATGATGAACCTGCGAACGCAGATCCGAGACTTAAAAGTATTGCAAATACAGCCAATGCTGTAATTCTAGTCTTGCTTAAATTTTTCATTCTTTCACCTATATTAGAAAAATAATATAATATAATATTTTTATGATATTTAAATATTATGTTTATTATAAAATTAATTTTATAAATTAATTTTTATATTCCTTTCTCCTTAACCCTCTTCTTTTTATAAATGCACCTTAGATAAATATTTAAATATTTAAAATAGCTTTTATTAAAACACCTTAATAAACTATAATTTATATTAAAGTTTATTTTATCAAAAGATATTTACCTTTATTAATAGGTGGCTTTTTTCTTCTTATCTTTTATTTACTCTATAAAAATTTATCTAAAATTTATTATTATAAAACTATGCACAACAGTTTGCTATTATTACTTCTATCTTTGAGGTTGAGGGCTCTCTAAGCACATAACAAATGTATTATTAGGTAAACATTATTAAGTCGGATTTTTAGGCACTTTGGAGATATTATTAATATTTATAGTAGTTTGCCAAAAAAGAAAGATTAAAAAGGCTTATGCTAATTATCAAACTTTTTAAATTTATAATTAAAAGAGTTAAATGGTGATAATATGGCAAA
>OGCG01001018.1_pt1 | contig 14944 bp, 13 predicted proteins | sample 1570061 | NCBI WGS metagenome assembly OGCG01 (sample SAMN06268698, study PRJEB24515) | hot springs metagenome | isolation source: Joseph's Coat, Yellowstone National Park, Washington, USA | place: USA:Joseph's Coat, Yellowstone National Park, Washington, USA
TATGAAGAAGTATTTGTTTTTGTTAATTGGGGTGATAGGAGTATCTATAATTTTGAGTTCGTGTGCCATTAACGTATTTAAGGCTTTAAATACGCCTACAAATACAGTGGCACTTTCTCAACTCGCCATTGATGAAGCAAATAATGGTAATTTCAAAGAAGCGCTTTCAAATTCCGTCCAAGTTTTAACAGCCATAAGCACTGGAACGATTCCTTCTACAAATATATACAATGCGGTAGTTACGTCCGATACGTCAACTTCATCGAGAAATACACTTGCAAGTTTAACTAATTTTCTAAATACTACGACATCAACGAGCGTTGCACTCAAAAATGCTTCTGAGGCTATGCTCAATTCGATAAGCGGTTCAATGGGTTTGAACGCTCTTACTCTTGCAAACAGTTTCATTTCATTCTATAATCAGAGTCAAAGTGTGTCAGTTTCATCCGCTTCAACTTCAGATTACGCGCTTATATTTTCAGCGATAAAATTGTTGGTTTCTTCTTCACACAACATTCAACTGATGCAACTTCTTGAGGCTTTATCGAGTACGCTTAACCGTATTGATCCTTCAAATTCAAACTGGCTTATATCTGAAGGAATGTATTCGGCCCTTCAAATTCCAATAATTCTTTTCGATTCGAATGGTAACGGTGTGCTTGACCCTCAAGATCAGATATTTAATTATTTATGGAATTATCAAACGAATACTTTCAAAAGCCAATTTACACTTCAGGATTACAATGGCATCATGTACAATGTTCAACTCCAAACTTATGGAAATATTCAAAAATCCAATCAGGTTATTGCAGATCTCTCAACGGCTCTTTCTGATTTCGATACGGGACTTTTAGATATGATACAAAGTTCATCTGACCCTCAGACAACTCAAACATTAACAACAATTAGGAGTTACGTTGACCAACTCCAAATGGCAATGTATGTTGTAAATGCTCAAACTATTTCACAAGTACAGTACCTTGGAGATATTCCAAATTATATAAACTTCTGAAGAGATGAGATATATGAAAAAATTTTTGATACCAATTTTCATCGTTGTGTTGTCAGCAACAATTTTCGCGTTTGACATAAGCCTTTACAAACCAGTTCAGTCTCTCGAGATGGGAGAGACGTTTACGGCCATTGCTAACACTTCAAATGCTGTTTTCTATAATCCTGCCGGCATAGCTAATCTTAAAGGCTTTTTCTTTCAAATTCCAGATATAAATATTGGAATGAGCGCAGGGTTGGGCAGCGTTGCAATGAACACCATATCTAACTGGGGACAAATTCAATCTTTGATTCAATCGTCAAATACGATGGCTTTGGTAAGTTATCTCATTCAAAATGACTTAACTTATCTTGAAGGAAGTAATTCTGCTTTAATAGGCTCAGATGTGTTGATGGGTTATAACTTTGGCAATTTCGCAATTGCTGCTGGTGCTTTTGGTCAAGGATGGGCAAATTCAATTTTAACACCGTCAGATACACTATCTTTAAACGCATCGGCAGGAGGATATGCATTTGGAACGGCAGCAGTCTCGATGAACTTTGGAGGAATAAAATTAAATACTGGCGGGACATACAAATATGGCTATGTGTTGCCACAGATATACAATATCAACAACGAATATTTATTGGCTGCGAATTTTACTCCAAATCTTACTCCCTTATCGACATCCAATGTTGATCTGGGAGGAATAGTTTCTTACGATCAATTCTCATTCGGCACAATATGGCATAATGTACTTGATCAAGCAACACCAAATGTAAGAATTGGCATTGGATACACAAATAAAAACCTTTCTGTTGGAATAGACCTTGAGGATATTTTCAATAACAATTACACGATATACAGAAAATTGCATGCCGGAATTTCTTACAACATCTTTGATTTTCTGACGCTTTATGGAGGATTATCTGCCGGATGGTTTACAGGTGGTTTGCAGGCAAATCTCGGACCAGTTTTCATAAATGTTGGAACTTATGTTCTTAATTATGGCCCTTATGCCGGATACAACTACCAGAGAATGTATGTGGCGGAGATAGGAGTTAGGAATTAGACATTAGTGATTAGTGATTAGACATTAGTGAGTAGTGATTAGACATTAGTGAGTAGTGCAAAAACGGCACATAGCATATGGCGCATGGCAAATAGTCATTAGGCATTAGAGATTAGACATTAGTGATTGGTGATTAGTCATTAGTGAGTACTGAAAAAACAAAACAATGTCGTCCAGCCCCGATCAGGTTGAGGGATCATATTGAAACCTTTAAAGGCGATTCCGGTTCTTTGACCGGAATGACGAAAGGGAAGGGACTTGCCTTAGTGTCATTCCCTGCTTGACAGGGAATCGCATTGAATGAGTTAGTAACGCAAGTAATTAAAGTAAATAAACTTATACGTTTTGTCAATGTTAAAGGAGAAAATAATGGGAAGGCTCTTCGAAAATCGGACGATCAATTCATCCTTCCATATGCTTATTCAAAATGTAAATGACCCTTTCAACGAAAAAGATCAACACTGTTGCAAAGATGAATGAAAGTATATATCCAAACGTTAATGCTATGTACCCCGAGATCAATGAAGCACATATTGCGGCAAGATTAATCACCATGTTGAACATCCCTATTACTTTTCCACGGTTAGATGGAAGGGCAAGATTTGTAATTTTGACAGTTGTAGGTATGTATATGAATGGCCATGCCAAGCCGGTGATGAGAAAAGCTATGACGGTTAGCATTATGCCACCATGCTGCAAGAAAAAATAAGATCCTATGATTACAACAAACATTGAAAGTCTAACCCATAATGCCATTCTCACGAGGAAAGAATCTTTAAACCTTTCCATCATTTTCCCGGTAAGAAAGTAAGCCAAATTTCCAAAAACGCTATTTATTCCGTATATGACGAAGATCAAACTACTGCTTATATTCAATACCTCTTTGAAATAAACTGCGAAGATAGAAAAGATCATATTCAATCCAAAGAAAAGCAGGAAAAGAGAAAACATGTATTTTTTTGATTCAACTTTCATTCCGGAAAAACTGAAAGGCGAGATCATACTTTGAAAAACATTTTTTGTTGAAATGAAAGGGCTTTTCTGAAAAGTATTTTTTTCCGATTTTATCCTCTTAAGATAAGTAACGATCAAAAGCGCCGAGATGAAAAGCAAAACTGTACCCATTACGAAGACGCCTCTCATCCGATCGACGCTGCTGAAAAATGGCAGATAAAGCCAGAACCCACCTACAAAAGTGCCTATTGTTGATCCTATACTGTTTATCATATTGATTTTGTTGATATTTTTTCTGTATCCTTTATCATCCAGTTGCTTGTTAAGAAAGATAGTTATGGCAGGTCCCATTATCGTTGCAAAGATTCCGAGCATGAGTGCAAGTATGTAGTAAATTCCGATGCTGTGTGTTATTGCCATCAACAAAGAGATCATCGCGTCTGCGATCAAACTCAAAAAAATAGATTCAAAAAAGTATGGATATTTATCGAGGAATGTGCCTATTACCATAGATCCGGCAAGATTCCCTAATGTGTAAAGTGCGAGTGCAATATTTGCCATCGCAACATTTCCACCAAGTCCAACTACGACGAAAAGATTTATTATGATGCCTACTGCTCCGAAAGCCGCACCTTGAAAACCAAAAGATATGAATAATTGTTTAATATTTTTCATAAGTTCAACTCCAATTTCAATACATATACTATACTAAATCTCTTTTAAAATGAAGTGAATATATCAATTGGAAAATTGACAATTGAGAATAAAAGATAGTGGATCAATTTCTGTGAGCGGTATGGATCACTTTTATCTTACCAAATACAATAGTCATTAGGCATTAGAGATTAGTGAGTACTGAAAAAATAAAACAATGTCGTCCAGCCCCATTAGGTCGAGAATGACGTTAAAGATATGATTTATAAAATACTGGGATCGCTTATGCTGTCATCCCCGATACATCGGGGATCGCCTTTAAGGTTTCAAATGCGATTCCGGTTCTTCGACCGGAATGACAGAAGGCTTAAGGATATGGTTTATCAAACTACGGGAATCGCCTTTTTTGTAAGGGAGATTCCCAATCAAGTTGGGAATGACAGTTTTGTAATATTTATCGTAATCTCGACGCACATCATGAGTATAATGATATAATTTATTTGTCATAAAAAATCGAAAGAAGGTAAAACATGAAAGAAAGCATAGCAATACTGGAAGCATGCCAGCAGATAGTAGATTTAAAACTTGTTTCAGGCACATGGGGGAATGTATCTGTGAGACTTGAAAATGGGAATATACTCATAACCCCAAGTGGCATACCTTACGACGAAATAAGGGAAGAAGACATCGTTTTGTGTGACAAAACGGGAAAGGTCATTGAAGGAAAACTTTTGCCATCAAGTGAATTGAAAATGCATCTTGCCCTCTACGCCAGGCGTGAAGACGTGAATGCCATAGTTCATACGCACAGCCTTTATGCCTCTGTGGCATCCTCTATTTTTGAAGAAGTACCGATTCTCGTCGAAGACGTTGCGATGGTTATCGGCGGCACCATAAAGGTTACAAAATACAAATTGCCCGGTACCCAAGAACTTGCAGAAGAAGTTGTGACGGCCATAGGCGATAACAACGCGGTCATAATATCAAATCATGGTCAGGCTGCTGTTGGTCAAACGATGGAAGATGCTATGCTTTCTGCGCAGATGTGTGAAAAAGCGGCGGAAATGTACATTGTAGCCGTTCAAACTGGGAAAATACCGCGTGCGCTTTCGGATAAAGATGTGAAGATGCTTTACGAAAAATACGTCAACTCTTATAAAAAACTGAAGGAGAAAAGATGAGTAAAGTTTTGAAGAACGCATTGGTGTTGAAAAATGATTTTTCATTCGAAAAGCGAACTCTCTACATCGAAAATGACAGAATAAGTGAATTCGCAATGGGAGAAGTAGAGGACCTCGATGGTATGCTCATCATGCCGGGGCTTGTTAACACGCACACGCATGCGGCTATGACGATGTTCAGAGGCATTGCCGAGGATGTTGATCTCAAAGAATGGCTCTTTAAATACATCTTTCCAAGAGAGAACAAATTGACGGAAAAAGATGTTTACATTGGAAGTCTTGTTGGATTCATGGAAATGGTTAAAAATGGGATAACGACATTTGTCGACATGTATTTTTACGAAGACGCGATATATCAGGCTGCAAAAGATATCGGCATAAGGGGAATCGTGGCGAGAGGTCTTGCGGACACAGATGGAAAGGGAGAAAAGAAACTGCACCTTGCCGAGGAATTCATAAAAAAGCATCTCGATGATGATCTTGTGAAAGGTGGTTTTGGCCCGCATGCACTTTACACGTGCTCGATGGATTACTTCAAAGAGATAATCGACGTCTCCAAAAAATACGATCTGCCCGTTACTTTCCATCTTCTTGAAGCGCCAAACGAAAGGATGGATTTTAAAAAAGCAACTGGAATTGAATCAGTTGAATTTCTTGACTCAATAGGGGCATTTGAAAAGAACACCATCATAGCGCATGGAACCGATCTTAACGAGGATGAATTGCGCCTGATATCCAAAAGGGGATCGACGCTTTCTTACAATCCCACCTCAAACGCCAAACTCGGAAATGGAATAGCACCTATAAAAGCAGCCATTGAGATGGGTATCAACGTTACACTGGGCACGGATTCGGCCGCTTCAAACAACAGTCTTAACATTTTCAGTGAGATGAAATTTGGTGCCCTTCTCCAGAGGGCAAAGTTTCATGATCCAAAGATATTGAAATTGGAAGAAATCATTAAAATGGCAACATCGAATGCAAGAAAATCTTTGCCGTTCGACGTTGGGACTCTCGAAAGCGGCATGCTCGCAGATCTGGTTGTGATAGATCTCAATGACTTTTCCATGGTACCTACGGAAAACATGCTTGCCAACATCGTTTATTCGTTTGATACCGCTTCCATAAAACGTGTCATGATAGGAGGAAAATGGATCTATGATGGAGAATTTCTCACCGTTGACGGTAAGAAGGTGATAGAAGACTTTGAAAAAGCATACAGCGAGGTTAATTCTCGCCTTTGAATTGATACCTTTAACTTTGATCTTAAGTTCATGCTTTTTGACGAAGTTCAACATAAGCACGCTTAGATCTTTTGTCCCAAACGAGTATTCAATCAAATCTTACGAAATAAAAGTAAAACCTTCTGAATTCATAGGTTATAAATCCGCCAAAATACTAAGAACGGTGACAGTAACCTATGCCTCGACTCGGGCAACTGTTACACTTCATGCTGCCGAGTTTGAAAGTTCTTTCGATATGCACGATCTTTGGTATGCATTTGCGAAATCGCAGGTTGGAACATGGAACGCGCTTAACAGCAGCCTTTGGTGGTTTTCCGGGGTTCTAAAGACTCAGAAGATGCTCGCATGGTACTCAAATTACACGATCTTTGTGCTTGAATCAAGCGAGAATGTCGATCTTGAATCCGTGAAAAAGCAGGTCGAAAATTTCATGAATGTTTTCGGGAGCGTGAAAAATTGATTTACAGGGAATTGGCGCCTTACCTTAAAGAAAAATATGGCACAAGGGTTCAAAGAATTTCCATATCCCACTTTAGAACATGCCCAAATCGTGATGGCACCGTTGGCATTGGCGGATGCACTTTTTGTGAAGAGACTGGCAGTGGTTTTGCCAATAGATTCAGAAATCTTGAAGTTAAAACCCAGATGGCAGAAGGGATGAAAATAGCGCGTGGAAAATACAAAGCCACAAAGTTCATGGCATATTTTCAATCTTTCACAAACACATACGGTCCCATTGAAGAACTTGAAAGAGTTTACAACGAGGCGATCATTGACGATGTTGTGGCCCTTGATATTTCAACAAGGCCAGATGCTTTTTCAGAAGAAATAGCGCAACTTTTAAAAGAGATCTCTTTTAGAAGAAAGGTCGACATATTCGTTGAATTTGGCCTTGAATCGGTCAATGAAAACACGTTGGTGTCTGTAAATCGTGGCCATTCTGTCGGTGAATTTATAGACGCATCTTTAAGAGCCAAAAATTACGGGTTTGAGACCATTGCACACGTAATCTTGGATTTTCCTTCCGATACGATAAACGATGAGATAGCGTGCGCAAAGATATTATCGGCGCTTAAAGTGAATGGCGTCAAAATGCACTCACTTTATTTGATTGCCGGTACCAAAATGGGTCAGGATTACATTGAAGGCAAGATAAAGCCTTTGAATTCAAAATCATACGTTGAAAGGGCCGTTGCCTTTCTTTCTCATCTTGATCCTAAAATCGTCATACACAGAATAATATCAACTCCTCCGGAGAATGCAATTTACTCCGTTGGACTTTCTTCCGCTCAGGCAAGAAATTTAATAGAAGCAGAAATGATTAAAAATTCGAAATTTCAGGGCAGCGATTTCAATTATCTTGATGGTAGCAGTTGGAGAAAGAAATTTTTTGAAAGGAGCGATTCAAATGGAATACGTTCAGATGGTCAAAGAATCGGTTGAATTTTTGAAATCGAAAGTAAAGGGTAAGCCTCGAATTGCCATAGTGCTTGGTTCGGGACTTTCCGTCATAAAAGAAAGTTTAGATGTTGAAACGAAGATCAGATATTCGGAAATACCACATTTTCCAGTTTCAACTGCCCCTGGCCATGCCGGTGAAATGATCTTTGGCAGATGGAATGGTATAGACGTTGTGCTTATGAACGGCCGTTTCCACTTTTATGAAGGTTATTCCATGAAAGAAGTTACGATGGCAGTCCGTGTCTTTCAACTCATGGGAATCAAGTATTTATTTCTCACAAATGCGGCCGGCGGACTCAACCACGCATTTGAACCTGGCCATCCGATGATAATAACGGATCACATAAATTTCATGGGAGATAACCCTTTAATTGGTAAAAACGTTGAAGAATGGGGAGTCAGATTTCCGGACATGTCAGACGCTTACAATGCGAACCTTGCATCAATTGCCGAAGATGTGGCCAAAGAATTGCCCGTTGAATATTACAAAGGTGTTTACGTTGCAGTTGCGGGTCCATCCTTCGAAACGCCTGCAGAATTGAAAATGTTCAGATATCTTGGTGCCGATGCCGTTGGCATGTCGACGGTACCTGAAGTCATAGTGGCAAATCATGCCGGCATCAAAGTGCTTGCGATCTCGGCCATCACAGATCGCGCCATACCAGAAGGTTTAGCCCCTTTGACTGCGGAAGAGGTGTTGAGAGTTGCTGAAAAGACAGGAATCCAGATAGCAAGCATTTTTGAAGGCGTTATAAAAGAAATTGGAGACGAATTCAAATGATCGAAGAGACAGTCAGAGTTTTAAAATCGAAAATAGGAGAGGTGGATGTCGCGATAATTTTAGGATCCGGACTTGGAAAACTCGCGCATCAGGTTGAAGATCCCATTAGCATTTCTTATTCAGAAATTCCGGGATTTTTAAGATCAACTGCCCCTGGCCATGCAGGTGAAATAGTGTATGGCACCATAAATAAAAAACGCGTTTTGCTTATGAACGGACGCTTTCACATGTATGAGGGTTATTCTCCCAAAGATGTTGCCTATCCCGTTGAGGTTATGAAGATTATAGGTGTTAAAAAGTTGCTGGTGACTAACGCGGCGGGGGGTATAAAACTTTCATTTGTTCCGGGTCAACTTGTTTTTATAAAAGATGTGATTAATTTTTCATTCAGAAATCCTTTAATCGGTCCAAACGATGAAAAAATAGGTCCAAGGTTTCCCGATATGTCACAACCGCTTTCTAATGAATGGATTGAAAAAGCCAACGAGGCGCTTTATAAAAATATGAACCAAAAGTTAGAAACAGGCACTTACGCTTTGATGCTCGGACCGAGTTATGAAACTCCCGCCGAGATAAAGATGTTAAGGAAGTTAGGCGCGGATATGGTCGGCATGTCGACAGTGCCTGAGATAATAAAGGCAAATCATGTTGGGCTGGAAGTCATGGGCATATCTTGTGTTACCAACATGGCTGCAGGCGTGCTCAAACAACCACTCTCCGAAAAAGAAGTGCTTGATGTAGCAAATAGCGTTTCAGCCAATTTTATATCCATAGTTAAAATCATAATAGAAAAAACTTGCTGAAGGTGATAGCATGAGAGCATATGACGTGATACTAAAAAAAAGAGATGGTCATGAACTTTCCAAAGCGGAAATAGAATTCATGGTCGATGGATTCGTCAAAGGTGAGATCCCCGATTACCAGATGGCAGCCTTTCTCATGACGATATATTTCAAACACATGAATGCCGAGGAAAGATATAACCTTACCGAGATAATGGCAAGGTCGGGTGACTCTATAGATCTTTCTTTCATTCCGGGTATCAAAGTTGACAAACACTCAACTGGAGGCGTCGGAGACAAAACAACACTTGTGCTCGCACCCATGGTTGCTTCGTGCGGGCTGCCGGTTGCAAAGATGTCTGGTCGTGGACTTGGCCATACCGGCGGCACCATCGATAAACTTGAAGCCATCCCCGGTTTTAAAACATCTTTAACGGAAGCGGAATTCAAGAAAAGCGTTAAAGATCATCTTATAGCAGTGGTAGGCCAGACGGCTAATCTGGCTCCAGCCGATAAGAAAATATACGCCCTGCGCGATGTAACGGCCACTGTCGATGAAATATCTTTGATATCTTCGAGCATAATGAGCAAAAAATTGGCTGCCGGTGCAGATGCGATAGTCTTGGATGTCAAAGTTGGATCCGGTGCTTTCATGAAAGACATCGCCTCGGCCACCGATCTTGCACGTGCGATGGTAGACATAGGGAAAAAGCATGGCAAAGCGATGGTTGCGCTTATAACCGATATGGACAAACCTCTCGGCTACACCGTTGGAAATGCCATAGAAGTTGAAGAAGCCATAGACACGCTTAAAGGCAAAGGCCCTGCGGATCTTGAAGCGCTTTGCATAGAACTTGGCGCTCAAATGCTTAAACTCGGGAAAATAGTCGGAACTTTGGATACGGCCAGAAAAATGCTCGAAGACTCGATTGAAAGCGGAAAAGCTATCGAAAAGATGAAAGAGATGATCGAGTCGCAAGGAGGAAATTCAAACGTTGTCGATGACACCACGCTGCTGGGCATTTCAAAAAATGTTTTTGAATTGAAAGCGTGGAAAGACGGTTACGTAACGTCTATGAATGCAGAAGGCATAGGCATAGCTTCGATGAAATTGGGAGCGGGAAGAGAAACGAAGGAAGACAAAATAGATCTTTCGGTTGGAATAAGGCTTTCAAAGAAAACCGGAGATCCTGTGAAGGTCGGCGAAAAGCTTTGCACACTTTATTATAATTCCGAAGAAAAACTGAAGGCGGCGATTGAAGTTGTCAAAACATCTTACATTTTGTCAGATGTTAAACCGCAAAAAACAAAAATAGTGCATGGTGTCGTTGAATGAATTTGAACTTTGACATTTAACATACAAAAATTTGATATAATTGAAACAGATTGAGACATAACGGTTAACAAAAGAAATATTTATTCGGGCAAATCGATAAAACAACTGGAGGTGTTGACAGGTGATCGCTGTCGAGAAGAAAAGAGTTATCGCATTCATCGGTCATAACGGAAGTGGAAAGACGACTTTGTGCGAATCAATACTTTTCACGAACAAAATAATTGAAAGGATGGGAAGTGTTGATCAGGGAAATACGGTATCCGATTTCGATCCCGTTGAGATCGAGAGAAAAACGAGTGTCAATGCAACCGTGCTTAATTTTGAAAAGGCAGAATACAGGTATTTCATGATCGACACGCCGGGTTTTTCAGATTTCATAGGCGAGGTTATATCATCTGTGTTTGTCGCGGACAACATATGTTCGGTCCTCGATTCATCAAGCGGTGTTGAAGTTCAAACGGAGAAAACATGGAGAATAGCGCAAGAATATAACCGCCCATCGATGGTTTTTGTTAACGATATCGATAAAGAATTTTCTAATTTTGATAAAACTGTCGAACAATTCAAAAAACTTTCAAAAAAGCCTGTTGTGATTGTAAACTTTCCACTCGGAGAAGGTACAAATCTCAAAGGCATCGTTGATGTTGTGTCTCAAAATGCACGCCTTTATGCTAACGATAAAGTTTCTGTTTCCGATGTGCCGCCTGAATTCAAAGAAAAACTTCAAAAGTACAGAACAGATCTCGTCGAATCCGTCGTTGAACTTGACGAGTCGCTTATGGAAAAATATCTTGCCGATCAGCCTATAGAGGCGGCAGAGATATCGAAAGCACTTTCAAAAGGATACAGAACCGGTCAAATAGTGCCAGTGTTGTGCGGATCTGCTTTGAAAAGAATTGGAATAAACGAATTCATAGAAGGAGTTCAAAGTTTTGGGGCTTCTCCGCTTGATAACCCTAAAATGGGGAAATTGGATATAAAACCGGATTTATCGGGTCCTTTTGCAGCTTTGATATTCAAAGTCGTCGTCGATCCTTTCATAGGTAAACTGACATATGCGAAAGTTTTGCGCGGTCAGATGAAAGGCGGGGACACGATTTACAACGGATCCACTCAGTCAACCGAAAGGGTAAATCACCTTTATTTTCCAATGGGTAAAAAACAAAATGAAGTCTCGGATGTCAGCGTGGGAGATATAGTTGCCGTTCCCAAATTGAAAGACAGCAAAGTCGGTGATTTTCTTAGCGATCCGGCAAATCAGTTATCGGTAAAGGGAATTTTCGAATTTCCGGAGCCCATGATCTCAAAATCCGTAAAGGCTAAAAATACATCGGAAATAGACAAAATAACGAATGGCCTTACGCGACTCGCGGAATCGGATCCGACCTTTCACATGGAGTTCAACCCCGAAACGGGGGAAATCGTTATTTCGGGTATAGGTAACGTGCATCTTGAAGTCACACTTGAGAAATTGAAGAAAAATTTTGGAGTTGAAGCAGAACTCGGAAAGCCCAAAATAGCTTACAGAGAAACGATAGTAAAAAAATCGAATGCCGAGTACAAACACAAAAAGCAAACCGGCGGACATGGTCAGTACGGTCATGTCAAGATAGAATTAGAACCGCTCGAAAGAGGAAAAGGCTTTGAGTTTGTGGATAAAATTTTCGGAGGCGCGATACCCAAAAACTTCATACCATCGGTTGAAAAAGGGATAAGAGAAGGATTGAAAAGTGGCGTACTCGGAGGATATCCCGTCGATGATGTTCGGGTTATCCTTTACGATGGATCTTACCACGAGGTTGATTCATCCGATATAGCATTCCAGATAGCGGCAATACAGGCATTCAAAATAGGGCTGCAAAATGGGAATCCCACTTTGCTTGAGCCAATAATGAGTGCTGAGATATACGTTCCTGACAAATATGCGGGAGATATCATGGGAGATCTCAATTCGATGCGAGGAAGGATACAGGGAATGGAACCGGCCGAGAATGGCTATCAAGTCATAAAAGCTGAAGTGCCTTTGGCCGAGATACTTGATTTTTCTTCAAAATTAAATTCAATGACAAGCGGTCAAGGATATTTCACGATGAAATTTTCGAGGTATGAAGAGGTACCGAGAAACCTCCAAGACAAAATAATTCAAGATAGAAAGGCCGATCTTGAGGCAAACAAATAAGGCAGATTTTACTCTGCCTTTCTGGTGGAGCCGATGGGATTCGAACCCACGGCCTCTTCCTTGCGAAGGAAGCGCGCTCCCAAACTGCGCCACGACCCCTTGCTTTAAAGAGTTTAACATATAAGGCCTCTGGCCGTCAAGGATTCAGAAAGTGGCATGGACTTGGTTAAGAGCGACAAAAGAAAGGGGAGATCAAATTGAAAATTCAGTACAAGTCAAGAAATGTTGAACTTAGCGACGCGATGAAAAATTATTTTGAAAAGAAAGTTGAGAAACTTGAAAGGTTAATAGAAGATCCTTCCGCCGATATCGAAGTTAAATTTGAAAAAGAACGTGAAAACAACATCGTGGAAGCAACTTTGAAGTTAAGATCCATAATAATAAGGGCAAAAGAGACGACGACCGATTTTTACGCTTCAATAGATGGTTGCATTGAAATCCTTGAAAAGCGTTTTAAAAGATTCAAAGAAAGATATACCACTCTCAAGAGAGAAAAAGTTCAGGTTGCTCAGCCGGAAGTTGAGAAAGAAGAAAAGGTTGTTAAAGTAAAGAAATTTGTGCTCTCACCTATAGACGTTAACGAAGCAATAGTAGAGATGGAAATGCTCGGACATGAATTTTTCGTTTTCAGAAACGTCGATGATGGTCAGATAAACGTGCTTTACAAAAGAGAAGATGGAAATTACGGTCTGATAATTCCCCAATAAAGGGATTTGTGAAATTCAGAATGTTAAGCAAGTGTCAAATTCTTTCAAAAATAGGCATATAAGATGTTTATACATCTTTAAGAGCAAATAAACTGTGTAATCGTTCATTTGCTCTTATTTTCTTTACTATTTATCGTTTTTACAGTATTAAAGGATATTTGACAACTTCGATTTTTTGTTGTATATTTAAGCAATACCGATGTTGATTCGAATTTAGCAGTAACAATGGACATTCCCAACTATTTGATGAAAGGGGGAAACAAAATGAACAAGAAGGAACTGATCGATAAGGTAGCGGAAGAAACAGGATACCACAAGAAGGAGATCAAAGATGTAGTCGAGAGCGTTCTCGCAACCGTCTCAAAGTCACTTGCGAAAGATGAAAAAGTTCAACTCGTTGGTTTTGGAACTTTTGAAGTCGTCAAAAGGGCAGCGCGCGAGGGCAGAAATCCTCAGACTGGCAAGAAGATAAAGATCTCTGAAAGAAAGGTTCCGAAATTCCGCCCGGGAAAAGCTTTTAAGGAAGAAGTGAAGTGAAAAAACGCGCCGTATTGGCGCGTTTTTCTATGGTGAATTGAATGCTGGTTCTAATTTTAATATTGATCGTTGGAATTACCTCGCTCATTTCTCTTTTATGGAATATTCACGTCTTAAGGCATTTTGAAAGAGAAAAAAGAATCGAAGGAAAAATATCTTTGATCATTTATATATCTTTAAGCGTTTTTGGAGTTGCGATATCGGTATTTTTGGTGTTTGTAATTCTATTTAACTTTTTTTGAACTTTCTGGAATTACGATTTAACGTGCTTTACTTCCTTGTTTGTATATACATGTTTCCGCCACCGTTAAAAGCGTAAAAAGGTCTTTGATCTTCTGAAATTGTATAAGGTTTGAAAGATAAAGATGGCTCAAAGGCTATGATATTTTCTTCGGAGATGAAATTCGTTCCTTCTATCCATTTTTTGTAGATTAAGCCCTCGGGAGCAACGAAAACTCCTCCCTTTCCTGTAATCTTAAAAAGAGATTTGTTTTGATCTTCAAAAAAATCTTGTGAACCTCCCCATTCATGGTCTATCGATACATCACCGTAGAAGGCGAATATCGAGTCCGATCTGACGTACAAAGATTGGCCTGAAAGTTCTATAAGATATATGTCTCCGAATTTTTTAGAGGCAAAGATCATCTCAGATGGATAAACATCGACATAAAAAAGAAAAAGACCATGATCGGCATCTTTCCATTTCGTGTTCGTATCAAGAGAAATCACATAATCCATCTTTGAAATGAACCTGTCTCCTATTTCTATAACCACTCTCAAAATCGGATAGTATGGCTTACCAATTATTTCATATCTCATAAAAACACCTTCTCGAGTGAAATCAAAACATTATACCATAATGGAGACGAGCAACGCGTGATCGGTAATCAACAAAGCGGCACATGACATATATACTTGATCAGCTTTAAATATGAAATATCGTTGGCTCCGGCATTCGCCTTTCGTGACAGCAAATAAGTATTTGCCATTACCGCTTACTTCTCACTATTCACTGTTTTTTCTACGCCCCACCTGCCATGAGCCACGTGCTACGTGCTGTTCATT
>OGCG01001019.1_pt1 | contig 14938 bp, 9 predicted proteins | sample 1570061 | NCBI WGS metagenome assembly OGCG01 (sample SAMN06268698, study PRJEB24515) | hot springs metagenome | isolation source: Joseph's Coat, Yellowstone National Park, Washington, USA | place: USA:Joseph's Coat, Yellowstone National Park, Washington, USA
CCGCCACAAGCGCGAACTTGCGCAAAGAAGCCTGGCGCTCTTCCAGCTGTCTGCTAAAAGCCGACTGAATCTCCCGAAGCTTCGCTTCGATATCGGCTGCGGCTGTCGTATGCGTGCTATGGCCTTTGCTCACCGCGGCCTCCTAAGGAGGCGCTTTGCGGCCAGACTCAGGAGACCGATCGCGCCCGCCGCGGTGATCACGTAAGGAAGCCAACTCAAGTGTCCCTCGAACGTCGAGCCAGTCTCGCTCTGGAGAGCGCGCAGTCCTGCCAACAATAAAAGTGCTGTACCAGCGGCCATCAGGAACGCACCCACCAGACCAAATACCACCAAGCGGAGTGCTCCAAGAAGTGGCTCCACCGTCCGCTCACGAAGGTATGCAATAACCAAGCTTCGCAGTTCGCGAACGAGGCGGGCCACGTCGGCGGGACTGTTGCCAGAAGTATTCGAGCTCATCTACCCTCTACCCTGCCATAAGACATCCACGTCGGTCCAGCTACCACTCCTGCCTGCGAATGCGATAAGGCTATCGGTCAGGTGGCCATGCCGGCTATCGGATACCCTGTGCCAGCTCAGCCGTCGCTTGCGCCCTCAGGAATTGGTTCGCATGGTCCAACAAGCGACCGAGTCAAATCCGCCACAACGGCTTCGGCTGCCCAGGTCCGAGCCCTAAGCCTTGCTTGAGAGCACTGTTATAAAGATGTTGGCGCCAACGGGCTCGAAATGCTAATCAGTCGCGAATTGGCCTCCACCATGCCAGCTAGTTTCTCGTCAAGCGCCTCGAAACACACCCACATCTCTGATGTCATGAGGATCGTTTGGCTGCATTCCCATTGGCGCTTGGTCCAAGCCCTCGACTCGATCTCAGTTTTTTCTTTTGGCCGTCTTACAGGGTTATTGCTTTGGCTGTCTCAAAAAAAGGGGGCTTTACGCGCGCGAGCGACATGCTTCCCAAACATTAGGCCACGCACTCGCCCAGAGCGACGACGCCCGATGCAGTACTGGCCTTGTCCGGTGTCAAGCAAATGACCTGTCTCTGCTGCCCAGCCCAAACAAGACGCGCCGAGCAATTTGGCGCAACCAATCCATGGAGCGCCTGCTTGGAGAAGGCAGCTGGATAGCAAGCGACTCAAAGTCCCCCTCCGGCGCGACCTGAACTGAAAACTCTTTCTCAGCGTTCCAGAACACCGCAACCAAGGGGCTACCAACGTGGCACTCCTTCGGCCACTCGATATCCCGTTGGTCCGAAAAAGCCCACCATCGTCTGGACTTGAACCGCCTGCCGCAAGCGAGGGAGCCGGCTAGCTGCCTTCGAGACAAAACCGAAACCGCCCGATTTAGTGCAACCAAGGGTCCAGCCTTTAGATAATTACAAGAGGCTATGGCCGCCGCCAGATACTCCAAAGCAGCGTATTATCCAGGCTCAGACGATTTGGCTTACAACAAGCTCATCAGGCCACCAACAGCTAGCATAACGTCTAACGAGGCAATTAGCTTATTTTTAGTTGATATCTCCCTCCTCAGAGGAGATTTCGTTTAACTGTCATTCTCTGTGGACTTGAACCACAGGAGAGCTCACGGCGATCGGCCCTCCCAATATAAACACATACCCTTCTGCTTAGGCCCCTATGCCTTACGTTTAAGATGATAATTTGGCAGCTCTTAGGCAGGACGCTGATAACACCAGGAAACTAGTGTCGACAACTGACCGCGGCTGCCTTCACAATAATGCGTCAGACCGGCGAGCTACTTCCGCACCGAGAGACGAGGGCAGAAATCCTCGCCCACTAGTTGCTCTCTACTCATCAGAATGCTGACAACTTGGTTCTCCTCATGATCTGATATCCCTCTCGGTCGAGTAGAGACCCCAACATACCCGATAGAAATAAGTTACTTTGATTGCTGTTGGAATCGCGCACACAATGCCTCTTGGCCGACGATGCCAACCATTGAGGTTTCTAGAAGACCTACTTCTCAGGTGAAGACGGGGTCTCGTTTATCCTTCAAAAAAGCGTAAGAAGATGCTCATCGGAGCAGTTGTCTCGAAGGCAGGACAGAGCATCTGCGACAACAAGCACTGCAATCGGCCAGAGCGGCCTCTTACCTGGAGGGATGCCCAACGGGAGACTGCGTTCGTTTGCGGCTGGCCAAGCGAGGTTCCGGCATAAGCCGCCGAGTGGAATCTGAGCTTGGCGGCTTCGGGCGACGACCCGCTCTGTCTTTGTATAAAGACCCGGCTTTTGGTGCAATTGTCTGCTCATTCGGACAACGGAGCATCTGGATCTTCCAGGAGCGGGTATTGGCTGGCGCCACGGCGGCGAGTCTTGAAGGATCAAGCTGGACCTTGTGTGCTCTTGGCATGAATCCGCCGACATATTCTCTTGGTGCCAAAAAAGGCGCAAAGAAGTAGATCTCCAAAATATTTTTAGTGGATCGCTGCAGTTAGGAAGGCGTGAAGGCAATTAGATAGGTCAATGGCCATTGCGTCGATGTCTGAATATTCTCACAGTAGGGGACATGTCGCTTTAGGATCTCTAGACGATTTACGAATCCTATATCATGACTCTATCTAGGATATAGAGCCGGGACGACTCGTGCTAGCCAATCTGCTTGATGAGCTGAGCACTTATAATCAAGAAGCTAAACGGAATATCCTAAGGTACATTCGACAGTGTTGGCAGAGAACAGGCCGTTTCGAAATCAGAGATTTACTTCCGCGTGTCCGGCGCCGTCGCAATCCGAGGTAGCGGCGCAGATAGCTAGGTCGGCTCTAAGCAAGCATGGCGCCTCTTAGAACGAGTGCCTTTGATCGTGAGGCTCGCGAATAAATGGAACAACTAAAGATGAATTATTCGAAGGGCAGGGGGCAGTGGCGGGCTAGGTCAACGATATCGCGCGTTGGTGATCCATGAAGCGTGGCGGATAGTCATGCTCTTTGATAATAATTCGACATCGTATATGTCGGAGCTTGAAACATTGTATCTGTAAGCGCGTTGAATGCCGCATTATTGAGGGGCGAGTACATATCGGGAAAAGCCACGGGATATGTTTGGGTCATTGAATGATAAAAGGCGAACGGAGGATTTGGGGTTCGATCCTGTGCGTAACTTGCTGCAGTGCTTGGTCGCTCGCGCTAGCTTGGTGCGGTGCCTTCATGGTTGCTAGCAGTAATCGTGGGCCTGGCGACCTGCCAGGTATCCCTCTTTCTAACCACCATCTACCTTCACCGGAACCTGGCTCACAGGGCGATCAGCCTGGCGCCCGTCCCGACGGCCATAGCTAGAGTGCTCATTTGGATTTCAACCGGGATCAGGCCCAGGCAGTGGGCAGCTGTACATCGTCGCCACCACGCCTATACCGATGTCCCTGGGGACCCGCACTCGCCGATCCTGGAAGGCTTCTGGAAAGTTCAGCTGGCCAACGCCTATTTGTACCGTCGCTACGCCAGGAACCCGGAGATCGTCTCCCGCTACGCCCGAGACATCCCCGAGGATGCCTGGGACAGATACCTCTTCAATCATGCGATAGTGGGCCTCTCCATAGGAATAGGCATCCTTGTCGCTGCACTCGGATGGGAGTGGGGATTAGTCGCTGCAGGAGTGCACGCCGTGAGTTATCTGCTTTTGAACGCTGCCATCAACGCAGTCGGACATAGCTTTGGCCGCCAGCCTTACGACAACACCGCTACCAATAACCAGTGGCTTGCATGGCTGACCGCGGGAGAAGGGCTCCACAACAATCACCACGCTGCCCCCACTTCGGCGAAGCTGGCTTTTGCCAGGGGTGAGATGGATCCAGGTTGGTGGGTAGTGCGGGGACTGGAGAAGCTTCGGTGGGCGAAGGTGCGGCTAAAGGAGCCCAAGCTCCTAGCCCGAGTTGCCCGAAGCCGGGAGCCAGCCGGAGTCGCGTCCTAGGGCGCGCTAGCCCGCCAGCTGAAAACCAGCCCACCAGCTGAAAGGAGTCTCCGCCGAGACGGCGGCCTAGTTGCTTGGCTAGGGTTAGAGATATGAGCTTGTCTCCAGTCGAACAGCTGGGAATCAACGTGATCAGGGGCTTGGCAATGGACGCCCCTCAAAAAGCGCGATCTGGTCACCCGGGGACGGCCATGGCGCTGGCCCCCCTGGCCCACGTCCTTTGGACCAGGATCATGCGCTACGATCCCTCGAGCCCAGACTGGATAGACAGAGACAGATTCATCCTCTCCGCCGGTCACGCCTCAATCCTCCTCTACTCGATGCTCTACCTAACCGGATACGGTCTTGAGCTCGAGGACATAAAGGCCTTTCGCCAGTGGGGCTCCAAGACTCCCGGTCACCCCGAGGCCGGCCACACCGCAGGTGTCGAGGTCACGACCGGGCCATTGGGTCAGGGCTTCGCGAACGGCGTGGGCATGGCCATTGCCGAGAGGTGGCTCAGGCACCACTTCGGAGAGGAGACCTTCAACCACCACATCTTCGGCATCTGCAGCGATGGCGACCTGATGGAGGGAATCAGCCACGAGGCAGCATCCTTAGCGGGGCATTTGGGGCTCGGCCGCATCGTCTACGTATACGACGACAATCACATCACCATCGACGGCCGAACCGAGATCACCTTCAGCGACGACACTCCCCGGCGCTTCGAGGCCTACGGCTGGCACGTGATCCAACTGGGCGAGGCGGCCAACGACACCGACGCCATAGAGGCTGCCCTGCGCGAGGCCATGACGGAGGAAGAAAGACCTTCCCTCGTGGTGCTCCGCAGCCACATCGGCTGGCCGGCGCCGCATGCGACCGACACCCCTCAAGCCCATGGCGATCCCCTGGGCGAAGAAGAGATCCGAGCGACCAAAGAGATACTCGGTCTTCCCCCTGATGAGTCCTTCTGGGTTCCGCCCGAGGTTCTCTCCTACTACCGGGAGAGGGGTGCCAGGGGCAAAGAGCTGCGGGCCGCCTGGGAGGCGCGCCAAGACCCCAACCGCCCCGACCAAGCCGAGCTCCAGGCAGCACTAGCCGGGATGCCGCTTCGGGGATGGGACGCGGAGCTTCCGCGATTTGAGCCAAAGACCCTGCTTGCCACGCGCAAGGCCATCAACGTCTGCCTGAACGCAACCGCCTCCAAGATCCCAGGGCTGCTCGCCGGGGCGGGAGACCTCACCGGCAACACTGGGGTTCGCATCCAAGGCGAGGAGTACATGTCTCGGGAACGCCCCGCGTCTCGCCAGATAGCCTTCGGGGTTCGGGAGCACGCCATGGCCTCTGCCATGGTGGGCATGGCGCGCCACGGCGGGGTCCTGCCTTTGGGCGGCACCTTCTTCGTATTCTCCGACTATGCCCGGCCGGCCATCAGGCTGGCTGCCCTCTCCCAAGCCAAGGTGATCTTCTCCTTCACCCACGACTCAGTGGGTCTGGGCGAAGACGGCCCTACTCACCAGCCGGTGGAGCACCTCGCAAGCCTTCGCGCCATGCCAGGGCTTTGTGTGATCCGCCCCGCGGATGCAAACGAGGTGGCCTGGGCTTGGCGGGTAGCAGTGGAAGGAAGCGGCCCTTGCCTGCTGGTGCTGACGCGCCAGGATGTAGCGGTGCTCGAGGGCACCGCAGAGCTTGGTCACCAGCTGGCTCGAGGTGCCTATGTGCTAAGAGATCCCGAACGCACTCCCGACGTCGTCCTCATTGGGACCGGTAGCGAGGTGGCGCTTTGCGTGGAGGCAGCAGGGATCTTAGAGACCGAGGGAATAGCAGCGCGGGTGGTCTCCTTCCCGAGCTGGGAGCTCTTTCAAAAGCAAGACAAGGCTTACCAGGACGAAGTCCTTCCTCCCGGCATCCCCCGATTTGCAGTCGAGGCGGCGGCCTCTTTTGGCTGGGCGAAGTGGGAGGACGCGGGCCTGCACCTGGATCGGTTCGGAGCGTCGGCTCCAGGCCCTGTTGCCATGGCCAATCTCGGCTTCACGGCTCAGGCCGTGGCGGACGGCGCCAAGTCGCTCGTCGCTCGAAGGCAAAAAGGAGGAGCATGACCAGACTTCATCAACTCTTCGAGCTGGGACAAAGCCCTTGGATCGACAACCTACGCCGCCAGTGGCTCAAAGATGGCCACCTGGCAGGCCTCGTCGAGGCCGGAGTCAGAGGAGTCACGTCCAACCCCACCATCTTCGCCCATTCCATCCAGAACGGACCGGAATACGACGAAGAGATGTCCAAGCTGCTCGAGACGATGAGTGTCGAGGATGCCTACTGGGAGCTGGTTTGCTCCGATGTCACCGGCGCTCTGGAGGTTCTCGGGTCTGTGTTTGAAGAAAGCGGCGGGGCCGACGGCTTTGTGTCCCTGGAGGTCTCCCCCACCCTCGCCCGGGACACCCAGGCAACGGCCGAGGCAGCCTTGAGCTTTCATCGCCGCATCGCCCGGCCAAACCTGATGGTGAAGATACCGGCGACCAAGGAGGGCCTCCCGGCGATCCGCCAGGTGATTGGCGCGGGCCACAACGTAAATGTGACCTTGATCTTCTCCCTCGAACGCTACCGGGAAGTGATTGAGGCCTATATGGCCGGACTGGAGGATCTGGCCCAAACGAGGGGCCCAAGCGCGAACCTCTCCGATGTGGCCAGCGTCGCCTCCTTCTTCGTCTCCCGGGTGGACACCGAGGTGGACCGCCGCCTGGACGAGGCGGCCGCAGCGGGGAAGATCTCCGAGGCCGTACACGACGAGCTGGTAGGAAAGGCGGCCATCGCTCAGGCACAGCTCGCCTACGAGGTCTTTAGGGGGGCTTTCAAGGGCCCTCGTTGGGAGGCGCTAGCTCGGAGGGGCGCCAGGCTGCAAAGGCCGCTTTGGGCTTCCACCTCTACCAAGAACCCGGCCTACCCTGACCTTTATTACGTGGACAATTTGATCGGGCCCGACACCGTAAACACCATGCCCGACCAGACCCTCGAGGCATACCTAGACCATGGCAGGATCGAGCGCACGGTCGACGCGGACCTGCCGGGGGCACACCGGGTCCTCGAGCGCCTGGCCGAGGTCGGCGTAGACATGACAGATGTCGCCAACAAGCTGGAAGCCGCCGGAGTAAAGGCCTTCGAGGCCTCCTTCGAGGAGCTGCTTGGAGTAATGGCCAAAAAGGCCGAATCCCTCCGGGCTGGCGCAGCGTAGGGGGGAGTCGTGGAGGATCTGGCAAAGAGACTGGCGGCTCGGGACCTTTCCCTCTGGCCAGCAGGCAGCGTCGCCCAGAAGCGCCTCGGCTGGCTGGATGCGCCGAGGGAGGCCGAAGAGGCCGCGGCAGATCTCCGCTCTTGGGCAGACTCCATAGACCAAGCGACGGTGGTCTTGCTCGGGATGGGGGGGTCATCGCTCGGCCCGGCCGTGCTCGGGGCGTCTGCTGCCTCGATGGGCTGGGGCAACGGACGGCGGCTCGTGGTCTGCGACACCACCGATCCTGACACCGTGGCTAGCTTGCCGGCGGAAGACACCTTCTACTTGGTCTCGTCTAAGTCCGGTACCACCCTAGAGCCGAGAGCACTTGCGGCCTTTGCCCGGAGCCGCCAGCGGGATCCACGCCGCTTTGCAGCGATCACCGATCCCGGCACCCCCCTGGCCAAAGAGGCCGAAGAAGCGGGTTTCGCGAGGGTGTTCTTGAACCGTCCAGACATCGGCGGCCGCTACTCGGTCCTTTCTTTGTTCGGGCTCGTACCCGCGGCGCTTTTGGGCTTGGACCTATCTGAGCTTGCAGAGGGAGCAGCAGAGGCGAACATGGCCGAGGCGGCATCGCTCGGCGCAGAGATCGGCCAGGCCTGTCTTGAAGGGCGGGACAAGCTCACCATCGAGGTGGGAGAGGATCAAGCGGCGTTTGGGCTCTGGATTGAACAGCTCGTCGCGGAGTCGACAGGCAAGCAGGGAAAAGGATGCGTGCCCGTCCCCACCACCCGCAAGGAATCGGGGCCGGACCGCTACCCGGTGGCGGTCTCCTACGGATCTCCCTTCGAGCTGGCCAGGGAGTTCTTCCGCTGGGAGGTGGCGGTCGCGATCGTGGGACATGTGCTCCAGATAGACCCCTTCGACGAGCCCAACGTCGCGGAGTCGAAGGAGAACACCCAGAGGGTGCTCGAGAACCTGCCGCTTCCCGAACTGCCGATGGCTTCGGCCGAGGAGCTTGGGCCCTGGCTCAGCGAACAGGCAAAACCAGGAGACTATGTGAGCCTTCAGGCATATATCCCCTTTGGCCACGACCGCGAGCTCGAACAACTCCGGCGCCGTGCCTCTGACCGCTTGGGTGGACTAGCGGCCACAGCAGGCTATGGCCCCCGTTTCCTCCACTCCACTGGCCAGCTGCACAAGGGGGGCCCGAATACCGTGCTGGCAGTGCAGATACTGCCAAGGGCGGGGTGGGGAAAGCTCGACATCCCAGGCTTCGGATACGACTTCGCGACCCTTATCGCAGCCCAGGCTATCGGCGACTACCAGAGCCTGGTGGCGCATGGGCGGCGAGTCATCCGCACGGCAGTCGACGAGCTGGCCAGCCTTCTATAGGCGGAGCGGTCCACAAGGAGGGTATGGATTGAGAATCGGCATGGTAGGCCTGGGCCGGATGGGAGCGAACATGGTTCGCCGACTGCTTCGCGGTGGACACGAGGTGGTCGCCTTCGACCTCTCCGAAGAGGCCCGCGCGGAGGTGGCAAAGGACGGCGCTGAGGCCGCTGGGAGCCTGGAGGACTTAGTCGCCAAGCTCTCAGCCCCTCGAGTGGTCTGGTCCATGCTCCCAGCAGGCGCGCCCACTGCAGAGACTGTCCTTCGTCTAAGAGATCTACTCGAGGAAGGAGACGTGGTTGTAGAGGGGGGCAACTCCTACTTCCGGGACTCAATCGAGCAGGCCAAGCAGCTTTCCGAGCGGGGTGTGCGCTTCGTAGACGCGGGGGTCTCGGGAGGGATCTGGGGACTCACCGAGGGTTACTGCTTGATGGTCGGGGGAGAGCCGGACGCGGTGAGCCTCGTAGAGCCGGCGTTTGTCACCCTTGCCCCTACCGGTGGATATGCCCATGTGGGGCCGGTCGGCGCGGGCCACTTCGTGAAGATGGTCCACAACGGCATCGAGTACGGCATGATGCAGGCGTATGCGGAGGGCTTCGAACTGCTCTCCAAGGCCCCCGGCTACAACTTCGACCTACACGAGATCGCGGCCATCTGGAGGTATGGGTCGGTCGTGCGCTCCTGGCTGCTCGAGTTGATTGAGCGGGCTCTCCGTCCTGAATCCGGCTTCGAGCACATCCGCGGGGTGGTCCAAGACAGCGGCGAGGGTCGCTGGACCGTGAAGGAGGCGGTGGACGCGGCGGTTCCCCTCCCCGTGATCTCTGCTGCGCTCTACGCGCGCTTTGCGTCACGCGATCCAGATTCCCTGGCCAATAGGCTCTTGGCAGCACAGAGAAATCAGTTCGGCGGCCATCCCGTCGTGACCGACGGCGAGGGGGCCAAATGAGTCCTCCGAAGTCTCCCAACTCGAAACAGTCTCAGGCCGAAAACCCTCTCGCCGAGCCCAGCCCGGTGCCGAGACGGGCAGCCCCGCTCACCATGGTGATATTTGGGGCCTCCGGAGATCTCACCTCTAGAAAGATCCTTCCCGCCTTGGAGCGCCTCGTCTACAGAGGCGCCTTGGATCCGGCCACCAACCTGGTGGGAGTGGCACGCACCCCCTTGTCCGACGAGGACTTCCGGGCTCTTATCTCCAAGGCGGTCTCTTCCACCACCCCCGCCTGGCGAGAGCTGGTTGGAAGAGCCCGCTACATAACAGGCGAATACGGCCACCCAGATACCTTTGACGCTCTAAAGGCCGTTCTTTCCGAGCTGGAAAGAGAGGGCCTTCCGAAGAACCGCCTCTATTACCTTGCCACCATCCCAGAAATGTTCGCGGTGGTGGCTGGGGCCTTGGGCACCCACAACCTGGCCAAGCCAGCGAGCGAAGACAGCTTCACCCGCCTCGTGGTGGAAAAGCCGTTCGGGCGTGACCTGGAGTCTGCCAACAAGCTGGATCGGGCGCTCCATCGCCACTTCCAAGAGAGCCAGATCTACCGTATCGACCACTACATGGGCAAAGAGACGGTCCAGAACGTCTTGGCCCTCCGCTTCGCTAACACCATCTTCGAGCCCGTCTGGAACCGGCGCTATGTCGACCACGTCCAGATCACAGTGGCAGAGAGCCTGGGAGTCGAGCACCGCGGTGGCTTTTACGAGACTGCCGGGGCACTTCGGGACATAGTCCAGAATCACGTGATGCAGGTACTCGCGCTCACGTTGATGGAGCCGCCGACCCGCTTCGACGCCGAGTCCATCCGGGACGAGAAGGTAAAGGTGCTCCGGGCCATTGAGGTGCCCACCCCGGACCAGGTGCCGGAGATAGTGGTCAGGGGCCAGTATGAGGCGGGGTGGGTAGCTGGAGAGGCGGTGCCAGGTTACCGGGAGGAAGAAGGAGTCGCCCCAGACTCTGAGACCGAAACCTTCATTGCCATGAAGCTCGCCGTCGACAATTGGCGCTGGGCTGGGGTGCCCGTGTTCGTGAGGACCGGAAAGCGCCTTGCCCGCCGCTTCACCGAAGTGGCTTTGCAATTCCAGCGCCCGCCGCACCTCCCCTTCGAGCAGGCGAACGCGGAAGAGCTGGGTCCCAACTCCATCATCGTCCGCATCCAACCCGACGAAGGCATTACCGTACGCTTCGGGGCCAAGGTGCCCGGCCAAGCCTTCCAGGTGCGGACCGTGACTATGGACTTCTCCTATGGCGGGGCCTTCTTGGAGGAGACCCCCGACGCCTACGAGAGACTCCTCTTCGACGCGATGATCGGCGACGCGACCCTCTTCATCAGGACCGACGAAGTGGACCAGGCCTGGACCATCGTAGACCCAGTCCTCGAAGCTTTTGCGCAGCGCAAGGTTCCCTTGTACCACTACCCCGCAGGAAGCTGGGGGCCCCAGGAGTCCGATCATCTGATCGGCCGCTACGGCCGGCACTGGGGGGCGCTTTGAGTCTGGAATCGGGATCTCCCACCGACAACTTGGCCCCTATCGCCACCTGGGAGGATACCCAGGTGAGCCTGGAGGCCGTCGCGCAGACCGTAGAACGGCTCCGTGCGAAGGGGGATCGCACCGCGAGCAGGACGAGCGTCGTCAACTTAGTGATCGTGGCGGACGATTCGGAGTCCGCTGAGCGCACCGCCGCAGCTATGCGCCGCCTCGGCGCGCGACATCCGGGCCGCACCATCCTGATCCGCCGAGAGCCCGAGGGCCCGGCGCGCCTCGACGCCAAAGTTGCGCTCTACGAGGCGACTGCCGAGGGGCACCAGATCTGGTGGGAGGAGATCTCGCTTGGGGTCTCTGGCCCAGCTGCAGAGCACCTCGATTCTGTCGTCATACCACTCGTGCTCCTCCACCTTCCGGTGGCCTGCTGGTTTCCCTCCGACCTGCCCCAGCCCGACGATCCCCTCGCCAGGGCCTGCCATTACCTCCTGGTCGACTCCCGCTTCGCCGCCCCTCTTGGTGCTCCCCCTGGCAAGGAGAAGGCGCTAAGGCGCCTTTTGGAGCTGTGCGGGCGCCACCTGGTAATCGACCTCTCCTGGAAGCGGCTCAGCCCCTGGAGGGAGCTGCTCGCCTCCTTTTTCGATATCCCCTCTTTGAGTCCATGGGCAAAACAGGTGACCTCTGCTCACGTGGCGGCCCAGCCGGGCCCCCGAAGCCTCCTCGCGGGTTGGCTGGTCTCCCGACTCGGCCTCGAGGCAGGCCAGCTGAGCCTGGAAGACGCCCTTCACGCGAGCATCGAGCTGCGCTCGGGCGGTGACAAAGCAGTCTTTTGCGTGAGGCGTTCGGCTGACCTCAAGTCCGTCGAGGCCACTGCCAGCGTGGAGGGTCGGGTAGTGGCCACCCAGGAGGTGGAGCTGGTCGAGCACGCTCTAACCTGGTCCCTTGCTCAGGCCCTATCCCGCCTCGGGCGGGATCGGTTCTACGAGGAGGCGCTGGAGGCAGCGACTAGGGGGCTTTGGTGAACGGAGAGGTGCTCTTGGTAGACGACGTCCCCGGGGCGTTCGTAGAGGTGCTCGTAGAGGCGTTCCGCAACCGGGAACACGAGAACTTTGCCCTCGCTCTCTGCGGGGGGTCTACCGGCAGGGCCTGCTACGAAAGGGTGGCCCAGGAGGCTCTTCAGAAGATCGACTGGTGGGAAGTCGACTTCTATTGGGGAGATGAGCGCTGTGTGCCCCCTGACGACCCCGACTCCAACCAGCGCATGGCGAGGGAGGTCCTCTTGGAAAAGATCGGGGCCGCCAACGCCATCTACCCAATGCGCTGCGAGGAGGGTCCTGAAGCCTATCAGATGCGCCTGGCGGAGCTTGGGCAGTTCGACCTGGTGCATCTCGGCATGGGACCAGACGGCCACGTCGCCTCGTTGTTCCCCGACTCCCCCGCCTTGGACGCAGACCCCGGCATCCTGGTGAGCTTCAACCACGATCCCCATGGCCGCAACCGGCACCGCCGCATGACCCTCACCTTTTCCGGGATCGCCCGGTCCAAGCTTGTGGTGGTAACCGTGCAGGGCTCCTCCAAGGCAGAGGCGCTGGATGCCGTCCGGCGGGGTGTACCTCTCCCCGCTGCTCGGCTCCAGGCGGAGCGGCTGATATGGATAGTCGATCCCCCAGCAGCCCCCTGGGCACGCCGACAGTAGCGCCTCCCCGAGCGAAGTGGATCATCTAGGCTTGGCCAGGTGAGCCCCTCCGAACTGCTTGACCTTCCCACAAAGGATTTGATGCACCTTGCAGCTAGCCGCCGCGACCAGCTGTTCGGCGCTAGGGTCACCTACTCCCCGAAGGTCTTCATCCCCCTTACCCGAGCCTGCCGGGACCACTGCGGATACTGCACCTTCGCGAGCCCCCCTGGACGCCTGGACAGCATCTACATGGAACTAGACGAGGTAGTAGAACTCGCCACCAAGGGGGCGGCCATGGGCTGCCATGAGGCCCTATTTACCCTCGGGGAGAGGCCGGAGCTTCGCTATATTCGCGCCCGGGCCTGGTTGGAGGCACACGGCTATTCCTCCACGGTCGACTACCTGGTGGCCGCTTGTCGCGCAGTGCTAGAGCAGACCGGCCTTCTGCCGCATGCTAACGCTGGGGCGCTCTTCCCAGAAGAGCTGGCGGCACTTAGGCAAGTAACTGTCTCCCAGGGGATGATGCTGGAAAGCCTCCGGTCGGACTTGGCCTGCCACCGGCGCAGCCCTGACAAAAGCCCCTCTCGCCGCCTCGCCACCCTCGAGGCCGCAGGGGCTCTCTCGATCCCCTTCACCACGGGAATACTGGTTGGCATAGGCGAGGACGAAGCCGACCGCCTAGAGGCGCTCCTTCGCATTGCCGAGGCCCACCGCCGCTTCGGCCACGTTCAAGAAGTGATCGTCCAGAACTTCCTCCCCAAGCCGAAGACGGCCATGGCCTCCTTCGAGCCTTGCCCCCCAGAGGCGCATCTCCGGGCAATTGCCTTGGCTCGTCTGGTCCTCCCCGACGACGTCCACGTTCAGGCGCCGCCCAACTTGACCGAGGACTTTTCCAAGCTGCTTGCGGCCGGCATTGACGACTGGGGAGGGGTCTCAGCCCTCACACCCGACCACGTCAACCCCGAGAGGCCCTGGCCGGCACTGGAGCGGCTCCGCGAGGTCACAGAGAGGTCGGGGTTTGCACTTGCTGCAAGGCTCCCCATCTACCCGGCCTGGGCCGAACGCCCCGAGCGGTGGTTAGCCGAGGCGCTCCGGCGCCCCGTGCTCGAGCAATCGGACGCAGAAGGCCTAGGAAGGGATCACCCCTGGGTATCCGGCGGCGACATTGCCCCACCCGAGCTCGTAGCGACCAAGTCTGCAATGGCTCCCTGGTCGTCTTCTCGGAGCCGGGTGCTCGAAGTGCTGGAGGGGATACAGGCTGGACAGCGTCCCGGCGAGGAAGAAGTGGTGGCCCTCTTCGGGGCAAGGGGGCCGGAGGTTCAAGCCGTCTGCGAATTGGCCGACGAGCTCCGGGCCAAAGCAGTTGGAGACGTCGTGACCTGGGTGGCCAACCGCAACATCAACTACACGAACATCTGCACCTTCCGCTGCAGGTTCTGCGCCTTTTCCAAGGGGCCCAGGTCGCTTTCCCTCCGGGGCGCGCCCTACCTGCTAAGCCTGGACCAGATCGTGGAGAAGGTAAAAGAGGCCGAAGAGGCCGGTGCCACGGAGGTTTGTCTGCAGGGGGGCATCCATCCCGACTTCGACGGCAGCTACTACCTGAGCGTGGTCCGGGCCATCAAGGAGGCTGCGCCCTCGATCCACATACACGCCTTTTCGGCCTTGGAGATCTGGGAGGGGGCCAGAAGACTGGGCGAGGATCTCACCAGCTATCTCTCGAGGCTGAAAGAGGCCGGTTTGGCCAGCCTGCCGGGCACGGCGGCCGAGATCCTAGATGACCCGGTGCGAGAGGTGCTCTGTCCCGACAAGATCCGGACCGACCAATGGCTCGAGGTGCACCGGGCCGCTCACTCGGTGGGGCTCACCTCAAACGTGACAATCATGTTTGGTGCCGTGGAGTCCCCCCGTTCTTGGGCCCGTCATCTGCTCCGCACAGCCGCGCTTCAAGCCGATACCGGGGGGTTTTTGGAGTTCGTGCCCCTTCCCTTCGTGCACATGGGCTCCCCCATGTACATAAAGGGCATCTCCAAGAGAGGACCCACCTTCCGGGAGGCCCTCCTCATGCACGCGGTCGGTCGCATCGTCTATTCGGGCCTAATCCCCAATGTGCAGGCGAGCTGGGTGAAGCTTGGCAAGCGGAGCCTCCCGCAGCTGCTTAGGGCAGGCTGCAACGACTTGGGGGGCACCTTGATGGAGGAGAACATCTCCCGCGCGGCGGGGGCTTCACACGGCCAGATGATGACCCCTGAAGAGTTCGAAGAGGTCGTCTCTGGGATAGGAAGACGGCTCGAA
>OGCG01001023.1_pt1 | contig 14901 bp, 17 predicted proteins | sample 1570061 | NCBI WGS metagenome assembly OGCG01 (sample SAMN06268698, study PRJEB24515) | hot springs metagenome | isolation source: Joseph's Coat, Yellowstone National Park, Washington, USA | place: USA:Joseph's Coat, Yellowstone National Park, Washington, USA
GAGCATGGTCAAAGGGGGCGGACTTAAGATCCGTTGGCGTAGGCCTGCGTGGGTTCAAATCCCACCCCCCGCACCATTTGCTGATGATGCTTCTGGTTTCTATTCCTGTTTTCATGTTACGGTTCAATGTGATTCATGTTACAGTGGGCTTATAAGCCTGAGTGTGGTGCCTGTAATAGTGGGGTGGCGTGGTTGACTGTGAACTAATCAACATTGGGAATATTAAGAATGAGGAGCGTGTTAAAATCATCAACTACGTTATGGAGGCTAAGGGTGTTAGGGCGAGGGACCTGGGTGTTACCATTAACCTGATTAGTATGGTTAGGAGTGGTAGGAGGCGTGTTACTGAGGATTTGCTTTGTAGGGCGCTTAGGTTTCTGAGCACTGAGGAGTTGGCTAGGTTGCTTGGGCAGGTTCCTGAGCTTGAACCTGCCTCTGTTAATGATATTGTTAGGGTTGTTGCTAGGGCTAGGGCTGATGCAAACTTCAGGGAGCTGCTGTTGAGCTATCTAGACAGGTATCTTGGTGAGTATGTTAGGAGTATGGGCACTAGGTGGGTTGTCACGGAGCAGGACGTTGAGGAGTTTGTTAAGGCTAAGAGGCTTAAGGGGCTTAGTGAGAAGACTATCCGTGATGAGGTTCGTTATATTCGCCTAGCCTTAAGCGAGCTTAACTGGGTTCTTGAACCTGATGGCATCAGGGAGTATTTGGCTGAGCTCGTTAATGATGGTGAGCGTTACGTTGCGAGGCATGTGGCAGTCAGCTTAAAGTCACTATTGAAGACCGTCCTCAAGCCGAGGGACCCAGCACTCTACAGGCTACTCTACGAATCCTTCACAGTCTACAAGCCCAAGGCTAATAACCACGTTAAGCTACCCACACTTGAGCAGTTGCGCCAAATCTGGGCCAAGCTACCGAGCATTGAAAGCAAGTTCTACTTTGCACTACTGGCTGAGTGTGGTTTACGCCCATCGGAGCCATTCCTAGTTAGCATTGATGACCTAGACCTTGAGCATGGTGTAATACGCATTGGTAAGGTTACTGAGACTAAGCGCTCCTTCGTAGCCTTCCTACGCCCCGAGGTCGTGGATTGGGTTAGGGAGTCTTACCTACCAGCCAGGGAGGCGCTGGTTAAGGCTAAGCTTGATATCGTGAAGGCAGACTACCTAGGCGTCAACACTAACGCAGAGGACTGGGCTAAGAGACTAATACCATTCGACAGAGACAGACTTAGGCGTGAGATTAAGGAGGTGGCTAAACAGGTGCTTGGCAGGGAGCTTGAGCTCTATGAGCTTAGGAAATTCTTCGCAACGCACATGATTAGCCAGGGTGTCCCAGAAAGCATAGTGAATACTCTACAAGGTAGGGCACCACCAAGTGAATTCAGGATACTTGTTGAACACTATTGGTCTCCTCGTCATGAGGAATTGAGGAACTGGTACCTGAAGCATGCTCCTAGGGTTTGTTGTACTTAGTTTTTTCTTTCCATCTTTACCCCGTCTTCTACTTAATCCTGGTTGGCAAGCGGCATAATGTGTTGACCTCTCTATTTGAAAGCGTCTCACCTTGTATGGCAGGTGCATCATTGTTGATGTGAACTCCTGCCCGTTACTCGGTATGTGGTGGTAGGCTAGCACTAGTACTGCACCAACCACAGTCATAGTGCCAAATGGTATCCACCAGGGGAGCCTATCGTAATGTCTCTAATCCTCAACAAACCTTCTATAAAACCTCTCAAGCATCACCTTTACAATGAAGAAGGTAACTGGTCCTACACCTCTCCACTAACTCATCACGTCGTCCCTGAGCCACAATATACTTATGTGATCAATGACTTTTATGGAACTAAAGAACAAATACCAGGAGGAATTAGAGAATATTTGGCGGTGATAAGTTAAAAAGTGTGAAACCTATGCTTAACTTACGCCTCCTTTGGCTATTCTCGTCCTCACTGCGTGTCGCTTATAATCCTTAGTGCTTATGGTTATTCCCCGCTTAGGTGTGGGTTTCACGATTAATGATGCTTTGTTTATGTTAGAATTTGTTTGTTACCTTGGTTACTCTTAGCCTTGCCCTTCTTGGTATGTTTATCGACGTGTTCACTACTTCGAATGTGTACTTGTGGTGTTTGCCGCATTTCCTTAGGCAGTCTCCGTAAACACCCACACTCCTCCTAACCTTATACTCCTCATCCTGGTTTTCAACCGACTTAGCCTCAATTAGGTGGATGTCGCTTACTCTTCTACCATCAACCTTAACCACCAGGAAGTCAACCAGCCTCTGAATATTCGCACTACCATTAATGCAGGCCTGAATACAAAGCAGCTCATGAACCAAGTCAATGAAGTCTGATGCCTCAACCCTAACAATGTTAGCGTGCTTAATCATGGAAACTGCATGATACCTGTGGGGGATGCATGTCATTGCGTCGGAGTTAAAGAAACAATTCACGTAATCAGTGTCCACGGAGCCTCCACGTTCAAGGTCTTGCCTAAGCTTCGCCTCAATCAATGGACAACTGCTAATTACATCCCAGGTACTACCCAGCCTTAAGTTAAATACTAGGCTTGGGAGCTCAATGGAGGAGTGGAGGTAGCCTGGTTCGTAAGAAGCCTCATCAAGCTTAACCTGTTCAATACCAACACCCTCCGGTAGTAGGATGCCTGTTTTATCGAACAGTCTCAACCTAAACCTCTCACAAGCAGCCCTCCTAACACTTTCATCCAACGGTAACATGAACTTAAACATGGCGTCACAGGGATTTAGGAAGGAAGGCTCATACCTAATCACAACATCACCACTAAACTGACTGAGTATGTACTGCCTAACGAAGAGTTCACTAAGGCAAGCCTTAAGATTATTCACAACACCATAGTAGGCATCATCACTTAACTCCACATCAACAAAACCACTAAAAACACCCACACTAGACTAACAAACAACAAATTTAAAACATTAATGCAACGGTGAGGTTTAGCCAATGCTGCTTACATTATGAACCTAAAGTTCACTGTACCTTTAACCAGGGTACAATACTTAAAAGCATCTTAATGTTAACGTATCTATGGTTAAGTTGAGGGGTCTACGTTCCATACTACTGGTGGCTTTAATTGCCGGGTTGGGTCTCTTAGTTATTCACCTGGTTACCGCTCAAGTAACATACTATACCATAGTGATGGAGTTATCGGGTAGTTCGCAAATCTGGAGTGTTCCTCATGTGTATCAGGGTGATTATGCTGGTAATTCGTTAGTTAGTTATCCTACGCCGACTAGTCAGTGGCCAGTGTACTATAGTCCATTAAACGCCTTTAACTACTGGAGTTCAAGCCAACCTGTCCTCGACCTAGTCCCTGCCCAATCGTACGTTGGTGGTGCGATGTTTTGGCAGTGGAATTACGTTGGTGGTAATGTAACGGTATACTTATTTGGAACATACTCCAGTGGTACGTCACCGGTAGCAGATGGCTTCATAGTTTACCTATTCCTGCAGCCGACAATGTGGAGCATTAGCCCTGGTTACAATTACTCAATACAATACACTTCAACAGCGGCGTTTAGAGGTACTGCCTATCCATCAATAAACGAAGGTGACGTTATACTACCTCAAAGCTCAACACCATACATCATAGTTGAGTGGGAATCCTACTGGCAGTTTGGGTATACCATAAGCGGCGCCACTGGTCAGTGGAATGTTTGGATTGTGAATAACCCAAGTGGTAATAACCCAAGCTTCTCACCATACCCATCACCAAACCTAGGCAGTCCATACGCTGGTTGGGGTGGTATTGGCACAGGTGCCTTCCAACCCAGGCCTGGTGACCGTATAGAGATAATTATTACCTATGACCCAACGGCAAATGTGTTAAGTGGCAGTGCCTACGACATAACCACTGGGCAATCAGCAAGTTTTACAGTAAACCTAAATGGCTACTTCACACCGCCGAGTAGCGGCAATTACGTGTTTGGGGTGGGTGCAGCCACTGGTTACGATTACGCCAATTGGGCGTTAATGTTTGTTGACATATGGGGCACCCTACCATCAATACCAACTATAACCGCAACCACCACGATTACTACAACTACCACTGTTACTATCCCAGTAACTACCACAAGCACAACCACAGCCACAACAACAAGCACCTCAACAGTAACCAGTTTAGTCACTACAACAGTCACCTCACCGGTAACTACCACGGTAATTAGCACTATTACATCACCCACGACGACAACCGTGACTAGTACGGTGACTGTGACTAAGCCGTTAACGGTTACTGTGATTACAACTAGGACCGTGGGTAATCATGTAGTGGCTAACTTAATGCAGGTGTCGCTGGTGGTTTTAGTGGTAGCTGTGGTGCTCCTTGCAACAGTGGCGTTGATACTAGCCAGGAGGAGGTAGTGCCTGGTTTAAAGGGGCTTAAGCTTAAAAATCATCTCATGCATTGGCCTTATGCGCCTTGTGACCGCCCTATGCGTAGCCGCATTGGCATTAGCCATGCTTATTCACGTGGCCTTAGCCCAAGGCGTCGTGGTGGTTGTGCTTAACCTACTAAATGGGCAGTATTGGGGTGTTCCACACATATACCAGGGTGTCATCTATGGGGGTGGTAATGTTGGCTTCTTAACTAACCAGTGGCCTAAGTACTATAACTCACTGGTAGCTGGTCAATACTGGTCATTAAGCAACACTAGCAGTAGCCAGCCTGTCCTTGAACTTACGATGAACGTTAATTCAACTGGTGTCATGTTTTGGGAGGGGTATTGGGGTATTATAATGGTGGCGCATTCTCCATAACCCTAATTGGCACTTACACTAATGGTTCAAGTTACCCTGCGGATGGCTTCATGGTATACCTCTTCCTTCAACCAACATCATGGAGTATAAGCCCTGGGTTAAACTACTCACCAATACCCTACGTGACGAATGGAATGTATTACCCATCGAGGGTTTCAGGCACTTTAATGTTCCCCCAAAGCACCGGTGAGTACATAGTTGTTCAGTGGGATCCATACTGGCACAAACGTTATTCTACTTACCACGGCAGTTATACTTCTGGCTGTTGTTGCCTTGACCCTTAGGAGGGTGGTTTAACGCAATGTCAATGTGTACTATTCATCATTCACGTTTAGTAATGTTTAAATATTTTCATGACTCATGAAACTGTGCCCACCGGTATCAACCTTCACAATCATTATTTACATTGGAGTGGCCACCTGCTTAAATGGGGTGGTTTACCGTGGCTGAGTCCTCATCGTTGAGTGGGTGCTTTCATGAGGGTTTACTTGAGCTAGGGGACTTCGCAGTGAGGTATAGGAGGGTTGGTAGGTGGGGTTTTGATGATTGGCAGATTGTTAATGCGGTAACGTATGCGGCGGCTAAGATGTTTAGGGAGGGTAGGGAGAGGAATTGCCAAAACCTAGATGATGCAATCGTAGCAATAATAACTAAGACTCTTGATGAACTCGGCATAGACAGGTACTCGATAACCAAGGGCTACCTCCACAGCGTAGATAGTGAGGTTAGAGACATAGTGCTGAGGGTATTCCCGAGTTTAACCGATCTAAGTAAAGGAGTGCAGCAACGCCAAGCACCATCACCAGGGATTCAACGGCCAAGTACTGAAGCTGGTCAAGGGTTAGTTAAGGAGGAGGATAAGACTAAGGTTACTCAGAGGGCTATTAGTGAGGGTGAGGGGGTTCGGGGTTGCGAGGATTACATAGTTAAACTACTGGATGTTGGAAACCCACCCAGGGGGAGTGAGTTTAAGCTACCCATACTTGAGTATGTTGAGGGCCAGTCCCTGAGAGACTTTATTGAGGGTCAGGGGAGGGTTTCTTGGGATGTTTTAAGACACCTCATGTATGAACTGCTTTACGCAATGTCCTGTGTGCATGGTAAGGATATTGTGCATAGGGATATTAGGCCAGGTAACGTGATTGTTATTCCATCAAACCTACAGGTTAAGCTCATAGACTTCAGCACTGCCAAACTTGAGAATGAGGATGATGGCTGGGTTGTTGAGGCACCAGGCGGCTATACGGCACCAGAGCAGAGGTTGGGTAAGTCAAGTAGGAGGAGTGACGTGTACTCACTAGGCGCGACACTACTATTCATGTTAACCGGTGAGGACCCTGATAAGGTTAAGCTAAGTAACCCCGAGGATTTAGCCAGCCTTATCAGGAGGAGGGTTACTGGCGTTAGTGATGGTGACGTTAAGAAGCTGCTGGCATTCATAGGTAGGGCTATGAGTGAAAACCCACAGCAGAGGTTTGCCGACGCTGTTGAGATGGCTAGGGTATTTCACGAGGTCTTCTACGAGGGTAAGGAGCTTAAGGAAGACTCCACAGTGGCCTTACAACTTGGCAAGTTACCCGAGGGCTGCATACCCACGGGTAGGAAATTCCACATTCACCTAACCGTGATGCTGATGAATGGTGGTAGGTATGAGAGGTATGAGGATAAGGAATTCGAGGTTAAGGATGATGAGTTGGTGGTTATCGGTAGGGAGAAGCATAGGGGCCTCGTTAAGGTTGAAAGGAAGTCAAAGACAATACGCGTAATCATCAATGACCCGTACCAATACGTGAGTAGGACCCACTGCGTAATGTATTGGTGCAATGGTAGGTGGTTTGTTAAGGATTTCAGCCAAAATGGCACGTGGGTAATGGACCCCACGGGCAGTAGGCGCACCTATGTTAGGGGTGAGTCATCGAAGCCGGTTGAGGTTAATAATGGGGACTACCTACTCCTAGCCTACGTAACCCCAAACCAACCCTACGTAACTATAATATTTGAGTACAAGTAGGTAACCTCAACCCTTAAACCAAACCACGAGCGCCGTTGCATCATCCTGAGAACCTTGACCCCTCGCCATCTTAACCAGGGCCCTTGATGAATCCCAGGGGTACTTGTACATGATAGTAATCTTCTTAATGCTTTCCCTATCCATGACATCAGATACCCCATCAGTGACGAGAACCAGGTAATCACCGGGCTTTAGGCTACCACCAGTTACATGAACCTCCCTAAGCATGTAACCAATGGCCTGGGATATTACGTGCCCAGAAACCTTATCACTAACCGACAGTTCATCAATCCAACCACCTGATTCACCAGATGCATATATGTGGTAAATCCGAGTGTCGCCAACATTAACCGCATGGAAGGCCGCATCCTCATCATCCTCATGACGATTAATAACCACAGCAGCCAGTGTTGAACCTAGGCTAACCCCCCTGCCAGTGTAGTTACTGTATAGGGTATCGTGTATCCGCCATACAACATCACTAAGCGTACCACCACTAATGCTGCTTAGGTTTGCAGTTGTAATCCCAGCGAACTCCTTGACCGTTATTTCACTGGCAACATCACCCCTATTAAAGCCACCCACCCCATCAGCAACAGCGCCAATGTACCAAAGGTACCCATTGGCGCAGTCACGTATCGAAACCTTAATTGCAGAATCCTCATTAACACTACCAGCCCCACCGGTCTCGCTATAGGGGGTTAGGAAAATACCCCTCTTCACTTTATCAACGTCAATCTCATACTCCATGCCCCTCACATCATTCCTTCTAAAACCACCCATTAGAACAAGCCCCCTACCACTAACCACAGCGTAACCCTCAACACCACCGGGGACATTATCATGAACACCTACGCAGTAACCAATAATACTACTTAAGTAATCCCGGCCACCCCTCACGAAACCCCTAAACACCCTAACACCACGCCCAGTGGTTAACATTCCAGAGAATGCGAATCCATAATCTCTATTAGGGCACCTGTTTGCAAGTAGCCTACGGCCACCTCTGCGCCTTAGGCTTAATGCACTCATTAAATTTATAGTACTTGAGTGGCCTTAATTAAAGTGTTGCGTAGTTAATGCCCTTCACCGTGCTTTGTCGGTTCAGATTCACGTGAACCTCCTATGCCCATTAACCTCCTCAACACCTCAACCTCCCTAACCACCCCCCTAATGTTTACGCCCGCATTCTCCTCAATCCTCGGCTCCTTAATAACCACGTACCTGCCGCTTGAAAGATCCTCGGCTAGCCAAACCCTACTCATCCCACCCTCGCCAAGCAGCCTAATGACCCTGTATCTACCACGCTCACCGTTAACCACATCACCGGGGGATAACACACCCACGCTAACGCCATGCATCAACGGCATTTAAACCTTTAACCAAACACCACCGGTAAGGCGCAATACTTAAAAGGGTAATAGGTAGTTTGGAGCCATGGGTAGGCGTATTGCAGCATTGGGTATAGCATCATCACTTATACTGCTCACCTCACTGGCGTTATTAACATTAGCCCAAGTTACTGTCTCCATTCCAGGCTGCAGCTCAGTCATGGTTTATCCATCTAATGCATACGGCGGCCTACAGACAAACTTTACTACAGGCCAGGTGATTTACGTTACACTTAGGAGCACGTACACATGCAAGGTATACGTCACAATCACCACCAGAGATCCGACGGGTGGCGTATCCACGATAGTTAATAAACAGTTATTCACACTACCAGCCAGCGCCAATGTTGTGATTCAACTATTCCAAGTATCCTCAGTTAACCCCAGCGGCCAATGGACCATCTACGTGACACTAAACAACACTGGACTACCACCACTAGCCATTAATGTTAATCCAACTTGGTGGTCTTGGTGGTTAATCATCATAATAGTCGTCATCATAGCTGTTGTAGCTTCTGTATTAGCTGTGGTGCTTACTAGGGGTGGGGGTGGGAGGGTTGAGGAGAGGACTAGGGTTTTACCTGCGCCTATTCAACCAACCCCACAGGCGGCTCCTGAGAGGGAGAGGACTAGGGTTGGTGTTATCCTGTATAGGTTGAGACTCCCCAATGGTATGGAGGTACCTGTTAGTGAGCCTTATAGGGTTTTTGGTAGGGAGACCTTTGAGAGGTATGGGTTGCCTAAGGACATTTTAGACTTCATAACAAGGGAGGATAGGGGTGGGCACTTCAAGATTTACCTAAGGGGTATGAAGTGGTTCATTGAGGATTCTGGTAGTACAAATGGGACCTTACTTAACGGTGTTGAGATAAGGGGTAAGGGGCCTCAGGAGTTGAAGGATGGCGATACAATAAGCCCAGGCGGCGTCCTAAACCTAACGTTCCAAATCGAGAAAGCTGAGGTTAAGTAAATGCGCCTAGTCTCATTAAAAATCCATTAAAGGTTGTTTAAGCCTTAAAGATGTGTTAAAGGCATAACTTATAAAGGCCCAGACTTAACATGGCGCATGCATAGGGGCGTGCTGTTCCTCAGCCTGGTTGCAGTAGTCATACTGGCAATTAACCTAGCCAATACGCCCTCAACAAGCGGTGATGCAGTAAACACCCCTGTAGTGATATTTAATGAAACTTGGTGGGGTGTGCCCCACGTTTACCAAGGTTTAAAAATAAGCAGTGGAGTTAATTTAACCCAGTGGCCTAAGTACTATAGCTCATTAAATGCAAGTGAATACTGGTCCCAGGGCCACATTAAGAGGAATGAACCTGTACTTGAACTCACCAATGGTAATTACACAGCAGGTGCGGTTTTCTGGAGGGGAAATTACAGTGGCAGTAGTTATATAGAAATAAGTATATTAGCAACCTACACAACTGGGTCACCGAGCGGTGGCTTTGAATTCTACCTATTCCTTGAGCCTAAGACCTGGAGTGTTTATGATAAGTGCAACTACTCCATACCCTTTGAGGTATCAAGATACTACCACCCTTATCCAGCAGTGGTAATCCTTCCTCGGGGTATTGTTAAGCATTTTATAGTGGTTCAGTGGGTTAGTTCATGCTATAGCGGTAAAGGTCAGTGGAGTGTGCTAGTTGAGAATGGGACTACCGCCAGTCGTTGGCTATATGTAGGTAATGGTTGTGTTAAGCCGCATCCAGGTGATTACCTGAACTTGACTGTGTCATACAATGCAACGGCTAATGAGCTTAACGGCACTATTATTGACTTGAGTACGAGGGCAAATTCATCATTATTCACGTTGAAGCTGGGTGGTAACTACACGGCGCCAGTGCGTGGGAACTATACCTTTGGTGTTGGCGCATTCACGCTTGCCCCAGGTGCTAATTGGGGTGTTACTGAAGTGGTTATGGTGGGTGTTGAGGGGGTTAACACCACCCAACCACCTTCAACACCTTCAACAACCATAACTGTAACTAAAACGGTAGCGGTGACTACAACCATAACTAGAACGACAACCATGACCAGTACCACAACCTCAACGACGACTACGACGATATCCATCCCGATTACAACAACCACTACATCAACTATGACAATCGCATCAACAGTAACAGTTACTACGACGGTGTCTAAGCCTGTGTTGAATATACCGTTGACAATGGCCCTTGTGGTAATCATTATCGTACTGGCTGTGGTGGCCGTGGTGGGGTATCGTAGGCGCTACTACGCTGATGTCACAACAATTTGATCAAAGACTCTTCATCACCAGGGGTAAGCCTTAAATGAAACTGCCGGTTACCTAATGCATGCCGCCGCGGCATTATGATGAGGAGTTAGGCCCACCCCCACCACCTCCGCCTCCGCCTAAACCTCCCACTAGGCTACATCGCAGATTTGACCTAAGGGTTTTAGTTGTAATATTTGCTGTGTTGTTCATCGTCTCACTGCTAATGGCAGCATACAATTATTATGTTGCACAATCCGCATTATCAAGGGTCAGGTATTGGCATGAACTTTACAGTTCATTGCAAAGCCAGTACGGTGACTTAGAGTCACTATACGATGCATTACAAGCCAACTACACTAACTTAAAGGACCAGTACCTGCTTTTAAAGGCTAACTACAGTACCCTGCGTGGTGACTACAATGACCTGCAGGGGAAGTACTCATCCCTATGGGTTAACTACACCAATTTGAGGCACACCTACAAGTCGCTATTGGGTAAATACATGAACTTAAGTAGCCAATACTCAACACTCCAGTCCAGGTACAGTACACTGCAGGGCCAGTACTCATCACTGCAATCCATGTATGATGAACTGGAGTCGCGGTATAGTTCACTGCAGGCCAATTACACTAAACTGAATAGCCAGTATAGCAACCTCCAAGGCCAGTACAGTAACTTGCAGTTGCAGTATAATCTGCTCCAGAGCCAATACGCATCCCTCCAGTACAACTACACTAGTTTAGAGAATCAGTACGAGTCCTTAATGAGCGTACTGGGGAGTTGTTATGGGTCTGGTTTACTCAACGCCGGTTACTTCGAGTACTGCTACGTCACCATACCCTACGGCTATACTGGCACATTAGGCATTAGTGTTAATGCATCAGCCCCAGTTTACGTGTACGTGTTTAACGCGACTCAATTCGCATGCTTCTACACGAACTCATGCTCGTATAGTAGCGAGTATCAGGCCTATGGTTCATCAATAACAAGCACCGTGCCATTAACCTACGGTGTCTACCTATTCATCATTTACAATGAAAATAACTACACGATATCATTTTCACTATCAACAAATACAACATATACTCAAGTAAGTTAAATGGTTGATTTAAACTAGCTTTAAAATTTAGTATGCCTAGCTATGAATATTATCAACACTACTGTGGCTATGAATAGTACGGCAAACACGGCACCGTAGATGAGTAACAATGGCCTCATGGTGTAGTAGCTTGCGTAAGCCTCCGCAAGCACGGTCACCATTAAAGCCTCACCAATAAGCACAAGCACCATGGCTAAGGTTAAGAGGGCATTGAGGTGAGGTGCACGGCGACGCCTTGGCGGAGGTGGCGGGGGTGGTGGAGGTGGGGGTGGTTGACCACCTTCACCAGAGGCCCTAATCCGCATGGAACAGGTAAACCCGGTTGAACCCATATCAACCAATGCTTAAAATTAACCAGCACCTATTAAGCATATCGCAAGGCTAAGCATTATTGCAGAAGCATTCACTAATGTAAGCCAAAATGGAGTTAGTAACTTGTTGATTTGATTGTTGAAATTGTTAGGTTAGTGATGCGTTAATGCACCTACCTCCAAGGACTGGTGCTTCACGCACCTCGACGTAGTTTTCATTGAACTAAGCCACACAACCACTTCAACCGATAAGTATTGGTTTAGTGTGGTTCCACTTAACTCATTGTGATGTGGCTTTGGGCTTAACTTGTTCATTTTGAAATGAACTTAACCAATAATTTGCCCCCGGTTAGTTTTCTTCTGTTCATTGATTGGCGGCGTGGATGTGGTTTGAAGTGATGGCCTTTAACTCAGCTTCTTTGAGTTGGGGTTTTCGACTGCCTCCGTTAACTGGGTTTTATTCATTCTGTGCACCATATCAACTTACTTAACCTGGCGTTGTACCTGGCCTTGAGGTGCTCTGGGTCATGGGATTGGTACCTTAAGGCTGTGCCGTAATTAACCCCAGCAATCCTGCATGCCTCCTTCAATGTTACGCCCTTCTCCACAAGCTCAATAAGCCTTCGCTTAACCTCACTGCTCCTTGGTCTACCTAGTCTCTTCCCCTCCGCCTTTATAGCTAATTTCTCCTTCGTCCTTTCGCTTGCCGCCAGCCTCTCTTGCTTGATGAGGATTGGGGCTATGTCCATGATGACCCTCCTCAGGTCTGGGCCATTAATCTTCAGGAGCTGATTCCCCCTCCTCATTATCGCTAACGCTGATAATCGCCTTACCCATAGCCTCAAGACGCCTAAGCACGTCAAGCAACTGCCCTGGGTCCCTTGAAATCCCGTCGAGGGGCTCAACAATGATGCCGTCAACCTCACTAAGCCTCTCCATCAATGCACCCCAGCCAGGCCTGGCATCAGGAGTAACGCCACTAGCACCAATATCAAACACCTCAACGATCTGGTGGCCGTTCCTGCCAGCCCACTGATAAATGGAAAACTCCTGCCCACCACCATCACGCTCCCCACTGCTCGTCCTAACGTAACCAACAAGCCTCATACACAAAACCACCCAAGTTAAAATAACCCCTTTCTTTAAAAACTTGCAAAAACAGGAACATTGGACAGAAGCAAACAAAAAGGCAAAACAAACAACAATGAGGCATGACGCTTTTTTTTTTACGTCAAATGATTCATTGATGTTTCGTTCCTTAATGTAACCCCTCAACACGCCGTGAGGTTTCGATGATAAAGTGATACCCCTCACTGGTTTTAATGCTTCCTGGTTATCTGGTTATCTGAGGCGTGTTGAGGGGTCGGGCCCGTGCGCCCGAGTCTGCTTGGCCTGCTGGGCGTTGGCTGTATGGTTAGGAGGGTTTAGGAACATGTTTTGGGTTTCTGGCTTAGTGAACATCAACGTGAGGGGCTTTCATTAAGGTGGATCTAAGCTGCATTTCACATGGTTGCGGGGATCACCATGCCTACATCGCTGAGCATCAATTCAGCTCTGCTTAAACCGGGCTAATGCCTCAATTTATTTGGCAATTGTCGAAAATTTTAGTTATTTTATCTGTAGGAATTGTATGGTCGGCGCCGTCCATTCAATTTCTAGCCTCATCTCTATTATTCTAATTTTGTAAAGCTTCACCATCTGTTTAACAATTGCAGAATAAGAATCATCCCCATGGACAATTTTGACGATGAGAATTACAAATCCCAGTCGGCATTAACCATTCAATTACCTTGGATAAAATAACTGTAGGAATTGAAACATCCTACGCGCTGCCCAGGGCTATACTTCTAATATTATTAATTTATTTTAGATAATTACTCTGTTGCCGTTGCCTACATTTAACCTACACCTAAACTTACCCCGCACTTCACCTAAATTCGCATTGCCCTATGTGCAGTGGATTTAGGTGTATTGCTTGATCAACTTTACACAGTACTACTAGACCATTAAACCCGATTTAGAAGATTTTTAAAGCAGGTTTTCTACAACGCACGTGATAGAGGAGCATACCACCACAGTGTTAATGGTGCCATTGAAGGTTAGATTTGGAAACAAGGTAGAGCATTTTACGCAGTGGTCATTGATGAGGCTGCCCAGCACTTCCTAACAGACTTCATTGAGCGCGAAGTGACATTGAATATGAACAATGTGAAGCTTATTACCAGGATAACCAGGCTTAAGCAGGGCGCAGGAAGGCTCGCCATGTACCTCCCAACAAGATTACGGCCATTATGGGAGGAGCTTAGGTCAAAGGACCCACTCACCAGTAATCGGCTCACATAAGCTTCATGCTGTTAAGGTTCCTCGGCCTCCCGCTTGCCATGCTTAACTAGGTAGGGCATTTAATGGCCTTCAAGCAATTGTGCGCGTTTTTAGGTTGGTTGCGGGGCGCCTAGCGGTTAGTGCCTGGGCTCTGGTTAGTGGTATTCATGGTGGTTCATGTTGTTCATGGTTGGGGGAATTAAATGTTAGGAGGCCTATTCTTTTTGGTGCGGGGGGTGGGACTTGAACCCACGCAGGCCTACGCCAACGGATCTTGAGTCCGCCCCCTTTGACCATGCTCGGGCACCCCCGCTCCATGTTTCGCCTAGCGTGAGGTATTTTTAAAGAATTCTCCATCTTAAAAATAACATGAGACTTTGGTCATTACATCCAAAATATTTAGATAAACCAGGTCTTTTGGGTTTATGGAGAGAAAGTTTATTAGCTCAAAAAGTATTGCTAGGAAAAACAAAAGGATATAAAAATCATCCTCAATTAATAAGATTTAAGAGAACAAGTGATCCAATATTATATATAGGAACATATTTATATTATGTTTATTTAGAAGGAAAAGGGAGGGGGTATAATTTTAATAAAGATAAAATAATCAATTATGATTTAAAATTAAAGATGCCAGTAACAATTGGTCAGGTAAATTTTGAATTTCAACATTTACTTGAAAAACTTAAAGTAAGAGACAAGAAAAAATATGAAGAAATAAAAGATG
>OGCG01001024.1_pt1 | contig 14900 bp, 16 predicted proteins | sample 1570061 | NCBI WGS metagenome assembly OGCG01 (sample SAMN06268698, study PRJEB24515) | hot springs metagenome | isolation source: Joseph's Coat, Yellowstone National Park, Washington, USA | place: USA:Joseph's Coat, Yellowstone National Park, Washington, USA
GACATGGGCTATGCCGTTGCCCATCTGACCTGCGCCTACTACGCCTACTTTTTTAATCATTGTAACCTCCTTAAATGGCGTATAATCTTCTCACTTTAACATCCAAAGCATCGAGACTCAATTAAACTCCTCCAAAAAATCATATTTAATCACAGTAAATTTAATCCTATATATTTAAAAAGTCAATTAAAAATAATCAATCAGAGCAATAAAATTAACCAATTTTACACAATATCTAATTATCATAATAATTATAAGTTTTAGAAAGAATTTGGAGTTAAATTTATTCCTCTTATGGTTAAACCGCGAGAATTGGTTTCAAGGAAAACCATTTTTGAATATTCAACACTGATATTAAATATTTTTTGTAGAGGAATTTCTAATAGGTTTGCTAAAATTACTCTTATAACGCCTATATGAGTAACTAAAAGGATTTTATCTGAGTTTGACGATTTAAGACAAATAGCTTGAAATTCAGGAATGACTCTATTTTGCAAATCTTGAAAACTTTCTCCATTTGGTGGACGGTAATTAGCTAGATCAGCTCCTCTTTGATTATATTCGTAAGAAAGCTTTTGCCTTACATAATCCATAGGCAACCCTTCCCAGTCCCCTAAAGAAATTTCTCTAAATGCAGAACTTTCTTCAATTTTAACGTATTCTTCATTGAATATTTGATATACGGTCTGTTTTGCACGAATAAGATCACTAGTTATTATTTTCGTAATACTATTTTTTTGAAAAAAACTTTTCCATTCTTTAGCTTGTAGTTTTCCTTTTTCACTCAAAGGCAAATCAATTTGACCTATATATCTAGGCTTACTATTATTTACCTGTTCGGCGTGGCGCAATAAATAGATTAACATATGATACCTCCATTAATTAATGAGGATATCGAAACCCCGAGTAATTTTTCTATACGTGCTTTTGATTTTAAGGCACACATTAATTTATTTTCGATATTTTTTTTCGCTACAACATCATATTTATACTCTTTCATTTTTAGACCATATCTTTCTTCTAACTCTACAAATTTATTTCCTAGAGTATATTTATCTGCAATAAAAACAATTTCAGCAGCGGTTATTTGATCATCATCTTTAACACACATATCCATATGATTTCGAACAGCATCAGCTACATTAAAAAAACCAAAATCTTGTAAAATTTCTGCTCCTTTTTTGCTATGATTTTTTTCTGTCCGGGCAATGTCATGCAGTAAACCTGCTGCTTCAACAATTTCTAGATTTATGCTCAAAATCTTTTCGTTTAGTTTCTGTGCTATAGTTTTTGCTATTAAAGCTACAGCAATTGAATGATCTTTTACATTTGAACTTACAGAGTAATAATCTAATAGAGCTAAACATTCTTTAGGTGTTGGAACATCGAAATACTTTATATGAGTTTCGAGATTTAAGTAGTCTTTAGGTGTATCTATATCTAAAAGTATATGTTCATTCGGTGTAAATACGTTACTTACAAGATTTTCAAAGCTTTTTAAAAAACCATGGAGGCCTTTTTCTCCACTCCAGTTTATTAAATTTACTGTAAGATAAGATGGAAACAAGGGAGGATGACCACTGACGCCTTCAAAAGAAGGTATAATAATGCGTGTGGTGTCTTTTAGCCAATTTTTATAAACAATATCTAAAGTGCATGGGCGAATTAATGGAATATCAACTGGGAGAATAAAAAAAGCATCGCAGAGTTGGGCTATATATTTTGCTCCAATACAAACAGATGAAAACATACCCCGGGAGGGATCTGGATTGTAAGCTTCGGCAACATTAAGCTGTGAAAGAATATTGTTTATTTCTTTAGCATTGTAGCCGGTCACTACTACTATATTTTTAACGCCAAAGTCACGAAAAATACTTACCTCTCTTTCTATAAAAGTTTCGTTTTTTAGAGTAAGTAAAGCTTTAATCCGACCCATCCTTGATGATTGACCAGCTGCGAGTATAATAGCCCCAATGTTTTTGCTACCCAATTTTTCACCTCACATAACTCTCTAAAAAGTAGAATTGATAAAATCTAATTAACCTCCAATACTTGTAAATGATTGATGTATGTTTTTTGATAAAAGCTTATGTTGCATGGGTTTATTTTATTGATTTTACTATCATTCTTTTAATTTTTTCTATATTGCCTTGTTTTAAAATTGGTTTAAAATCTATTTTACTATCATGTCCTAAACATAATATTAAATTCCCATCTGCAGAAAGTCTGATTCTATTACAATGTGCACAAAAATTGTGAGAAATAGGCGCTATAAAGCCTACATGTGTACCATTTTTTAACGCATAATATTGGCTTAGTCCATTAGTTTTGAACGTTGTTGATCTTAAATAGTGTTCTTGTTTAATAATACTTTTTACTGTTTCTATCGGGACAAAATTTGCTTTAAAATCCTCATTAAAATCTGTAGGCATATACTCTATAAACCTTATTTCATAATTGCGCAACAGTGCAAAGTTAAGCAAGTTTTCTATGCAGTCAATATTGTATGTGCGCATAACAACGCTGTTAATTTTTGTATTTGTAAAACCAACCGCATCAAGCTCATCAAAACCCTCTATAACATCATCAATGCTGCCAAATCTAGTAATTGCTCTAAATTTTTGCTTATCCAGAGTATCAAGACTTACAGTAACCCTTGCTAAACCACTATCCTTTAATAATCTTGCGTAGTTTTTGAGTAAACTGCCATTTGTAGTAAGAGATATGTCGCTATAGCCTATATTTCTTAACATTTCTACAAGCTTGTGAATGTGCTTTCTAACTAAAGGCTCACCGCCCGTTAATTTTATTTTTCTAACACCAAGCTCGAATGCAGCCTTTGCAAACAAAGCTATTTCTTCATAAGTCAAAATCTCGCTCATATCCTTAAATGGTACACCTTCAAGCGGCATACAGTACACACATCTATAGTTGCATCTATCTGTTACGGATATTCTTATATAATCTATTTTTCTGCCAAAAGGATCAATTAACTGTTCCACTTATTTAACATCTCCAAAAAATGTCCATAATCATTGTACAACACATCCGTTATGCTTGTAAAGCCATAAGCGCCAATATGTTTTATGCTATCAATATTGGATAATTTTATACCTCCTATAAGATAGGCTGGTTTTTTTGAAGATTTTACCATTTTGTTTGCAAGATCTATGCCAATTACCACTGCATCTTTTGTGCTTGTTTCAAATACAGCACCAACGCCAATATAGTCTACAAACTCAATTTCTCTATCTAACACTTGTTCTAGTGAATGCGTTGATAAACCAATAATAAAACCTTTTGGAACAACCTTCCTTAAATATGAAGGCGGTATATCATCTTGACCCACATGCACACCGTCTGCACCCGAAATTAAAGCTATATCTAGCCTATCGTTTACAATCATTAAAACATTAGCTTCTTTTGTCAGTTTTCTTATTTGTAGGCTTTCGTAAAGCATCTGTTTGCTCGATAGGTTTTTTGCCCTATACTGTATCATTTTTGCACCAAACTCGATTAATTTTTTACAAGCGCCAATGCTATCACTTTCCATTGTTATACCATAGAAGCCTTTTGGTAAATCCATAGAGCCACCTCGTATAAATTTTTAAATACATATGAAGCTTTTGTGTTTGATTTGTACTTTTTGCCTTCACCGCTTAATACTAGTATAGGCTCAATACCAGCATTTAAACCAAGTTCAATATCCGATTCTTTATCGCCTATTACAAAAGAACCTTCTTTTTGTATACTAAAATCGACAATTGCCTGGTCAATTAAGCCTGTTTTTGGTTTCCTACAAGCACAATTATCCTCTGGCAAATGTGGGCAAACATAAAAAGCATCTATTAAATTATCGCAACGCTTATTTATTATCTCATGAGTCTTTTGAACAAACTCTTTGCTAAAGTAACCCCTTGCTATGCCCGATTGATTTGTAATTACAATAATCTTGTAGCCCAATTGTTTAAATATTTTTAAAGATTTTTTTATGTTTGGCAAAACCCTGATATCCTCAAAACGCTTTAAATAGCCTGGATCCCTAATAATAGTACCATCCCTGTCCAAAAAGACCGCTATGTTTTCCATCTATTGTGCATCCATAGGTATTTTGTAGGTTCTTTTTTTATCCATTCCTCAAATTCTGCATAAATGCTGCGCATAATCGTGTGTATAGCTTGTTTAAACGGCTCATCTGTGGGATATATAGGTTTTTGAATAACAATCGTGTATGTTTTGCCTTCTTCCTTTAGATAAGCGGGCAAAATAGGCGTTTTGTTTTTGTAAGAAAGAAGAGCTATACCTTCTGAAGATTTTGCACTTCTACCAAGAAATTCTACCTCTAATCCTTTAGAGCCCCCATATTGGTCTGCTAATATACCAATTATTTGCCGATTTTGGAGCATTTTTAAAAAATCAAATGTTGAGAGCCTTGCCGAAACAACCCTGTTGCCACAAGACTGCCTTATGTCTAAAACCAATTTATCCAATGCTTTATTGTCAAGCGGCCTTACCATAACATTGATAGGCCGCTTTAAAATAGCAAAACCGCACACAAGCATCTCAAAATTGCCAAAATGTGCTGTAGTAAACATTACACCTTTGTTGTGAGATAAAGCTTCCTCAAAATTTTCAAGACCTTCTATTCTAAAGTGCTTTTCTATGAATTTTTTATCGCCCAAATGTTTGACATTCAGCGAAACCATCCTTGCAAAATACAAGTAAGTGTTAAAAAGTATCTTTTTTGCCTTGGCTCTATCGACACCTAAAGCTAACTCAATATTTTTTAAGCCAATTTTTCGCCTGCTTGTTAGAGCAAAGTACATTAAAACCGCTACAAAACTAAATATCGCCTTTATTGTGCTATATGGCAGCAATCTTAGCAATCTATAAATACATTTCATTGTGAAACAAGCCTTTCGTAGAGCTTTTCCAATTTGTCTATTTTTTTTTGTATTGTTAAATTATTTATCGCAAATTGATAAGCATTATCAACATAACTATTATCTTTAGATTGATAAGCTTTGTTTAAAGCCTTTAGCAAACCTTCCTTTGTGGGTTCAGCCAAAATTCCCCTATTATTTTCAAGTAACTCTGGTATGCCACCTATTTTAGTGCCAATAACGGGCACTTTTCTAAAAAAAGCCTCTATAATAACATTTGATAATGCTTCTTGCAAAGACGGGACAACCAAATAATCAAAAGCACTCATATATTTACCAGCGTTTTCAATTAAACCGTATGTTTTAACTTTATCCGATATGCCAAGTTTTTTGCATTTATCTAAAAGACTATGTGTATCCTTGCCAATTAGCGCAAGTTTTGCATCAAGTTTTAATAATGCAAAAACATCGAGCAGCAAATCATGACCCTTATAAACAGAATAATTAGCAATAACTCCAAATACAAAACCATCCAACCCCAAATAATCCCTTGCGGTCTTTTTATCTACAGTTTCAAGAGATTTTTCATCTATAGCGCTGTATATTATATGAATTTTCTTTTTACTAACAAAAATTTTTCTCAAAGACTGTTCTACGGCTTTAGCGTTTGCTACATACGTATCAATTTTTGGGTTTAGATATTTAAATAAATTTTGTGGTGTAAAAATAACACCGCGCTGAACTACAAGCTTTTCTTTTTTAGCAAAAGAAACAGATTTCAAGCCTACCGAATGGCCTTTTGGGTGGTGCGTATGTATAATATCAATATGCTCTTTTTGCAAAAAATTTCTAATGGTTTTAGCTGCCAAAGAGTTATCTTCATCAATCTCAATAATTTCACAGTAAGAAGCAAGCTGTCTGTACACATATGAATTTTTAAGTGTTGCAAGGTAAACTTTATGGCCTCTTTTGATTAATTCTTTTGTGTTTAGCACAACTTGATTAGCGCCACCAGAAAGTGAAAAGGCAGGCTCAATTTGCAAAATATTCATTTTTTCATCTTCGAAACATGCTCATGATGCTTTATAAACTCCACAATACCTTCATAGTCGCTAATGTATCGTGTAGGCACGCCAAAATAGTCTTGCGCTACATCCGTAACTACTAAAATTACATTTTTTATACCGCTTTTTACAAGCGGAGTATAGTTAAACTCGCTTCTATAGACTTCTATTTTTGGTATATCTTCAAGCTTATAGCCTTCTACAAAAACATAATCACAACTATCAAAAAAAGGCAAAATTGCTTTTAGTGGTTTTTCTGATTCAACATCTTGAATTAGTGACCACTTATTTTTAGATGAAATAGCAACGCTTGAGGCGCCAGCTTCTTTTAACCTGTATGTATCTTTGCCCTTATGGTCTATCTCAAAATCGTGGGCATCGTGCTTTATAGCACCCACAACCTTATTATCTTTTTTTAACTCTATTATAAGATGCTCTATTAAAGTTGTTTTACCCACATTTGAATGCCCAATTACGCCTAAAACATAACCCATAAAAAACCTCCATAAATTTGATTATATAAGTTAAACTAAATTAGTCAAACTTTAGCTTTTGCCTTTTTATCAATGCAAAATAACATTAGATTTTTCTTGCAAATTTGTTTTTTTTGTGTATATTACCTTAATCTAAGAGTGACATTTGAGGAGGTTTTAGACAATGTCAAACTTATTCAGCAAAAGTTTCAAAGTAGCAGCTTTAGCAGTAGTTGTAGCATCAAGTTTAACACTTGCATCTTGCCAGAAAAAACAGGCAACGAATGCAACCAACACAACCAACACAACGAATGTAACAAACTCAACAAACGCAACAGCTGCACCAGCTAACGCAACAAACTCAACAAACGCAACAGCTGCACCAGCTAACGCAACAAACTCAACAAACGCAACAAAATAAGTTACGTTGAGACTTTTTGTGCACAAAAGGTGTCAAGCAAGGCAGCTTTAGGCTGCCTTTTTCTTTCTAAAGATAAATATTAAAAGTAAAATTCCAGTAAAAATTAGATTAATTTGCGTAAAATAGTGTCCATACCTGTCAAATACCGTTGAATTTTTGTCGTTAAATGTAATTTTTGCCTTTAAAATGCCAAAAGTATAGGGTTTCAGACTCGAAATTATTGTGCCAGATGGGCTTACAATCATACTAAACCCTGTGTTTGCACAACGTGCTACATAAATATTGTTCTCAATAGCCCTATAAAAATCATCTCTGTAAAACAGATGGAATGTGGGTGTATGGCTAAACCACGCATCATTTGTTATAACAACAATTAATCTTGCACCTAAATCTTTAAAAGTTCTTGATATCTGCTCAAAATCTTCCTCGTAACAAATAATCGATGCGGTCTTTAAACCATCAACATCAAAAAGTGTAAACCTTTTGCCATGCGTAAAACTACCAAATTTTGTAACGGTTGGAATAAAGCTCAAATACTTCCTAAGAGGAATAAATTCGGCAAATGGCACAAGCTCATGTTTATCATAATAATCAAATTTTTTGTTGTTAAAAAAAACTGCGGAATTGTAATAATTATTGCCTCTTTGAGTTTGTGCACCAAAAATAATAGGCGTTTTGTATTTACCCAAAAATTTATCAAAATCACTCTTGCTAAACAAAAAAGGATAGGCACTTTCTGGCCACACAACAAGATCAGCATCTGTACTGAGTGTAGCATTAATATAAACATTAAGGTTATTTAATAGCATAGCGCTATCCCATTTTTGAGACTGGTGTATATTGCCTTGAATTAAAGCTATAGTTTTTACAATAGAACCATTTTTTGCAGGCAAGTTAACGACAAAAAACAAACATACAATAAAACCAAAAATTACAATAGGCTGTTGTATTTTTTTATTGTACAAGTAATACATTGCAATGTTGACAAACAACAACTTTAGACCAACAAAATACGAACCAAACCAGCTTGCATCCTTAATAAAAAACGGCATGTTGTAAACAAACATACTAACATTGCCAATAGGGTCGCCGTATAGCACAATTGAGCGCAAATATTCAAAAGCAATAAAAAAGAAAGGCAACAAAACAAAACTAATTTTGAATTTTTTTACTAAATAAAACGGCAAAAATGTATACATTAGCTGGTATATACATACGCCCAAATACATAAAAAAAGCTAAAAAAAACGGCACATGGTTATAAATATAAATGCCCTTTAATAATCCGATGTATAAAAATAAAAAAAATGGTACAAAAGTAGCAGTTGTAATTAAAAGCACATTTGCAAATACCCTAGTATCCTTTAGAGATTTAAGTGAGATTAAAAACGGAACAAACGCAATAAAAGAAATAAAAGAGTAATAAAATGATAGAATAAGTAAAATAGGCGTCAAAATAAAACTAAAACGCTCTAGATTAGCTTTTGACCACATTGAATTTTATGACCAGCTAAAAAGGCTTCTATTGGCATAGTTTTTTTACCTTCTGGTTTAATTAATTGAATACTAACGCTTTTGTTTTTGCATGCAACTACCAAAGAACTTTTATTAGCCTCTATGACAGTTGCAGGCACTCCATTTTTATCTACTATGCTAGCCTTTAGTATTTTATAAATTTTACCTCTATAGCGAAAAAATGCTTCTAAGTAACCTAAAAAAGCTTTTACTTTTTTAACTACAGCTTCAGCATCATCTAATTCAAAATTTACAAATGCATCGCTTTTACTAAATTTTTTTGTATAAGATACATTACCTCTCTGAGGCGTGGGCTTTATTAAGCCTGCCTCTACAAACTCAACAGCGCAAATAACCATTAAGCTTGCAATTTGGGAAATTTTATTAGAAAGTGTAATATTGTCATCGTCAGGTTTTATCTCAATTACCTTTTGCATCAAAATATCACCTGCATCTAAGTCTTTTGTGAGCTTTATTATGCTTATGCCTGTATGTGTATCACCATTTAACAGAGAGCTGATTATAGGTGATGCACCCCTATACTTAGGTAGTATGCTTGGGTGGATGTTTAATATACCATACTCAAAAACATCAATTACATTTTGGGGAATAATTTTCCCATAGGAAAACAAAACGCCTATCTGACAATCTTTTATTTGTTCTAAAAAACCAACATCAAGTTTTTCAGGTTGAAGTATGTTTAAATTTAGCCTCTGAGCTTCTAACTTTATTGGACTTTCAATTAAAGCTTTGTTGCGCTTCCCTTGCTTGTCTTTAGTAGTGACAACTGCTTTTACATTAAAATGCGCATTTAAGCTTCTTAGCGTTTCAATACCAATCTCGCTTGTGCCAAAAAAGACTATATTCATTTATTTTCTTTTAAAAATTTTTTAAATCTCAGTTTTTCAACGAAATTTATTCTATCTATAAACAAAATGCCATTTAGATGGTCAATCTCATGCTGCACAACAACGGATAAAAAGTTATCAAGGTCAATCTCTTGCTCTTGTTCTTCTAAATCTAAGTATTTAACTCTAATATAGCGCCTGCGGTCACTCACTTTACCATAAAAGCCAGGCACGCTTAAGCAGCCTTCATCATGTTCTTCATAAAAACCCTGATACGATAAAATCTGTGGGTTTATCATAGCTATTATCTTACTATTATCGCCTATAGCTCTTTCATCTACTACAATAAGTCTTTTCTTTATACCAATTTGAGGTGCCGCAAGACCTATACCATTGCTCTTTAGCATAATTTCGCTCATAGATTTTATGAGATTGACAATCTCGTCATCAATTTTTTCTACTTGTGCTGATACTTTTTTCAATTCTTTATCTGGGTAAGTTAATATTTTATATTCCATAGACTACCTCGCTTGTAAAATTATACCTTTTGGTAGGATTAAGTCAAGAAAATGTATTTTAATTAATTATAAAAACTTAATAAATCAATTGACTTTGTAGACTTTATACGCTAAACTTAATTTTACGTTTACGTAAAAAAGGAGGGTTAAATGTTTAAAACGCAGTTTACTAACGATTTCGGCGTAGAATTCCCTATAATGCAAGGTGGAATGATGTGGATTTCTAAAAAAGAACTTGTCAGTGCTGTGTCTAATGCGGGAGGTCTTGGGATACTTTCAGCCCTAACCTTTGAAACGCCAGATAAGCTTGCAAACGAAATTGAGCAAACAAAAAAGCTAACTAATAAGCCATTTGGCGTAAATCTAACATTTTTACCTACACTAAAGCCTGTTAATTACGATGCCTACATTGAAGTAATTATTCAAAGCGGTGTAAAAATCGTTGAAACAGCAGGCAGAAATCCATCAGACTATATCGAAAAATTAAAAAGCAACAATGTAAAAATCATTCACAAATGCACTTCTATAAGGCATGCACTAAAAGCACAAAGCATTGGTTGCGATTATGTAAGCATTGACGGCTTTGAGTGTGCTGGTCATCCTGGTGAAGATGATGTAACTTCTTTAATCTTGATACCAAGAGCCAATGACGAACTTAACATACCCGTTATAGCTTCAGGTGGTTTTGGTGATGCAAGAGGTTTTGTAGCTGCACTTTCACTTGGTGCATGTGCAGTTAATATGGGAACAAGGTTTATGATAACAAAAGAAGCTCCATTGCACGAAAATATTAAGCAGGCCTTACTAAAAGCTAAAGAAACTGATACAGTTTTAGTTGAGCGTAGTTTAAAAAATACGCTGAGAGCTTTTAAAAATGCCCATGCATTAAAAGTATTAGAGCTAGAACAACAAGGATCTACACTTGAAGAACTAGCACCATATTTAAGCGGCCTAAACGGCAAAAAAATGCTAGATGAAGGCTCAATTGATAATGGTTTACTTGCATGTGGTCAAGTTATCGGACTAATCAACGATATACCAACTATAAAAGAGCTTATTACAAATATTATAAACCAAGCAAAATCAATCATACAAAATCAGGCTAAGCTTACTTAGCCTGGCCTGATTTAATCATCTCGTATAGAATTTCTACAGGGTGTGCTACTTTTGTGTCTAAGTTAGCTTTTATCAAAACATCTGAAAGCTGCATAGCACACCCAGGACATGGTGTATATAGTTTTTTAAAGCCTTTTGCTTTTATTTCTTCAGTCTTTGATTGAGGTATTTGATTTGAATCTTTGTAGTATTTAGCGTTGAATGTACCACCAAAGCCACAGCAGCTTTGGTTTTCTAAAGGCTCAAAATCTTTAACCGCACTGTGCATAAATTCTTTTAGTGCATTGTCCTTTGAGTGTTCATAGTGACATGGTATATGAAGTGTGGCTTTTTCTTGTTCTTGTGGCTTTATGCTTACATTTAACACTTCTTTTAAAAATACAACTATATCCATCATAGGGACTTTTGCTTTTTTATCTGTAACTTTTTTGCCCATTTCATTTAAGCCATACTGGCAGGTAGGACAGGCAGTTATAATGTAGCTTGCATCGGTGATTGAATCAAACCACTCTAAGTTTTCATTAACCATCTGTTTGTATAAATCAAGCTCACCCATTGTAGCAGCAGGTATACCGCAGCACTTGTTTGTGCTTGGCACATAAACGCTTACACCGTAGTGCTTTAGTACCTCTACTATAGCTTCTCCCCACTTTGTGTACATATAGGTTATTGCACATCCTGGGTAGAAAATAACGCGCATTTTTTCTTCTTTAGCTTTGTTAAATCCACCGTATTTGGAAGTAAACGGCCTTGATTTTATAGATACTACATTTCTTTGAGAAAACTCACCAAATATAGGCTCAAATATATCGTCTTTTACCTGCTTTGAGCCAAACTTAAGGCCAATGTGCATCAAAGGAGCAGTTTTTGCAAGAAGCTTTGGCTTTTGCATAATGATTTTTAACACAGCTTTTTGCCAGTTTGGTAATTCTTTAATTTTTCTCAATATGGATTTTGCCCTTAAGAATATTTCATCCGTTTGCACACCGCTTGGGCAATACTGCTTGCACCTTGTGCACATAACACAGTAATCAAGGTGTTTAAAGATCCTATCAGCTTGTTCTATGCGTCCTTCATATATAGCTTCAATTAAAGCTAGTTTACCACGGGCTACAGATGTTTCTATTAGGTCTTTATCGTAAATTGGGCATACGGATTGACATGCGCCGCACTTTGAACACTGCATTATTAAAGGCTCTAGTTCTTTTAACTCTTTTACTATCTCATCAACTTTTTTATCATTCATAAATAGCCTTCTTATAAACTCATTTTGTGAGGGTTTAGTATATTGTTTGGATCAAGACCATACTTCAGCTTTTTCATAAAAGCTATGGTGCTTTTTCCTACCTCGCTTTCTAGATACTTTGCCTTTGCTATACCTATGCCGTGCTCACCGCTAAGTGTTCCATCAAGCTTTAGTGTAGTATCGAATATCTCATCTATTGCCTTTTCAACTCGCTTCATTTCTTCAACATTGCGTTTGTCTGTAAGTATTGTTGGGTGAAGGTTGCCATCGCCTGCATGGCCAAATGTACCAATGAGCAAATTGTATTTTTTTGCTATATCGTTTATTGCCTGCATCATAGCAGGCACCTTACTTCGTGGGACCGTGGCATCTTCTAGTATCAATGTAGGGTTTAGCCTTGCAAGAGAGCTTAAAGCATCTCTTCGTGCCTGCCATAGACTGTCACGCTCTGCATCGTCTTTTGCAATATGCACTTGACCACCTAAAGATTTACAGATATCGGCTACTTTTTTGTACTCATCTTCCACTTGAGCCTCATGGCCATCAACTTCTATGAGCAAAATTGCTTTAGCGCTTGTTGGAAGGCCTAAATGGTGAAACTTCTCTACCGTTTGTATTGTGAAGTTATCAAGTATTTCTAATGTAGCTGGCACAATCTTTGAGCTTATAATGTCTGAGACTGTTTGGGAAGCTTTTATTAAGTCATCGTAGATTACAAGTAGACTTTTTCGTGCTTGAGGGGGTGGAACCAATTTTAGTATAAATTCTACCATTACACCCAGTGTGCCTTCACTAGATAGCATTAACCCAGGTAGGTTGTAGCCTGTAACAAGCTTTACAGGCTTTCCGCCGCCTTTTATTAAGTTACCTTCGTTATCAAAGAACTTTACACCCATTAAGTAGTGGCTGGTTACACCGTACTTTAGTGCCCTCAAGCCTCCTGAGTTTTCTGCCACATTTCCACCCAGTGTAGAAACCTTTAAGCTTGCTGGGTCTGGTGGGTAGAGCAGTCCTTTCTTTGCAACTGCATCGGCAAACTTCTGCGTAACGACACCTGCTTGAGCAACAGCGTACAAGTCGTCTGTATTGATTTCAAGGATTTTATTAAACCCACCCATAAGCATCACACACCCACCGTTTACAGGCAGTGTGCCTCCGCTTAAGTTTGTTCCTGCTCCACGCACAATTAAAGGAATCGAGTTTTCATTGCACAGTTTTATAATACTTCCAATTTGTTCGTAGTCTTGTGGCTTTACTACAATATCTGGAGCTTTCGGCACTTCTGGGAACGCATCATAACTATACGCCATTGTATCTTCTATATTACTCCAGCAGTTTTGCTTTCCTACAATGCCTTCAAATGCTTCAATCAAAGCTTTTTGCATAAGATACCTCCAAAAAACCAAGGGGGGATTGGGGACCAAAAATAGAATAGAAGCGAAAGTTTTGTCTTCGCTTCTATAAAAAAATTGATTAATGTTCCATATCTATTGGTAATTTTGAAGTCATTCCCCAATAGTTTATTAATACGCCAATAAAAGACAAAATTGCCATAATCCAAAATACTCCGCTCCATCCAAAAGTCGGTATCATGAACGATGATACAACTGGTCCTATTGCGCTTGTTGAGTTTGAAATCACACCCATAGCAAAAGCTCCGGCCCCCATTGTTGCAACTGGAAAAACATTGCCAGGCGTGGCCCAGTAATTTGGTGGTATCACCATTAGCAAAGCCATAATCATTACTGCTAGAAAAAACATACCATAAGATTGTGGTGCTAAGTAAAGTATCATCAAAGACCCTATACCCATCAAAATATCAATTATACTAATAAGCTTAAGTCTAGCATTTACTATCTCTTTATGAGTTGTTTTACCTTTGCAAAGTAAATCCCCAACCCATGAGCCTATTACAGCAGCAAAAAACCCAGCAATACCCCATACAAACATTACATTTCCAACCTGATCTGCTTTGTAGCCTAAATGAAAAGCGTATGCAGGTGCAAACCCACCAAAACTAAACAACGTCCAGGTTAATGGTATTTGCACAAATCCCATAATCCAGGCCATTTTATATTTCCATGGGCTAACATGTTCTTTGCTCTTAGATGCCTTCATTTGCTCAAGTAAACTTTTCGAATCTCTTGCAAAAATGAAGTATATTAAAGCTCCCAATATCATAATTCCAGCTGTTATGTAATACATTTCCTTCCATCCTAAAGCCGCAAGCTTACCAGATATTAACCCACCAAGAGCTCCTCCTAACGTTATACCACCCAAAGCAGCACCTAAGGATATTCCCCTCTCGGAAGGTTTAAACCATCCAGATAATTGGATAGAAAATAAAGCGAGCATCATTATAACCAGACCTTGAGCGAACCTTAGTATAGTAATAAGCAGTAGCGATTTTGATTCTGGTATTAAAAGTTGTGGTACAATTAATAAAATCTGGGCAAGTAAAACACCTTGTTTAACCTTTGTATCAAAAATACCACCATGCCCCAAAAAGAATGCAACAAAAAGCCCAATAGAGAAACTGTCTACACCATACAAAGTTAGAGTTTGGACAGAAACGTGCATAGATTTGGCTATCTCTGGAGCTGCAACTCCAAATGCCGTAAGTGACATAAAACTAGTTGTCATGATGATAGCTACAACTATCGCCATTACCCAACGGTACCCAGACTCTTGTTCTGGAAAAACACTTGCTTGAGCCATAAAACCTCCCAAATTTAAAATTTATCAATTTCCAAGACTCTCATTAACAAGCTGTGCAATATGCATTACTTTTACATTGCCGCCTTTTTTATCTATTAG
>OGCG01001031.1_pt1 | contig 14861 bp, 14 predicted proteins | sample 1570061 | NCBI WGS metagenome assembly OGCG01 (sample SAMN06268698, study PRJEB24515) | hot springs metagenome | isolation source: Joseph's Coat, Yellowstone National Park, Washington, USA | place: USA:Joseph's Coat, Yellowstone National Park, Washington, USA
CTCTTACCGCGCCGAAGCAGACGACCACGCCCGACGCCATCCCAGCGCCCGGCCGCCCCACTCATCATTCGGCTGCGCTGGTTCCTCGAGCGCTCCTTCGTCTTCGTCGGAAATGCCGGCTACGGAACTGCCGATATAAGCTCCTTTGGCGATCGAAAAAGTTGCAGAACGGGTTATGGAATCTACCCTATTCGAGATGGTAAATCCATCCCTTGAAATGGCGCGGAACGTTGCTGACTTGACGCTTTCTCACGTTTGTTCCAGCACTTGGGCCAAATGCAATGCGCGTACCGAACTGCCGCGGCGGCGTAGACAGCCGGCGATATTCATCAAACAGCCGGCATCGGTCGCCACCACCGCCGACACGCCAGCTTTCTCGATGAACGCTGCCTTGTCCTGCACCATGGCGCCGCTGATGCTCGGATAGCGCACCGCAAAGGAGCCGCCGAAACCGCAGCACTCGTCCGCGCGCTCCAGCGCCACGTACTCTAATCCCTTGACGCGCCGCAACAAGCGCTCCGGCTCGGTTAGCAATCCCAGGCCGCGTAGATGACAGGCCATGTGATACGTCACCTTGCCCTCGTAGCGCGCCCCCACGTCTTCGATGCCCAGTACATTGACAAGAAAATCGGACAATTCATGGGTGCGCCGCGCCATGTCTTCGGCGCGGGAGCGCCAGATGGGATCATCGTGAAACAAGTGTGGATATTCCCCCTTGATCATTGCCGCACATGAGCCTGAAGGGACGACGATGGTTTGGCCGTGGTCAAAAGTGCGAAGGGTGTGCCGGGCCAATTCGCGGGCGTCATCGTGGTAGCCGCTGTTGAAATGCGGTTGGCCGCAGCATGTTTGTGCTTCGGGAAAGTCCACGGCAACGCCGAGCCGGCGCAGCAGACGCACCGTGGCCGCGCCCACTTCCGGGAAAAACACATCCCCCAAGCAAGTTACGAGGAGCGACACTTTCATACGGTTCACAACAGACGCCGGCTTTCTTGTTCGAGTCCCTGGTAGATGAAGCGCACCGCACGCTCAGCCATGTGATCGAAATAGTCCCAGCTGTGTCCGCCGGCGCGAGTGGTCATGTCAAATTGGTGTGGTATGCCCAGAGCGCTCAGCTTCTCGTGCAACCGATCGTTGCCGCGATACCAGGGATCATCTGGATCGATGCAGAAGAAGATATGGGGGGGATACCGACTGGGATGAATATGCATGATGGCCGTATCTTGCCGGCATTGCTCCTTGCTGTCATACATGTCATCGATTGGCGTACCTTGGCCGTACAGTTCGTGATACTCGACGGCCGGCGCGAGAGCGGCGACGACCGGAAACAACTCTGGATGTTTGAAGGCGAGCCGCAGGGCGCCTTGTCCCCCCATGCTGATGCCCAGCAAACCAAGGCTGCGTGAGGGGAGGCCCCAGCGCTGGGCGAAAAAAGGCAGCACGCTTTGCAGTAAGTATCGTTCTGGGGTCACGTACGCATCGAACTCGGCGCAAATGCGATCGGCCCACCATGAGCATTGGCCGTGCGGGCAAACACAGGCCAGACGCAGTTCTTCGAACAGCCGTGTGAAGGCGGAGTTGTCCACGAGCGTTTCCAAGCCGGCGCCATGCAGATACAGAACGCCGAAGCGCGGTTTGCCGGAAAGGGGCCAATCGTATACGTCGGCGGGTTTGCCGCCAATGTCCAGACGGATCCAGGTGCCGTTCATGGAATTGCTTTCCTCCCATTTGGCGAGGAACGAGGGCCTCTTTCATCATTTCTCCTTAACCTTCGGCCGGCTTCCTGCACTTCATTCTACAGGGGAGAAAGGGCCTTGTCGCCTCTTTGAGCGACTCCCCTTTTTCGCTTTCGCGCTTATCATGTTCCTTACAATCTCTTATGTCTCGCTCGGAGTGTCCCGCATGAAAATCTTGTTGTCGGCCGATGAGATTCAACGGCGCGTCGCCGAGATGGCCCAGCAAATCGCTGCCGACTATCACGGCCAATCTCTCACCATTGTCGGGGTGCTAACGGGCTGTTTGATCTTCCTTGCCGACCTCGTGCGTCATCTGGATTTGCCGCTGCGAATTGGTTTTCTGCAAGCTTCCAGCTATCGCGGCGCGACGACGACGCCGGGCACTCTGCGCGTCCAGCCCGAACTATTGCCTGACTTGCGCGGCCGGCACGTCTTATTACTCGATGACATTCTCGACACCGGACAAACGCTCACTTATCTACGGGAGCATCTGCAAACGCTCGGCATCGCTTCGCTCCGCATCGCTGTATTGCTGCGCAAAGAGAGTCGCCAGCAGGCGCCTCTCCATGTGGACTATTACGGTTTCGATATTCCGGATGCCTTCGTAGTCGGTTACGGATTGGATTATAATGACGAATACCGCAATCTGCCCTATGTCGCTGTGTTTAATCCGTAGTGCGTAATCGGAACTGCGACTATAAGGGAGTAAGGGGGGGTGCTCCCTTACGGTGGTGATTCTGAGTTATTATGCAGACTGTTCTCTTTGTCATCGCGAACCTGGAATACAGTGGCGCCGCCCGGCAATTGAGCCTGTTGGCAACGGGCCTGCCGCGTGAAGGGTTCCGCGTCTGCGTTGTCGTGCTGGGCACGGAGACACCTTGGACGGAATTGCTGCGCAACCAAGGCGTTGCAGTCGAGGTGTTGGGTTGGCGCCGGCCGTTTGATTTGCTGCCCTTTGTGGCGCTGCGGCGGCTGGTGCGTTCCATACGGCCGGACATACTTCACGTTTGGGACGCCACGGCATTACGTGCCATTGTACTGAGCGGCATCCCAACAACAAACCTTTTAGCCAGTGCTGCCTGGTCCTTCACGCATCGGAGGGTAGGAAGAATCGATCGCTGGCTGCTGTCGCAGGCAGGAGGCATAATTGCTTTCGGGACGGCGGAAGCGGAACGCTATCGTCGGCTCGGCGTTGCGGAATCACGTCTTACCGTAGTATCGCCGGCCATGCCGGTCCTTATCCACATGGTCCAGCCGGTTGAGTTGCCGGGCGTGACAGTAAAGGACCGCGTGTTGTTGGGAATAGGTCCGATCGAGCCGCATAAGGGGTTCCGCGAGGCCGTCTGGACCTTCGACATCTTGAGGCACCTGTACGAAGACATACACTTCGTCCTGGTTGGCGACGGGTCGGATCGGCCACGCGTCGAACAATTTGCGCGGCAAATTGGCGTGCGGAACCATGTCCATTTTCTCGGCCATTGCGTGGAGACGGCGCCACTTTTACGCCGCGCGGATATCGTATGGGTGCCGAGCCTGCGCCGCGGCGGCGTTTGTGCCGCCCTGGAAGCGATGGCGGCTGGCCGGCCGGTGATCGCTTCACGCCTTGGGGATTTGGCCGAGATCGTTGTAGACGGCGAGACCGGCTTTCTGGTCGAGCCGAATGATAAAGCTGCCCTCGCTCGCCAAACGCGGCTCTTGCTTGATGATCCGCCGCGGCGGCAACGCATGGGGGAATCCGCCTGGCAGCGTGTCAGTCGGCATTTTACTGTGAATCGCCTCGTCGAAAACTGCGCGCGGCGATACGCTAGGGAGAAGAATTAGCCATAGGGCCTCAGAAAATAATGATTAAAAGATATAGAATAATAAAATAAAAATTAAACGACATATAGGTTGCTGTTCGTTAATCTTTTCCTCTGTGTTTTTCTCTTTTCTGTGTTTTCTAGGACCGTAGTTCGCTTTTGGATTTTGGGAGGATGACTTGTGAGAGACGTGTTGACATTGATTTTGGCCGGAGGCAAGGGCACACGCCTGGAGCCTTTGACCCGCGATCGTGCTAAACCGGCGGTACCGTTCGGCGGACTTTATCGTATTATCGATTTCACTCTTTCCAATTGCATTAATAGCGATCTTCGCCGAATCCTTGTGCTGACGCAGTATAAGGCGCATAGCTTGTCGCGCCACATCAGCGCTGGCTGGAACTTTTTGCCTCGCGCCTTGGACGAATACATTGAAGTCCTGCCGCCGCAACAGCGCATCGATGAAAATTGGTACAAAGGCACTGCCGACGCCATTTATCAGAACATTTATACCATCGAACGGGCCAACCCACGTTACGTCCTTATTTTGGCCGGCGACCACATTTATAAGATGGATTATGGCCACCTGATCCGTTCTCACATTGAGCGCGGCGCGGATTTGACGATTGGTTGCATTCCTGTGCCGCGCAAAGACGGCGTTCACTTCGGCATCATGGACGTGGACAAGCAAGACCGGGTTGTCGGTTTTTTGGAAAAGCCGGCCGAGCCTCCAGAAATACCCGGCATGCCTGGGCAAACACTCGCCTCAATGGGTATTTATGTATTCACGGCTCGTACCATGTTCGAGCTGCTGTGTCAGGATGCCACGCGGACAGACAGCGAGCATGATTTCGGCAAAAACATCATTCCGCCGATCCTTGGCACGCAACGGGTTTTCGCTTATCGCTTCCGCGATCAAAACCGCAAGGAGGTGCCGTACTGGCGCGACGTGGGCACGCTCGACGCCTTTTATCAGGCCAACATGGATCTCGTGAACGTCGATCCCGTGCTCAACCTGTACGACCGCGAATGGCCGATCCGCACCCATCAGCCGCAGTTGCCGCCGCCCAAGTTCGTCTTCAACGATGGTCCCGGCGAAAACGCCCGCCGCGGCGAAGCACACGACAGTATGGTTTGTCAGGGTTGCATCATCAGCGGCGGACACGTGCGCCACAGTATTCTGTCGCCGAACGTGCGCGTCAACAGTTACGCCGTTGTCGAGTCGTCGATCCTGTTTGACGGCGTTAACGTCGGCCGCCATTGTCGCATCCGCCGAGCCATCATCGACAAGGACGTGCAGATCCCCGCTGGTACCACCATTGGCTACAATCTGGAGCACGATCGGCAGCGCGGCTTCACCATTAGCGAGCAAGGCGTCGTCGTCATCGCTAAGTCGGAACTGCCTGAAACTTTCGCTGAACGCCCCAAATAAAGGATCGTATAAACAAATAATCGTATAAATAAATGATCGTATAAATGAATGATCGCACACCCGTGATGTCTTGCCATGCCAGCCGCTCTCCCCCCTCGCCAATCCTGCCGTTGGGTCGGTTTCTTTGTCGTCTTGTTCTTATTAGCCGTTGTCGCCGTCCTCGCGCCCCTTTTTTACAACCTGAGCATTCAATTACGTCCTGAGCAATTGGCTGCAGCGAAACAGCGCTGGCTGGAGCAGGGACCGTCTAATTACGATCTGGAATATCTAGTTAGGACCATGCACGGTGATCAGGAAGAAGAAAACGCTTATCTGGTGCAAGTCCGCGACGGACAAGCAGTGCTTGTCGTGTGCAACAGCGACGTGGTCTATCTTGATCCAGCGCTGGCCTTCGTTGCAGGCTCAGGAATACTCGGCCTGTCTTCAGAAGATCCGAGATTGTATGGAGTATCAGCCTTGTTCGACGCGATTGAAGCGGCCCTGCGCCAGGACGAGTCGTCCGGCCAGCGTAATTTCACTACAGCGCAATTCGATCCTAAAGACGGCCATCCTTTTCATTATGTGCATCGCGTGCGCGGCACCCGAGAGCGCGTGGAGTGGCACCTCAAAATTACGCATTCACCATCTTTGTAGCGAATAAATAAAGGGCCTTCGTCCTTGTCAACGTGTTGACATCGCCCGTTTTTCCAGTTCAGAAACGGTGCGTTCGAGTTCTTCGGCAAGGAAACAAGGGCCTCGCTCACGGAAAAGCTGGACAAGCCGTCGATAATACCAGAGCGTACCCTCCCGGCCGCCGTTGAACCGTTGCCACACGGCTTGGCCGTGACGGCGTAAGTCCGCAAGGAGGGAACGCGCGTTGTGCAATTTGTCGGCTGCGGACACGCGAAGGACTTCTGGGCTAGCACTGCGCAGATGTTCCAGATGTTGCTTTTTTCGTTCCAACCAGGGTGGTTTCGGCGTCTGGTCCGTATCGGTGCAACCGTTTACAATCGCAACCACCTTGTCACCGAAACGCCGGCGCATCTCTGGTCGTATCGGCTCGCCGCCTTGGTCTTCGATGGCGTCGTGCAGCAGGGCGGCGATGGCTTCGTCTTCACTGCCGCCATCTTCCAGGACGATGGCGGCTACAGCGAGGAGATGAGAGATGTAGGGAATCGCCGTCCCTTTCCGCTTCTGCCGAGCGTGCAAGTGCAGAGCGTAGATCAGGGCTTCGCCGAAACGGTCGCTGAGGATCCTTTGTCCGTCGCTTCCTTCTTCCATAGGCTATGCTCTCATCTTTTTTTCCAGGCCGGAGGCGTAAGCGACGGACAAGCCATCTTTCCGTCGCTTACGCTTCCAGTTCGTTAGGTTCCCGCTAGTGTGGGGAGTAATTGCCGCGCGCAATCGTATCGACAGCGGCCAAATCGTTGATTTTCCGCGCCGCTTCGCGGTCGTGCGGGGCCCTTTTACACAACTCTTCCCAGACTGCAATGGCTTCGCTGTACTGCCGTTGCTTTTCGCGGAGCAAAGCCAGAGCGCGATAGGCCGGCAGATAATGCGGATGAAGTCGGCGGAGTTCCTCCAACATCCAGGCGGCTAAGTGGATGAGGTCCAGTTCCTGGGCAGCCTCCGCCAAGGTCATTTGCATTTTCACGTCGTTGGGATTGCGGACCAACACTTCTTCGCCTTCTTCAAGCACTTTGCGAAGTTGTCCGGCCCGCTTGGCGGCATTGACGCGGGCGCGAGTGGCCAAGGTAGTCAGGGAGGCAAACCAACCGCCGAGACGGCGCAACTGAGCGGCGGCCCGCCCCGCTTCCCGCAATGCCTGGCGATAGGTAATGCTCACCGGATTGAACTTGATGCAATTCAAAAGCAGTTCGATGGCATAGTCGAGATTGCCTTTGGCGCGGGCTTGTGCGGCCCGCTCGTACTGTCGCGCCGCCGTTTGCAGTTGCTCTGTGCTCAGTTTGAGGCGGAAAGGATCATCCTCGATACAAGTTGGCTGGGGCTGGGGCAGGGTCGTTTTTTCCGCTGCTGATCCTAGCTGCACCAAGGTCGCCGCGCTGCTGGCAGGCTTGTGATGCGGCGAAAGCAGCGTCTTCCGCGTGGAGGGCGCTTTGGGCAGGCGAAGGGGAGCGCCTTCCGCAGCCTGGGGCGGCAGCGCCTTCAATGCGGCTAGCAACGCGGCCGGCGTCTGAAAGCGGTCCTCCGGCTTCTTGGCCAACATACGCCGCAACAATGCCCACATTTCTTCTGAAACCAGGGGATTAAACTGCCGCACATCGACCGGTTCTTCCTGCAAATGCTTCAGAATACGCTCGCCCAATCCGCCTTCCGAAAAAGGCGGATGACCGGCCAACATGTGATAGAGCGTGCAACCGAGTGAATAGATGTCGCTGCGGATGTCAGCGGCGGCACTGTCCCGCGCTTGCTCCGGCGCCAGATAATCCACAGTGCCCACTGTACTGCCGGCGCGGGTCACACGAAAATCTTCCTCGCCGGCCTTGCGTGCTAATCCCAGGTCGGTGAGTTTGACGCGCATGCGATCGCGGTCACGGGTCAGCAAGAAATTGGAGGGTTTGATGTCGCGGTGGGTAATGCCCTGCTTGTAAGCATGATCAAGCGCGCGAACCGCCTGGATAAGAATGCGCCGCGATTCTTCGGGCGCCAGCCGGCCTTTGCGCGCAATGTAGTCGTAGAGATCGATCCCCTCGACGTATTCCAAAGCCAAAAAATGCCGGCCCTCAGCTTGGCCATACTCGTACAGAGTAACAATGTTCTTGTGGATTAGCTTGGCGGCGTGGCGGGCTTCGCGGCGGAAGCGCTCCAGCGTGTTCGGTTTCTCCGCCAAGGCGGTGTCGAGCACTTTCAGGGCGACGAGCCGGCCGAGCTGTTCATCGGAGGCTTTGTAGACCGTACTCATGCCGCCGGTGGCAATGTGCGCCAATATCTTGTACTTGCCAAGGCGATCTCCAGGGTTAAGTCGCTCCGACGGCATGGATGTGCGCAGTCTCGAAAGGCGAACAAAACGCTCCTTTCCCCCATTCTATGGCACAAAGGCAATCGAGAGAAGCCGGAGATGAAAAGCCCAAGATCCTCAGGCTCATCCACGGCCAGGAGGGCGCTTGGAGAAACGGTTTCTAATGCGTAGTGAGAGGATAGCCCTTTTCACGCCAACGGCGGATGCCGCCGTCCATAGAGAGGACGTTCGTGTATCCCATGCGCTGCAAATTCTCCGCCGCCAGGGCCGAACGAAAACCGCCACCGCAATAGAGAATGATCTCGGTCCCTGTGTCTGGCAAACGGGCTTCGATGTCGCGCTCGAGGATCCCTTTGCTCAGATGGATCGCGCCGGGCAGGTGATCTTTGGCCCACTCGCTTTCCTCGCGGACGTCGACCAGACATAGCTTATCACCGCGATCAAGGCGGGCTTTCACTTCCTCGACGGTTGTTTCGCGGATGTGTTTTTTCGCTTCGTGAACGAGTTGGAGAAAACGTGGAGAGTGTTGCGTACTCATGGGACTCGTCTTCCTCATGCGCCAAAACGAGCTAGACCGATCCTAGGACTGGTGAGATCGGCAAAATGCCGCTTCCACCAGTCCTACCGCCGGTCGGCCTATTCGTTTATGCTTTCAACTCGTGAACAGTGCCAATATCCGCGGTTTTACGTAACGGGTAGGACATTGACGCGGCGGCCTTGGCGATCGAAGTGGACGATACCATTGGTCAAAGCGAAGAGCGTGTCGTCCTTGCCGCGGCCAACGTTGCGGCCGGGGTGATAGCGAGTGCCGCGCTGACGGACAAGAATGCTGCCGGCCGTTACGGCGCCACCGCCGAAAACCTTGACACCTAAGCGCTGACTGCGCGAATCTCGACCATTGCGAACCGAACCTTGACCTTTCTTGTGAGCCATGTTGTCCTCTCCCTTTGCTTACTTCTTCAGTTCCGGCAAAGCAGGCAGGCTGAGCGAAGAACTCCGGTAAATCCACTGTGCAGGCGGCACGAAGTGGATCGCCTCGGATCGCTGATAATAGCGATCGCCCAAGCGGCGGAAGTTTAGTTGCAGCGTCTTGCGCCGAACGACGGTTTTCTCGCCGGGCTTGTCTGGATCGTCCGTCACTGCCCAACCGTTGGACAGACCCGTTATAAAAATACTGTAGTAATTAGCGTCGGGATCGACATCATCCCAGATGGCCACCCCTGTGACCGCGTGAGGCTCGGCATCTTTTTTCGACGGCGGAATCGGCTCCGCCGCTATGGTCACCGAATTTTTGATCTTGAGGTAATCGGTCGGATCTTCAAGTTGGCGGATGGCTTCCTGCACCTTGGGCAGAATTTGATCGTGATGGACCGTGTTGCGGTCAGTGGTCACCAACTCGAAGTCGGGAATAAAGGTGCGCGGTTGCGAGGTATTATTAATGACCTGATACCATAAATACCAGCAGATTTTTTGTCCGCGTCCGGGTACATCGACTTTGATGAGTCGGGGATCCTTGAACTTAAAATCAAGAACCCAAACTTTGCTGGTGGGCGAGCGAATGTCATCGGCGTCCTGGACGTTGGCTTCCGGTTTGACCAGGCGTTCGTTGGGATTGATCGCCGCCACCCCCTGCACCATTGCCAAGACTAGCAATAGCCCCAGCAGCCCCAAAATTAACTGCTTGCCGAGTTTGCCGAGCATACCTCTTCTCCTTCGCCTCTGTTCGGCTTGCAGGCGAGGTAGTATAGGAAATCCCGGCCCGCGCGCAAACCGCAACCGGCGCTCTGCTCCGATGTGGATGAGAGAGTTTATAGCAAGCTCCTGGCGGTGCGGTCAAGACGAAGCTGCCGGACAGGAAAGCGCGGGGGGCATTCGTTCTTTTGTCTGGATTGATTTTGCTCGTCGCTTCTGCCACGATGTCACAATCTTCCTCAGCAACTGCGATCGTCAGGAGTAAGCCATGAACGAGCAGCCATATTGTGATTACCGCATGACCGTGCGGGTAGAGATCCCCAATCAGCCCGGCCAATTTGCGCGGCTGGCGACCCTGCTGGCCGAAGAGGGCGCCAACCTCGGAGCCATCGATATTGTGGAAGCGGGCCGCGACAAGATGGTCCGCGACATTACCTTTGACGCCCAAAGTGAAGCGCACGCCGACCATATCATTCAGCGTCTTCGGACCCTGCCGGGTGTGCGTGTACGTTCGGCCTCCGATCGGGTCTTCCTGCTGCATCTGGGCGGCAAGATTTACACCCGCGCTAAAGTCGCCGTCAAGACGCGCAACACGCTGTCAATGGTGTACACGCCGGGCGTGGCCCGCGTTTGCCGAGCCATCGCCGAAGACAAGAAAAAGGCTTTCGCCTTCACCTGTCGGGCCAATAGCGTAGCGGTCGTCAGCGACGGCACGGCCATCCTCGGCCTGGGTGATCTTGGCCCAGAAGCAGCCCTGCCGGTCATGGAAGGCAAGATCATGCTCTTCAAAGAATTCGCCGACATCGACGGTTGGCCGTTGTGCCTAGCCACCAAAGACGTGGACGAAATCGTCGGCATCGTCAAGGCTGTCGCCCCTTCGTTCGGCGGCATCAACCTCGAAGACATCAGCGCCCCGCGCTGTTTCGATATTGAAGACCGCTTAAAGGCAGAATTAGACATTCCCGTCATGCACGACGATCAACACGGCACAGCGGTGGTGTTGTTGGCGGCGTTGTTCAACGCCTTGAAAGTGGTGGGCAAGAAGCTGGAGGCGATCAAAGTGGTGGTCAACGGCCTGGGCGCAGCGGGGACGGCGTGCTGCCGCATCTTGTTGGCAGCGGGGGTGCAGCGGCTGATCGGCTGCGATCGCAATGGGGCCGTACTCAATGTAAACCCGGACAATCTTGCTGGGGTCGTCAAGGACTTGCGCAGTGCCATTCATTTCGATAGTCCTTTTGCTGTCTTGCATGAAGTCTTGAAAGATGCCGACGTGTTCATCGGCCTGTCACGCGGCAATGTCCTGACGCCGGCCGACCTGCAAATGATGGCTCCCGATCGTATTGTCTTCGCGATGGCCAATCCCGATCCGGAAATCGCTCCCGATCAGGCGTTGCCGCACTGCCGCATCCTCGCTACCGGCCGCTCGGACTATCCCAATCAGGTCAATAATTTACTCGCTTTTCCCGGCATCTTCCGCGGCGCTCTGGACGTGCGTGCGCGCGTGATCAACGAAGCGATGAAACTGGCGGCCGCCCAGGCCATCGCCGACATCATTCCCGAAGATCATCTGACCGAAGATTACATTGTGCCCAGCGTGTTCGAGAAGCGTGTGGTGCGAGCGGTGGCGCGAGCGGTGGCACGAGCGGCCCACGAAAGCGGTGTGGCCCGCCGCCGCGAACGCGCGATACATTGATCCCCCAGCCGCCAGGATTTTCTTGCGAACGATCTTCCCTTATACCGCCTTACTGCTTATCCGCCTGTAACGATCGACATGCTTCCTAGGTCCACACAAAGTTATCTTCCCTGGCAGCCGGCGGCGCTTTTGCGAGAAATCTTTGCAACCGTTTCAACGAAGTAGTAAACTCAACCGCTGGAGAGGCCGCGAGATCCAGAGAGCGCCTCTTCTGGGATAACACGACCGACAAAGACTGGACGAACACGGTGGGAGAGGAATCGATCATGAAAACAAGCGGTAGTCTAACGCGGCGGGAATTGCTAAGGCGTTCAGCAGCAGGGGCAGTGTTGGCGGCGCCGTGGTTTGTGCCTGCGGCCGCGCTCGGCCGTGACGGCAAAGCAGCTCCATCCGAGCGCATCACGCTGGGGGTCATCGGCTTTGGTCCACGCTGCACCTACGATCTAAAGGCGATGCTCAAGCAACCCGATGTGCAGTGCGTGGCCATCTGCGACGTGCAAAAAAGCCGGCGCGAGGCAGGCAAGAAACTCGTGGACGAGTATTACAACACTAAGGACTGCGCTGTCTATCGGGATTTCCACGAGCTTTTGGCGCGACGCGACATCGATGCGGTGCTGATCGCCACCGGCGACCGTTGGCACGCCCCAGCGTCGATCTTGGCGGCGCGGGCGGGCAAGGATGTCTACAGCGAAAAACCGTGCGGCCACACCATCGCCTGGTGCCAAGCTCTCGACGATACCATCCGCGAGACCAAGCGCGTGTTCCAGGCCGGCACGCAACGGCGCAGCGTGGCCAATTTCCAAGCAGCGGTACGGCTGGCGCACAGCGGCAAGTTGGGCAGGCTGCACACATTGTACGCTTCGGTATATACGCCCCAGGTGCAGACGGCCTGGCTGCCGGCGGAGCCGACGCCGCCGCGCGACGTGGTCGACTGGGATCTGTGGCTAGGACCGGCCCCCTGGCGGCCATACAACAAGGCTTATGTGCAGGGGAAATGGCGTGGCTACTGGGACTTCGATTCAGGTGCTCGGCTCTTGGATTGGGGTGCCCATACCGTTGATCTCTGCCAATGGGCCAACCAAGCCGATGACACCATGCCGGTGGAATACGAGCCTTCGGCCGATAAGGTGACGGCCCGCTATGCCAACGGGGTTAAACTTGTACTGGATTTTCTCAAGACGCCGTTCGGGGAGCGCCCCGGCTGGGTGCAATCGCTGGGCACCTGCCCCGTCCGGTTCGTGGGAGAAGAGGGCTGGGTCGAGGTCGGCGACAGCGGCGGGATCGAGGTCCACCCCGCGTCTCTGCGGGAGGAGTTGAAGGGGCTGGCAGGCAAGGGAGAAAAAGGATTGGACGTGTCGGCCCATTCGCGGAACTTTTTCGACTGCATCAAGTCGCGCGGCCGCCCGGTGGCCCACTCGTCGGTGATGCGACGGTCACACATTGCCTGTCATGCGGCGGCGCTGTCGTGGCTGCTGGGCCGCAAGCTGCGTCTGGACCCAGCCAAGGAAGAATTTATCGAAGACGACGAGGCGAACGGCCTGCGTGCGCTGCCGTCGCGGAAGGTACTATAGGGATCTGTCAAGGAACTTGTCCTTTTCTTGCGTGTTGATGCCCGAGGCCTGAGTTCTGTTCAGCGCCCATGCTCAACTCTCCGTAAGGGCTATCAGACCAAACTCCCTCTCCCTTGTGGGGAAGGGCTGGGATGGGGGTAAGCATCCCTCCCACCTAGCCCTTCCCCACCAAGGAGAAGGGAAAAATCCGGCTAGCTCCGACGTCTGGTTTTGGATACATCTGATTTGGCCTGAACGGACCTACCGGACTCTTGTTGCGGGCGATCCGATCCCTCGCTGCATGGAAAACAACGTGTGGCATTTGCCCGTTGCAATCCTCCGCATTCCTCATTACAAACCATATCAGGGCCTTTTGCGGCAATATCGCGGGAGGATGAAGACGATCATGGCGCTATGGGGCCGAATTTACTTCAACGCCGTCTTTGGGGCGCTAGGAGGACTGTTCGGCTGGATGCTGTTCGGCGTCTTCGGCGATAAGAACGTGCCCGACAGCGAGCGTTTTTGGTTCAGCCCATTGTTTTGGCAATTGCTGAGCGGTGGGGCGCTGCTGGGCGGTTCCATTGGCTATTTCGTGGTCAGCGTCGAGGCCATCCGCGATCGCTCGCTGCTGCGTTTCGTGCGTCTGGCCACTTACGGCGTGGCACTTGGCGCGCTGGGGGGGGCCGCTGGCATCCTCATCGGCGAAGGGGTGAATTATCTCCTGATCGGCTGGATGGGGGCTGGCCGGGAGCGTCCGAGACTGCATTTGTTGGGAGCGATGCTGGCCCGCGGCCTGGGATGGATGTTTCTGGGCGGGGCGGTCGGATTCAGCGAAGGTATTGCGGCGCGCTCGCTGGGCAAGTTGAGCTACGGGACGTTGGGCGGGGCCATCGGCGGCTTCGTCGGTGGTCTGTTGTTCGGATTAGCCTTGGAAGAATCGATAGCAGGCGGCGGACATGCTTCATTGTGGGGCGCCCTCGGACTGATTATCCTCGGCGCCTGCATCGGTTCGCTATCGGCTTTAGTGCAGAGCGTTTTTCAGCCAGCTTCGGTCAAGGTGTTGCGCGGTTGGCAGGAAGGGCGCGAATATCCGCTGGATAAAATAAATAATCTGCTCGGCCGCGACGAACATGCTGACATCGCCCTGTTCCGCGACATGAAGGTTGAGAAGAAACATGCGTTCATCCAACGCGCCGGTGAGCGTTATCTGCTGCGGAACAATAATGCGCCATCGGAATGGACACGCGTGAACGATCGGCCGGTGTTGCAAAGCTGCGCTCTGAACGACGGTGACCGCATTCAACTCGGCAACGTTCTCTTGCGTTTCCAAACACGCGCGGCTGTAGCGAGAAAACGAAAAGGCCGAGAATAAGGAACGACGAAAACAAGCCGCCGATTATGCGAATAACACGGAGGAAGAATAAGAAAAAATAAAAAAAGTAAAAGAGGTTTTGTTTCATCCTTTTTATCTCTGTCATCCGCGTAATCTGTGGTTTGTTTGGGAGCTTTAGGGACCAATAAGCCGTGCCATTCTGCCCGCGATGTCAGCGTGCCAACCCGCGCGAAGCGGTGTACTGTTACTTCGACGGCGTTGTCCTGGACCAACGGTTGGCCGGAGCGGCGTCGCCGGCGCGGATGCTGCAAGAGTTTGTCTTCCCTTCAGGACGGCGCTGCAAAACGTTCGACGACCTTGTGCAGGGCTGCCAGTATGAATGGGAGGATGCGCGCACTCTGCTGCGCAATGGCGCTTTCGCCCGCTATTTCGCCCAGATTGGTCGGCACGACCTGGCGCGCATTGCCCAGGAGAACCAGACGCAAGCCGATCCCGACATCGGCCTGCATACGTTCCTCAGCCAGTTGCCTGCTAGCCAAGTCCAGGGACCGCGCCTGGATCTGAATCCGCGACGCTTGCTGGTCAGCGGTGTTCAGCCCGGCGAACAGCGCCCCCTTTCCCTGACCATCCTCAACCAGGGCAAGGGCCTGCTGCAAGGAAAAGTCACGGT
>OGCG01001034.1_pt1 | contig 14844 bp, 15 predicted proteins | sample 1570061 | NCBI WGS metagenome assembly OGCG01 (sample SAMN06268698, study PRJEB24515) | hot springs metagenome | isolation source: Joseph's Coat, Yellowstone National Park, Washington, USA | place: USA:Joseph's Coat, Yellowstone National Park, Washington, USA
CAACCTCCTGCATGCCATGCAGGCGCGCTACCATTGCGCCAGGAGCCCACTATTCACATTACAGGAGATATAAATAGAATATTGCCGCCCCTTAAAAGTATGGTGCCTAACTTTGCCTTTAAGTTACCATCTTCTAGCTCCTCAGCATTCTCCAGCACTATATTCATATGCACATCGAACGAGGTCACTACTCCTCTTATTTCTGTGTTGTTCTTAAGTCTAACTAAAATCTGCTGCCCAATAGACTTATTGAGCAAATCGAAAGGTCTTTCTTGCATCATTTCCTTCACCAAATCAAATAGAAATTATCTTTCTATAAATTTATTTATTTTCACACATTTATTCTTTGCCCTTCTTACTTATCTTGGCTAGGTCCTCTTTCTTTATTGTGAGCTTAACCCTACCGGTGCCAAGTGCTATCTGCTTGCCTACAAGTATACTCTCTGTAACTCCTTTCATCATGTCAACTTCACCGAAAGCTGCCGCATTTATTAGGTGCTTTACTGTTTCTTCGTATGCTGCCCTTGCAAATACTGACTTCTTTTCACCAGTTAATCCGTGCCTACCAACATTCTTTATCTCGCCGCTATATGTCATTGCATCTGCAAGCAAAAGTATGTGTCTAGGACTTACCGATATGCCCTGCTGCGAAAGTGTCAAAAGAATCTCATTTGCTAGCGTATTTCTTGCTGCCTCTATACCAAAAACCCTGTACATTTCAAATACATCATTAGTATAGATCCTGCTTTTATCAACTTCTTCTATTCCAAGAAACGGATCCAGGTTGCTCTTATCTGTCAAAATATAATATTCACCTGTCTTCTCATCCTGTTGCAATACGCACGTACCTGCGCCTTCGACGCCACTTACTGTAAGGTTCATTATCTTCATAGCCATTTCTCTTATGTATTTTATATCTTTTTTGTGAAGATTTACTGTTATCTTCTTTTCATTTGATTCTGTATCTACCTTGAGCAACTTGTTTATTTTTGATTCAACGCCTTTTACTGTAAGATCATAAGCCTCTAACCTTTGTGTATCCAAAATTATTACCACACTGCCTTTTCCAAAATTCTCTATCACATGCTTTGTTATGCTTGACATCTTTACTTCATTTAGCTTTCTTGCAAGCTCGCTCGCCTTTTCGAAATCCTTTTTTATCTTATCTTTTAGATATACACTAGTTAAAGGAGATGCTGGCTTCTTTCTAGCGTCGATTAGCTCTATCATTCTTGGCAAACCAGCCGTAGCCATTTGAGAGGCCATACCTGCCAAGTGGAAAGAGCTTATAATCATTTGTGTTCCTGGCTCTCCTATAGACTGTGCAGCAACAACGCCAACAGGCTCGCCAGCATGTACAAGATTGGGATTTTTATTTTCTTTCACCATTTACTCACTCTGCATCTCTTTTATTGCCTCTTTTACAGGGTCTATACCATCCCCACCATATATCGTTTGAAGCAGCTTTCCATGAACGTCTCTAACTGTAAGATCATAGTCAACATAGTAATCCTGCAGTGCATTGCTAATCCTTCTATAAAGATAACCACTTCTAGCGGTAAGCAGTGCTTTGTATACCTCTGAACCTCTCGAACCAATTGCATGCATATAGAAGTCTATCGGTGTTAAGCCGTGGAAGTAGTTTGATACTACAAAACCTCTTGCTGGAGGTGTTATATCGTTTGGCTTTATATGTGGCAAAACCCTATTTGTAGCGTATCCACGTTTTATTCTGCCACCAGACTGTGTTGCTTGCTGGCCTAATAGCATATTCATCTGTACAACATTCTTTTCGCTACCTCTCGAACCAGCAAAAGCCATAAGCACAACGTCGTTATCTTTTTCGCTGTGTGTTACGACATATTTTGCAGCGTCCGCTCTAGCAAGATCTAGCTCAGCAATTATCATTCTCTCTAATGATTGCTTAAGCGTATAGCCTACAAGCGGTTCGAGCGTTTTCTTTTTGTAGCTCTCTATAAGCTCGTTGACCTTATTAAACGTTCTCTCAATTATTGCACGCCTCTCTCTTTCTACATCCTCATTTATCATATATTCTTTTATTCCGACTGTTATACCAGCAAGCGTAACGAATGCGTCTGCAATTCTTGATGATCTGTTTAGAAAATCGCTTACCGCTTCCATGCCAAAATCTGCTGCAATCTTTGCAAGTAGCTTGCTTCCTCTGCCATAAGTTTCTTTTGTAAGCACACCTTCTACAAGCTTGCCGTTTACAATCTTTACTGTTTGGCCTCTTACCTTTTGTTCAAAATTAAGTTTTGGTGGAAGAAGCATCGAGAATATATCTTTGCCAGCATATAAGCCATCTTTTCCTGGTTTTGGAAGCTCATATATACCAGCAAGCGCAAGCAGATAGCTCGCTTCCTTTTTAGTAAGTCTTGTTGTGTCTTCTGTTAGCAGATACATTCCTGTTACACCATCTTCATTGTTGGTAATTATAGCGTCGCCCGTTCTCGGCGAGAATATTTGGTTGTTTACCCACATCAAATACTTTGCCTCTGCCTGTGCCTCTAATGTTTGTGGAACATGCAAATTCATTTCGTCTCCATCGAAGTCTGCACCATATGGGTGTGTTGCATCGAAATTGAGCTTAAAGGTTTTTCCAGGCAATACCCTTACCTTATGAGCCATTATATTTATTCTGTGTAATGAAGGCTGCCTGTTAAATATTACAATATCACCATCGATAAGCTGCCTCTCTAGAATATCGCCAGGTGCTATGCTTTTAATGATCTCTTCTCTTGCACCTTCTACTATCCTCTTTCTCTTGCCGTCTTTTGTTATTATGTCAACAACCATTGGGTATTCTGTTCTTGAAAGCCACTCTTTGGCCTTTTCCATATTCCATTCTGTTACATAAAATGGAACCGTGAGCTTCTTTGCAACCTCATAAGGAACGCCAACCTCATCGATGTCAATGTAAGGATCTACAGATATTACAGTTCTGGCCGAGAAATTAACCCTTTTACCGCTTAAGTTATATCTAAACCTGCCCTCTTTACCCTTTAATCTCTGTGCAAGCGTCTTAAGCGCTCTTCCACTTCTGTGCCTTGCTGGTGGTATACCAGGTGCTTCATTATTGAAATAGGTTGTAACGTGATATTGAAGAAGTTCCCATAGATCATCTATAATTATCTGCGGAGCACCAGCGTTTATGTTTTGTTCAAGCCTCTGGTTTATACGCATTACCTCTACCAGCTTGTGTGTTAAGTCATCTTCACTCCTTTCTCCAGACTCTAGCGTTATTGAAGGCCTTACATTTACTGGTGGTACAAGAAGGGTTGTAAGCACAAGCCACTCAGGCCTGCTTGTTGCAGGGTCTATGCCTAGAAGCTTTAGATCTTCGTCGCTTATCTTGCTTAGCCTATCTCTTATCTCGTCAGGCTTAAGTCTTCTGTCTCCAAGATAGAAGAATGTTGGCGCTTCAAACTTGATCTTTTGCTGAACAGCACCGCAGTGCGGGCACTTCTTTATGCTTTTAAGCTTCTTTAATATTTGGTTTTTCTCATTTATCTTGTCAATGTCTGTTGCCTCTTCGTTTTCACTTACAACAATTTGTCTCATTGTCTCTTTTAGATCAGAGATCTGCTCCTCATTAAGTAAAACCCTGCCGCATTCCTGGCATGTTGATTGAAGTAGCATGTATATTATCTTGGCGAATTCAGAATGTATCACTGGTCTTACAAGCTCTATGTGGCCAAAGTGGCCGGGGCATACTTTTGCCCTTGCACCGCATGTTTTGCAAACAAGACCGGGATCAATAACACCAAGTCTCTGATCTACAAGACCGCCATCGATCGGGTAGCCATCTTCGTTATATGTATCTGGTACAGTAAGCTTTGCTACGCTGAGCTTTCTTATCTGCTCTGGCGAGAGTATACCAAACTTTATATAATCTATAGATTCAGCTTGCATAAAATATCACTCCTTCAGTTTTATTTTAGGGAAGATGTGCAAAGACTTAATCTCATCGAGGAGGAGCTTGAAAGCGTAGCTTATCTCAACCTCCTCTAGATTGTTGCTTCCACATATTGGGCAAACATCAACCTTCTTTATATAATCATGATATCCTATGTTGCCACATTCCTTGCATACAAGAACCCTAGTTTTGTCGCTCTGGTCAAGAAGTCTTTCCTTTAGCAATAAGCTTGCACCATAACCTACAAGCACGTCTCTTTCCATCTCTCCGAACCTTAGACCGCCCTGTCTCGCCTTTCCTTCTGTAGGCTGGTGTGTCAATATTTGCACAGGACCCCTGCTTCTTACCTGCAGCTTGTTGCTAACCATATGATAAAGTCTGTTATAATAGGCTATACCAATAAAGAGTTCAGATTTGAATGGTTCACCTGTTATACCATCGTATAATATTTCTTCACCATATCTAGCGAAGCCGTGTTGCTCAATTATCTTTGCATACTCTTCAAGCCTTTTATCGCCTTGCTCAGCAAACGGTGTGCCATCTATCTGCTTTCCTGTAAATGCAGCAGCCTTACCAGCAAGCTCCTCTAGCAGATGGCCAAACGTAAGTCTTGAAGGTATACTGTGTGGGTTAAGTAAAAGATCCGGCACTATGCCATCTTTTGTAAAAGGCATATCCTCGGGTGGAACAACGAGTGCAACAACGCCCTTCTGTCCATGCCTGCTTGCAAACTTATCTCCTTTTTCAGGTATCCTCAAACTTCTAACCCTTACCTTTACTATCTTTGTCTTGCCTGTTGTCTCTGAAATGACCACGCTGTCTACAACACCATATTCGCCAGCCTTTAGGGCTGTAGAGTCATCTCTTATCTTCTCTTCTAATCCTGTTGCACCTAGATTCTCTTCCAAGAATCTTGGTGGTGCTACTTTTCCTATTAGAACGTCGCCTTCATCCACTTTTGTTTCAGGTTCTACAATACCATCATCGCTCAGCTTTGCATAAGCGCTTTCTCCCATATAACCTTCTACTGTTGGGGGCGGAATCGCGAAAGAATCCTTCTGACCGCTAGAGTATCTTCTCTCTTCGTCAGCATAGGTCTTATAAAACATGCTTCTTCCTAGGCCTCTATCTACAGCAGCCTTATTTATCACTACGGCATCAGCCATATTATAACCATAATATGTTGCAAGCGCTACAACGAAGTTCTGGCCGCTTGGATGTGTTTCTATCTTAGCTGCCTTATAAGGAACGGTTGTTACCAGAGGAACCTGCGGATAAAAGAGTATATAAGATCTTGAATCAAATCTTAAATTGAAGTTTGTAGCATACAAGCCCTGACTCTGTTTTATAAAGTTTGCGCTCATTGCATGCCTTGCTGCACTATTGTGCTCTTGATATGGGCTTGAACCTAGAGTAAAGCCAAAGATTGAATCAACATCTACTTCCAGATGTGTTGTCTCATTCGTTATCTTGCTTTCATCCAACGCAACAAGTATATTTTCTTCTTCTTCTGCATCAAGGTATTCTATAACGCCATGCCTGACAAGATAGTTGAAATCTATCTCTTTATTCTTCAGCTTTTCGAGAAGATCTGGGGTTAACTTTGATTTACCATTTTCAACAATAATATATGGCTTTCTCACTCTTCCAACATCCGTATTTATATGAACAACATTTTCTTTGCTAAAGTATGCAACATTCACCTCGCCAGAGATAATGCCGTTTCTTCTAGCACGTCTAATCTCATTTGCATACTCTTCGCCATTTTCTACGTAGCCTATAATCCTGCCGTTTAAATAGACATAACATTTTTCGTTTATTTTCTTAGCCAAAAAACCACCTACTACTCCTTCTTCAAACCGAGCTCCTTTAGCTTCTCTTCTGTGAACTTCTCATCAGCACCGATTGTTACCTTTGCCATCATTGAAAGGTATTTTGTGAGTCCTACCTCTTGGCCTTCTGGAGATTCGGAAGGGCATATCTTACCCCAATGTGTCCCATGAACATCTCTAGCCCTAAAGTGAGGGTGCTTCTTTGCAAGCGGCGACTTTACACGCCTTAAATGAGCATATGTGCTCATCAGATTTGTTCTATCAAGAACCTGCGATACGCCAGTCTGGCCCGCAACCCATGTGCCAGTGCCCATCGCATATAGGATCTTTTCAGTTAGCGTATCTGAGCTTACTATAGTTTGTATACTCATCCTTCTTCCACGTGCACTTGTTCTTTCTATCTGGTATTTAACATCTTTTACGAAAAACTTGAACGCATAAGCAAAAAGCTCCTCCATTAGGTCGCCAGCAAGCTTTAGCCTTTTGTTTGCATAATGGTCTTTGTCATCTTGCTTAAGATATTTATTAGCAACGAGCGAGGCTCTTTTAGCCGCTTCGATAAGATATTTTCCTTTTTCCTTTCTATCATCAGGAGTAATACCTATATGAGGTAGCAAGTAATTGTCTAATATTGTTTCTGCGCGCTTCCGCTGATAGTCTTCAGCTTGTCCTGGTGCTACCTCTTTTCCAATCTTTAATATAGCTTCTGATGGGCCAATATCATTTGCTTCGCTGCCCTCTATATTATAGATAAAGTCATTCTTAACAGCTTGTATGGATTCGATCTGCTTAGTTATATCGTTTATTGTAAGCCCAAGAGCCCTTAGTAAAAGTATAAGCTCTGTATTCTTGGGCCCATTCGGGAAGTTTACAACAAACGAGCCGCGCTGATTCCTTGTTACAGCGCACCTTGCCCTAAATGTGCCTACTGTAGAGAAGATTTTGCTTGTAACCTCTGTGCCACCCTTTTCTTTTGCCGTAATTATCCTGTTTGGTGCAAGGTCCTCTAGGCCAATAAGCACACGTTCTGTGCCTTTTATTATGAAATAACCACCTGGGTCATCAGGGTCTTCACCACTCTTTATGAGCTGATCCCTCGGCATATTCTTCATATGGCATAGATTGCTTCTTACCATTACTGGTAGCTCGCCTATGAAAACTTCGCCATATGATGCCTCTTTCTCTATGCCCCTTATAACAGGTATAAACTCTAGGAATATTGGTGCTGCATATGTAAGATTTCTTAGTCTTGCCTCATTAGGCATTATGCTGCGTCTTGAGCTGTCTGCTTCTATTATCGAAGGTTTCTCAAGCCTGACTCTGCCCAGCTTAAGTGAGAAATCTTCTATGTTTGGTTGTATAGAACCTTGTTTTGCTATAACGCGCTGAATACCAAAATCTAAAAATCTGTTGAAGCTCTCTATCTGCTGCTGGACTAGGGAAGCTGAGCTCAAATATGCTTCGAGTATTTCGTTAGCCATAAATCAACCCTTTACAACAAGCCTGTAGTATGGGTATTTGTTTTTGGCTTGGAAGGGTGGGTCTGCTCTATATATTTTTATAATCTGACCTGGTTTAGCACCTAATCTTTTGGCTTGCGGGTCGCTCTCGAATATTTTAGGTAGATCTTCTTTATTTACATGCAATTCTTCTAAAACCTTCTTAGCTTCGGCATCTGTTAATAACTCATGAACAGGTACTAATATGTGCTCTGTTTCTTCTACCAAGATATCCACCTAAAATGAGCGTTCGCTAAGAATACACATACAGGCTCTATTTATATTAAGCAAAAACATTTATAAATATTTATATCAAATTTAATACCTACTTTTTATGCTTAATTCATGCGTTAGGCAAGTACAAGTTGTTTCTCTTCTTATCGCTTTCCTCTTTGTTGATCTTCTATAGCACCTCATTCATATCTTCTTTTTTATTTCTTATTTTATTTCTAATAAGCCCGCAGAACTTGCTACTCAACAAGCTTTTAAATGTTGAATTTAAAGATACTAATATGCTTGTAATGGGTATAGAAAGCAGTGCACATACTTTGGGAGTTGGTATAGTAAAAAACGGCGAGATTCTTGCCAATGAAAAGATCTCATATAATGTAGGAAGCGGAGGCATGATACCTTCTAAAGTGGCTGAATTTCATATAGAGAATGTTAGCAAGGTTATAGAGTCTTCTTTGAAGAAAGCTGGTATAAGCTTAAAGCAAATAGAGGGTATTGGCTATACGCGTGGACCTGGCATAGGGCCTTGCCTTCAGGTTGGCGAGCTAGCCGCAAAGACAATAGCAAATAAGCTTGCTATACCAATAACGCAAGTGAACCACGGGGTAGGACATATCGAGATAACTAAGCATGTCGCAGGTTTAAATGATCCGCTTGCACTTTATGTGAGCGGCGGCAATTCACAAATATTAAAGCTTGTTGACAAGCCCTATAGGCACTACCACGTTCTTGGGGAAACGCTTGATATAGGTATTGGAAACATGCTAGACTCGTTTGCAAGGGAGCTCAAGCTTGTTCCTGCGTGGGGCTCTAGCGTTGAGAAAGAAGCAGAAGGTGGAAAATATATAGAAATGCCTTATACTGTAAAGGGTATGGATTTTGCATTTACAGGCCTTCTGACTTATGCAAAAAAGCTTATAGGAAAAGTAAGCAATAGAGATCTTTGTTACTCTCTTCAAGAGACCGCTTTTAGCATGATATGCGAAGCCACAGAGAGGGCTCTTCTACTTACAAAAAGCAGGGAGCTTTGCGTTTGCGGTGGTGTTGCGCAAAGTACGAGGCTTAAAGAGATGCTAAGTAATATAGCAAAAGAGCACAATGTGAAGTTTGGCTTTGCACCAAATGAGTTCAACGGAGATAACGGGGCAATGATCGCATATGTAGCTGAAAGACTTATTAAGAGCGGTTATACTAGCAAAATAGAAGAATGTGGGATAGAGCAAAAGTATAGAATTGAAAAGGCGGTGGTTCCTTGAAGCTATTGAGTGAGGGAGCAGAGGCAAAAATATATATGCAAGAGATATTTGGCGAGCGAGTAGTAGTAAAAGAGAGGATTAAAAAAGAGTATAGGGAGGCAAGCTTAGATGAGAAGCTTAGGCTTGCAAGAACTAAAAATGAAGCAAGAATTTTGTATAGGGCGTTTAAAGCCGGAGTTAAAACGCCAAGGCTCATTGGTGTTGGAAAGTTCTCAATCTATATGAGCTATCTTGAAGGAAAACTGCTACGTGATGTAAAGAAGAGCTCATATCTACTAAGGCAAGCTGGCCTTCTTCTTGCTAAAATGCACAAAGCCGATATTGCACATGGTGATTTTACTCCTGCAAACATAATGGTAAGCAAAAACAGTGTCTATGTTATAGACTTTGGATTAGCAGAGATAAGCAAAAGTATAGAAGAAAAGGCGATAGACCTGCTTTTGATGAAGCGCTCTCTCAACGATAAGCAATATAAAGTGCTTGCAGATTCATATGCTAAAGCTTATAAGGAATCAAGCAATGTGTTCAGAAAGCTTGTGGAAATAGAGAAGCGCGGCAGATATCAGATAAGAACCCTTGCTTAGTTCTTCTCTAATTCTGAAAGTTCTTCCATAAAAATTCTGCCGAATTTTTTGCTATGTGCTCTTAACCTTATGCACTCAACTTATATGCATCTCGTTGCTAAGCTGTAGCACAGCATCTTATCCTGTTGAAATTCTTGTCTTTGATAACGTTTTCATGATTTAAAGATTACTCCTTTTCTTTGAGCCCTAATCAAATATTGCCTCTACGCAAATTCAAAAAGACTCCGCTTCTTTTAGGTAGCTGGGGCGGCCGAGCTTAAGCGCTTATTCCTTTATCTAAGGCTAGCGCTTTATTCCAATAAAAGTAATCTCTTTGTTTGATGGCTCTTCAGCTTTCAAAAGCTATTATAGCTCGCCGACCCTTCTCTTCTGTGCTCTCTTTAATCTTCTTCTTTTCTTCTTTACCCACTTCCAGCGCATTCTTCCTTTCTTTTTCCATTTTCTAGGTATACTTCCCATTAAAACACCATGCAAATTATAGCAAGAATATTTAGTATATAAGATTTTTATATGTTGATAACTAAATCTATTTGGTGCTTATATGCATAAAGGGGCTATAGCCTATTTGGTGATAGGTATTTTCCTTATAGTAATATTCTTGCTCTGGTACTTGCACATAGGATATAATGAGCGTATAGCAACTACTACAATAGCATCAACAAAATCAACAACCTCATCATTGACTACCACTATTGTTAATAAGAATTTAACTAGCACAACAACAACGATACCCCCTATTGGTAGCTGTTTATCACCAAATAAAACATTGGCTCTAGAAAACGGCAATTTCTCTACAGGCACATATGAAGGTTGGAATTTAACAGGCTATGGTTTTGGAAGTGCACCACTAAATATCACATGGGCTGACAATAATTCATGCTATTATAATACAACATGGAGGGGCTATAATGGTAGCTTCTTTGCAACAACATATCACTGCGGCCTTGTCTTACAGGCAGGAAATCTTACCTCAAAACCATTTAAAGTCGTATTGCCTTATCTTAACTTCAAAATAATCTCACCTTATGACGCACAACTATATGTTGAAATAATAAAGGATGGCAAGCCTGTAATAATAACGCATTACAATACCTACAATGCGCCAGGTAATCTCTATACAACAAGCCAATTCGAAAATGCAAGTATACCTATCGCAATGTTCATGTGCCAGAACGTAAGCGTTAGAGTAGTTGCAAATGTGGTTGGCACCGTTGTAAATAGACTTGACTATATAGCTGTTGGCGATTTTTATCAGAGCGCAGTGCCAGTACAAACACCCGGCATCGTTGTAAACCAGCAGATAGTGGGCTGATCTAATGGCTCTTAAGCTATATAATACGCTTGGGCGCAAAATACAGCCTTTCAGAAGCATAAAGAAAGGAAGTGTTGGAATCTATACGTGCGGTCCTACAGTATACTGGTTTGCACATATAGGTAATATGCGAACGTATGTGCAGGAAGATATTTTAAAAAGAACACTAATTCATAATGGCTATAAAGTAAAGCATGTTATGAATATAACAGATGTTGGGCATCTTGTTGGGGATTCAAATATTGGTGAAGACAAAATAAAGCTAGAAGCAAGAAAGGAGCATAAAAGCGCATATGAGGTGGCAAGATTTTATGAAGAGGCCTTTGTAAAGGATATAAAGAGGCTCAATATAATAATGCCAGATGTTATGCCAAGGGCTACTGAACATATAAATGAGATGCTTGCTCTTATAAAAAAGCTCGATGAGAAAGGCTACTTATACAAAGTCTCTACAGGTATTTATTATGATACTTCTAAGTTTAAAGATTATGGCAAGCTTACAGGCATGAGCTTCGATGAACTTAACAAGTACCTTAAAGCTGGTGCAAGGGTTGAGAGGGCTGAAGGCATAAAGAATACGACAGACTTTGCGGTATGGCGCTTTGCAAAAGGCGATGAGAAAGAGATGATATGGGATTCTGAATGGGGGCGTGGCTTTCCAGGCTGGCATATCGAGTGCAGTGCAATGAGTATGAAGTATCTCGGTGAGCATTTCGACATTCATTGCGGTGGCATAGATCATATACCAATACACCACACAAACGAGATAGCCCAGTCAGAAGCAGCAACAGGCAAGAAGTTTGTAAATTATTGGATACATGTTTCTTTCTTAACAGTAAACAACATGAAGATGGCAAAGTCGCTAGGAAACATATATACAGTGCAAGATATAATAGACAGAGGCTATTCACCATTATCACTAAGATTTTTCCTGCTATCTAGCCACTACAGAAGCCAGCAAAACTTCACCTTTGAAGCTCTTGAAAATGCAGATAAAACGCTTAAGAGCATTTATAATTTCATAAGGCAAATTAACGCGGTGAATGAGGAAAAGGAGTTTGGTAAAGATATTGAAAACGAGCTAGAGAAATTCCATAGGGGGTTCTTTGAAGAACTGAATAATGACCTAAACACACCAAACGCGCTTAAAGAAATGCATGCACTTATAAGCTATGAAAACAAAAGATTAAGCGATGGAAAGGTTGGAGCAAAAGAAGCAAAGAAGGTTATCGAGATAATGCTTGATTTTGATACAATACTCGGTCTTGATTTCAAAAAGGAGCTAGAGGAGAAGAAGCTGCCAGATGAGGTGGAGAAGCTTATAGAAGAGCGAGAAAGAGCTAGAAAAGAAAAAGATTTTGATAAAGCAGATCGTATAAGAAAGGAGATAGAGGAAAAGTACAATATAATAATAGAAGATACAAAAACAGGCGTTAAGTGGCATTATAAGTAGCTATATTACTGTTCTGTTTTGTTCTCGGAAGTTGGTGAAGTTTGCACATTTGCGCTTTCTCTATCATCTGTATAATTGTCTGGTTTGCTTTCTTCTTGCATGTTCTTATTTTCTAAGGCCTTCTTGCCACCTCTTTTTTTCTGCTTCTCTGTTTTGGCATTTGCAAAAAGCGTGTCAACATCTTCTATGTTCTGCGAATCAATCCACGACTTTATATAAGTAGCAATGTTCCTCAGTGGCTTTGAATATCTATCTGTAAATGAATAAGCATTGTTTTCATGTTTCAATATACCAACATTAACACCAAAGTCAAGATATCTCTTCCATGTAGCAAGTGGTAATTCTTTACCGCAATCCTTAAGCCTAAGTTCACCGTGCTTCTTTACTTCAATAAGCGCTTTAGCAAACCTATACGCCTTTGTCTCATTTTCAAAATATATCTTAGCAAGCTCTCTAACATTAGGGTTCTTTAGCTTTTCCTTTAGAGGTGCATCCTCAAACTCCCAGTATTTTATCATCTAAATCAATACTATATGCGATATAAACTATAAAAACACTTTCGATTCTAAATTGGTTTAGGCAGAAATGGTTATAATTCTTGCCTTAGATATTTATTCAACAGTGCATGTCTTAATTAATATTTCTAGAAGTAAATTTTAATGACTGCCCTTTTTGTGTCTTATCTATATCTCCCTTTTCTTTAGGGAAAAAATTTGGTCAACAGATTAGAGAATTCTATGCGTACAGAGGCAATTCAAAAGCTCGTGATTTCCTGAAGGACTATGGTAAGAAAGTAACACAAATGGAAAATTTTAATAAAAACTTCACGCGATTTATGGTTCTACAATGAGAACTGCTTTATTCATTCAACATAGCAAGCCAACTTATTCTTTTTCAAATCCCTTAATACTTTTTTCTGCGAGTTTTATTGCAAGTTCCACTGCTTTCTCCGGTTTCCTTGCAGGAACAACCCTAAACCTTTTCCTTCCATCAATGTATTTGTTAGCAAGTTTATCAGCCCATCCGCCATATCCCACTAATGCAACTATAGGAATTTTGAGCTGATAAGCAACACTTGCCTCGTTAAGAGTACCAGAACCACCGCCTATGAGTATTACTGCATCGCAGGCTGAAACAAGTATAAACTCCCTTCCACCACCTCTCTCCATGCCAGAGGGTATAATTATATCTATTCCTTCTTTTTGGAATACATCCTTTCCTGTACCATATGTCACACCCACAGTAAGCCCACCTGCCTTCTTAGCGCCCCTACATGCCGCTGTTGATAGTGAATCGTAATCCTTCTCTGCACCAAAAACTAGTGTACAACCATTTTTTGCAATGAATTCTCCAAGCTGTTCTGCTGCTTTTTCTGCATCTCGGCTATATTTTAGATCTGCTGCTGAGCCCATCACTCCTATCTGTAATTTTCTCATGCAATCACCTCTTTTTGTATTCCACAATTCTGCCTATTTTTGAAATATCAGACCCATTGCCTCTTAGTAATTGCATAATAGTTTTGTAAGAGCTTTGACAAATTTCTTTAACAGGCTCTACACTTTCTTTAGAGATACTTGCCCACTCAGTTAAATTCTCCCAGTAAGGGATGTATAATCTATGGCCCTCGGAAGAAAGACCTACAGCCCTCCCATCTATTCCTAATAAGTCTCGCAGTTCAATCCATTCGTAAAAGTTGGCTCCGTAAACAGTTATTATCTCAACATTTACATCTTTAAGTTCTGCCTCAACACTCCTGCCAGCAACACCTAGATAAACTTGTTTAACAGATATTCCTTCATTCTCAAACCATTTAATGATTTTTAGTAGTGTATCGCCTGTAAAGGCTCCCACATCAGCTAATGAAACTTCACTATAATGATTTCTTAGATAGGCAACTTGCTTAACAAGTGGACGGCTTCCAGGACGCTCTTCCAGAGTAACCGCACCAGTAATTGGATCAGTCCTCCTTGTCACATCTAAGAAATCGTTAACCATTTTAAAACTACTATCATTTTGGATATATACCCTGTCCATACTAATTAGGGGTGTTTTGCAATTATCACGTATGGCGTTTTTCAGCTCGACAGATAGTTCACTTGCGTCTAACTCGTATCTTTCAATCCCGTTTGGTAATTTGGCGGCCTCCCAGAACTTTTGAACGAATTCTTCCTGTACGCTACTAAGCTTTTTTCGCACATCATCATCATTTATGTTGTATCCATATTTCCGCTCGAGTGTCTCAAGCAGATCTTTTGTAATAAGGTAGGTGGGGTTGGCCACCTTTTATTTTACCCTTTACTTCTCTGTATATCATCAATTTCACCTCCTATAATTTCAAGTATGAACTCGCCGATTGGTGTGATTTCAACCGGCATACTCTTAAAGTAGGATATTAAGCCAAGCTCCTTTAGCACTTTCGCATTAAGCTTAAGAGTTGATAGTGGTATATTTAACTCTTTAGAAAGCGAATCCAGCATGAAAGTTATTTGTTTACCGCCATTAATTCTTGATAGAATTAGCAACTGATTTTTGTTTAATGACCTGAGTAATACGGGCCTTAATCCTAGTCTTTGCTGGAGAGCATATTGAAGCGCCTTATCAGCACCTCGTGATCGTGTTGGAAGGTCATCACACTCACTTTATAATATAAAATAATTTATATCATTTCTAATATATAAACATTTTGGACAGGTTTATATGACCATTTATTCTTTTAAGCACTGCTGTTTTATCTTTTAGC